>ENA-UEQS01001073-UEQS01001073.1-human-gut-metagenome-genome-assembly--contig:-NODE-1073-length-18450-cov-7.278452_pt1 | contig 18450 bp, 13 predicted proteins | sample MGYA00242953_ERZ507953 | MGnify/ENA primary metagenome ERZ507953 (study PRJEB26167, sample SAMN06115474) | human gut metagenome | host: Homo sapiens | place: China:Jiangsu | collected 2016-07-06...
TCTGCCTGTCGGATTCGCCGGACTTGGGGCTGACCGTACCGGCCAAGGTTGCCAGTTATATGGCCGCCGGCAAGCCGGTCCTGGCCAGTATGGACGGTGCCGGCAATGCGGCGGTTGCCGCGGCAGGCGGGTTAAGCTCCCCTGCCTGTGATGCCGCTGCCCTGGCAGACAACCTGCTGGCGCTGACCCGCATGGACGCCGCCCAGCGCGCCGCCATGGGCCAGAGCGCCAAAGAATATTATCTTGCGCATTACCGCCGCAGCGAGCTGCTGCGCAAACTGGAACATTTTATTTTGGAAGGCCGCGTTTGATGCCAAACCGGCCGTTCCCCTGATGTGAGGTGCTCTTTTGAATCACCCAGCCAAAATTCTTGTTATCATTCCCTGTTATAATGAGGAAGCCAACATCGTCAGCACCGTGGAACGCCTGCGTGCCACCTGCCCGCAGGTTGACTTTTTGATCATCAACGATTGTTCCACCGACCGCTCGGCTGAATTGCTGGCGGAGCATGGCTACCCGTTTTTGGATCTGCCGGTCAACCTTGGCATTGGCGGCGGCGTGCAGTGCGGTTATCGCTATGCCCGCGCCAATGGTTATGATGTTGCTGTACAGATGGACGGTGACGGCCAGCACGACCCCGCTTATCTGATGCAGGTCGTTCAGCCGGTATTGGACGGCAAGCTGGATATGTGCATCGGCAGCCGCTTTATCAAGTGCGAAGGCTTCCAGACAAGCTTTATGCGCCGGGTCGGCATCCGCTTTTTAAGCTGGCTCATCCATATTCTCTGTGGTCAGCGCATTCTGGATGTCACCAGTGGTTTCCGTGCCACCGGTCCCCAGCTAACCGCCTATTTTGCGGAGCATTATGCTTCGGATTATCCGGAGCCGGAAGCCATTCTGGCTGCCACGCTGGCCGGGTTCCGCGTAGGCGAAGCCCCGGTCGTCATGAAAGAACGTCAGGGCGGCGTTTCCAGCATTCGCAGTTTTAAAAGCGCGTATTACATGATCAAGGTTTCCCTGTCTTTGATCATTGACCGCCTTTCTATCAAGAAAATCCACCAGCCGAAAAGCAAATAAGGAGGCACAACGCCCATGACGGCACATTTCCAGTTTTTTATGATTTTGGGTGCGGCCATCCTGCTGCTGATTATTTTTGCGCTGCTGAAAAAGGGCCAAATGAGCGTAAAATACAGCCTTCTCTGGCTGGCACTGGCCGTGGTTCTTGTCATCTTTGCGGTATTCCCCTATGTTGTTTACGTCCTGCGTGATCTGCTGGATGTACAAATGCCGGTCAACCTGGTATTTATGCTCATGTTCTGCTTTGTGCTGCTGGTGCTGCTCAGTTTAAGCATCGGCGTCAGCCAGCTTGCGGATAAGTGCAAGCGCCTTACCCAGGAAAATGCCATCCTGGAAAAGCGCGTGCGGGATTTGGAGAAAAAACTCAGCGGCAAATAATCCCGCCAAAGGAGTTTGAGGATGGAACTGACAACACTGCTATTTCTTGGCTTTTTTGCGGCAGTAGCGCTTTTGAACTATACCCTGCCCCGTGTTCTGCGCCCTTACTGTCTGCTGGCTGCCAGCTACCTGTTTTACTGTTGGGGGGCCAACGACCGCCTGCTGGTACCGGTTTTGGTTGCGGCAACACTGGTCACATGGGGCTGCGGGCTGGTGATTGGCAAATGCCGGATAGGTCCCGTGCGGGTGATTTTCCTGCTTTTGGCGGTGTTCACCTGTGTGGGGCTTTTGTTCTATTACAAATACTGGAACCTGTTGGCGGCAGATATCCTGAGCGGCACGGTATTGCAGCCCCGCACGGATATGGTTACCCCGCTGGGCCTGGGCTACTTTACCCTTGCTGCGCTCAGCTACACCATTGATGTATACAAGCGCCGCTGCAAGGTTGAGCTGAACCCGCTGCATTATGCGCTGTTCGTCAGCTTTTTTCCCACCATGACCACCGGCCCAATCGAGCGGTACCCCCATTTTCGGCCACAGATCCACAAATCCCGCCGGTTCAGCTACACCCGGTGTGCGGGCGGTGCGTTCCGCATGCTGTGGGGCTACACCAAAAAGATGGTCCTGGCGGACAACATGAACCTGTACATCAAGATGGTGTACGATACCCCCGCTGAGATGAACGGCCCCAACCTGGTGGCCGCCACCCTGCTGTTCAGCCTGCGGCTCTACCTGGATTTTTCCGGCTGCTGCGATATCGCCATCGGTGCTGCCCGCATTTTGGGGTATGACCTGCTGGAAAACTTTCACAGCCCGTTCGAGGCTACCAGCTTTGCCGGGTTGTGGCAGCGCTGGCACATGAGCCTGACTGGCTGGCTGCGGGATTATATCTACATTCCTCTTGGCGGCAGCCGCTGCAATGTGGTGCGCCATATGCTGAACACGCTGATCGTGTTTGCCGTCAGCGGCCTATGGCACGGGGCTGACCTGCGCTATCTGGAATGGGGCATTGCCTGCGGCGTGATTTCAGTCATTGCCCAGCTGACCAAAGCTCCTCGCAAAGTGCTGTGGCGCTATAACCCGCTGTACCGCGAGCCTGCCGTACAGACCTTTCTCCAGCGCTGCATCACCTACCTGCTGTTCAGCTTTACAATGGTGTTTTTTGCTTCCGCCATTTACAACGCTGCCCCCGGCGAGGTATTCGCCGGAATACTGCAGGGCTGGCAGGGCGGCTTTGCAGCTGGATGGGAAAGCGTTACCAATCTGGCCACCAGCAGCGGCATTGACGGCCGCCTGCCGGTGGTGTTGACCTGCGGTACCGCCATTGTGCTGGCCATGGAGCACAACGGCAACAATGTTGCCCGCTGGATCCGCAAGCAGTGCTTTGTGCTGCGTTGGACGGTCTATTATGCCGCTGCGGTATCCATCTTGTTCTTTGCCGCGTTCGGGCAGTCGGCGTTCATTTACCAGCAATTTTAACGGGGGAGGGAGATCAATTATGCCAACACAGACCCCTGCTTCCGCCCCGCGCGGCACCCAAAAGGTCAGCCGCAGTGCTGTTGCCGCCCCGGCCCGCAAGCCCACCACAAAGCAAAAAAAATCCGCTTCCTCACCGCGCAGACGCCCCAAAAAGCCAAATATCTTCGTTCGCTTTTTGCATGGTTTGGTCCGCCGGTTATACTTTGGCAGCAAAACGTTGTTCAAGTTTGCCCTGTTCATTCCCATTCTGGTTTTCATGGTCTGGTTCAGCTATACGGTAGACCGCAGTGGCCTGTTCCAGGGTGAGCTTGCCCCCCGCCGCATTGTGGACTTGATGCTGCAGGGCTATGATGTGAGCAACTTTGAGCAGATGAACGAAATTGAGCGCGAGGTTGTCCAGCTGTTTGCACAGGATGTTCCGGACACCCCGGAAGTGATCGGCATTGGCTCCAGCCGCGTATTACAGTTCACACGGGAACTTGTCGGAACCGACAGTTTTTTCAACATGGGCGTTACCGGCGCGGATGTGCGCGATAACATGACCAGCTATTATAAGATGGTCTGTTACGGCAAAGCGCCCAAGGTGCTGATTTGGAGCGTGGATCCCTGGGTGCTGTATGGGGACGAAGCCGCCTTTGACAAGCGCGCCGATGTGGAGCTGTACAACGAATTTTTGACTAAGGTTCTCGGTGTTGAAACCGACTATGAGGAAGAGGACCGCGTGGCGCTGTGGAAAGCGCTGGTGGAACCGGCTTATTTTCAGGGCAACGTAGACTATTACTTAAAGAACCGCGGCCAGAGCGTTGTGACGGATGACGATGGCAACCCCATTGACTTTAACCCGGTGGACGGCGACCCTTACGAGCAGCCCACCACCATCAAGCGCTCTGACGGCAGTGTGCTGTATGACCCCGAATTCCGGGATGCCAACCCCGACCAGGTGCGCGCCCTTGCCGCCGAAGCCTGCCCCACGTTCAACAGCGTACATATGGAAGGGTTCGACTCGCTTTCCCCCAAGCAGGAAGAAGCGTTTGACAAGTTTATCCAGTATGCGCAAAACCAGGGCACCACGGTGATTTTGGCCCTCTCCCCCTGGCACCCGTACCTGTATGACTTTCTGCTGACGGAAACCGACCAGCACCAGGGCTTTTTTGAAACTGAAAACTGGATCCGCCAGTATGCGCATGACTACAATATTCCGCTGTACGGCAGTTATGACCCCACCTGCATTAAGGGGTTGGATGAGACCGACTTTTTCGATGGCCTGCACTGCAAGGGCTGCGGCATCGCCAAGTTCTTCCCCGGTGTGCCGCAGGTGTTGCAGGATGTTGAAAACAACACCCTGCCCGACCCCCTCAGCGTGACCCCGCGCACCACCCTGCCGGTGGATGGTGAGGAGAATGTTGAAACCATCGGGTAAGCGCTTTGCTTCTTTTGGCAGGTTGTTCCCTGCTTGATTTTCGCCTTTTGCTTACGACTTATAAAACCAGCCGCCTGCTTTGTGCATTTGCACGGCAGGCGGCTGGTTTTTACGTTCGTTTATTATTAAGGGCAACACCGCAATATACCCAAATTGCGGGGCCGCTTTTTTCAAAATTCTGCCTGCATTGTTTGGCTGCCGGTTCCGCGCAGCTGCATTATTTTTCCCATGGGCTGCGGATAATTTCGCCGCTGTCCACTTTCATGCAGCGCTCCACGGTTGCCCCGGCTTTGATGGTTGCACGGGGGGCGGCATGCACACCGTCTTCCAGCACGGCGTTATGGTCCACAATGGCACCGGCATTGATGATGCACCCTGCCCCCACTTTGGTTCCTGCGCCCACAAAGGCAAATGGCAGCACCACGGTCCCTGCCCCCAGGGCTGCGCTGCTGCATACTTCTGCCGCCGGGTGTTCAAACACCGGTGTCTGGTAGCCCGCAGCCACCAGCTTTTGCAGCCATTGCAGCCGCAGCTCATTGTTGCCAAGGCCCACAAAAGCCGCGGTGCAGCGTTCCCTGATGGTGGGATCCAGGTAATCTGCCAGTTTGCCCGCAGCGTCCGGTGCCTGGTCATCCAGGTACAAAATACGGGAATAGCCGCCGGCTTCCGCCAGCATTTCTCCCAGCTGTGTGCCAAAGCCCCCCTTGCCAAGCACAAGGGCTGTGTGGAACAATTTCATTGCGATACCCCTTTCCCATCCTGCCTTATGGCAGTATTTTCTGGTATGGTTATTATAGCACAAAAATCCTTATCAAAAAAGTCATACTTCACCCCGTTTTTCTCCATCAACTTTGACAAAAAGCCCTATCTTATTTTAAACACAATAGGAAGTGCGCCAAAAAAAGTTTTGGCTCTTGCTTTTTTGCGCTGCACGCTTTACACTTTAATTACAGAGATTTTCCGTACGGGTGTTTTGTGTGTTATTCTGTACACAGCCCGCCGGGGGATCCAGCCATACATTAAAGGATGGAGGGCGACTTTGTGCATTACACGAATCTTTTCGGACCATTCCCGGTCGGTTTGCGCAGCTGTGTTCTTCATGCGGTGTATTATAAGCATAATAGCCTTGTATAAGCGCAGTGTACCCGTGTACACCGCGCTCTTATTTTTTGAAGGAGGATCTGTAACATGCCGAACCGTAAAAAGGTTGCCATCATCATGGGTTCTGACAGTGACTGGCCGGTTGTAAAAAGTGCCTGCGGGGTGCTGAAAGATTTCGATGTACCGTTTGAGGCGCACATTCTTTCCGCCCACCGTACGCCGGAAGCCGCCGCTGCCTTTGCCAAATCTGCCCGCGCCAATGGTTACGGTGTTATCCTGTGCGCTGCCGGTATGGCGGCCCACCTGGCAGGTGCCTTTGCCGCCAACACCACTTTGCCGGTGGTCGGCATCCCGATGAAGGGCGGTGCCATGGACGGTCTGGATGCTCTGCTTGCTACCGTGCAGATGCCTTCCGGCTTCCCGGTTGCCACGGTTGCCCTGAACGGTGCCAAGAACGCCGCTTACCTGGCCGTTGCCATCCTGGCTGTTGCCGATGATGAGCTTGCCGCTAAGCTGGATCAGTTCCGTGCCGACACCGCCGCCGCCATTGCCAAAAAGGACGCCGCCATCGCTGCCGAAGCCGCAGCTATGTAACTTCAAATCCCGGTTTATTTGCTGTTGTTTTATTCCTTTTTATAAAAAGGATTCCATAAATCAATTCATGAATAAAGGAGCGCATTACAATGAACGTTGAAATTAAAGAACAGATGTACGAAGGCAAAGCTAAACAGGTATTCGCAACTTCTGACCCCGAAATCGTTATGGTTCATTACAAGGACGATGCCACCGCCGGCGACGGCGAAAAGAAGGGCACCATCCGCGATAAGGGCATTGTCAACAACAAGCTGTCCAACGCTCTGATGCAGAAGCTGGAAAAAGAAGGCATCCCCACCCATTATGTTGAGGAGCTGAACGACCGCGATACCCTGGTCAAGAAGGTTCAGATCGTTCCTCTGGAAGTCATCATCCGCAATGTTGCCGCCGGCCACTTCAGCCTGCGCATGGGCGTGCCCGAGGGCAAGGTGTTCAAGACCCCCATCCTGGAGTACAGCTACAAGAACGACGACCTGCATGACCCGTTCATCAACCATTATTACGCCTTGGCCCTTGACCTTGCCACCCAGGAAGAGCTGGACACCATTGCCAAGTACGCCTTCAAGGTCAACGAAGTGCTGAAGAAGATCATGCTGGATGCCAACATCCGCCTGATTGACTTCAAACTGGAGTTTGGCCGCCTGTCTGACGGCACCATCATTCTGGCTGACGAGATCAGCCCGGATACCTGCCGCTTCTGGGATGCCACCACCGGTGCCCACCTGGATAAAGACCTGTTCCGCCGCAGCCTTGGCGGTGAGGCCGATGCCTACCAGGAAGTTATGAAGCGCCTGCTGGGCTGATTGAACCAAGCTTAGTCCAGCCAATGTTCAGGGTGTACTGGAACCGCCGTTCGCTCTTCCGGTGCACCCTGCCATCGTTTGAAACAGGAAACGGAGAACTGAATGAAGGAGCTTTGTCCCGCCGAAGCACTGCATGAAGAATGCGGCGTGTTCGGTATCTATGATTCCACCGGCAAAACCAACATGGTCAGCGCCGTGTACAGCGCGTTGTATGCCCTGCAGCACCGCGGCCAGGAAAGCTGCGGCATTGCCCTGAACGTGGACGGTGTGCTGACCGGCTACCGCGATCTTGGCCTGGTCAGCGAGGTATTTACCCCGCGCGTGCTGGCTGACCTGCCGCAGGATGCCAAGATGGCCACCGGCCATGTGCGCTATGCCACCAGCGGCCAGCGCACCCGCGCCAACGCCCAGCCCATGGTTCTGCACCACTGCAAGGGCACTATGGCCATCTGCCACAACGGCAACCTGACCAATGCCCCCCAGCTGCGCCACAAGCTGGAAATGAACGGTTCGATCTTCCACGGCACTTCGGACACCGAGGTCATCGGCTATCTGCTGACCCAGAACCGCCTGATCAGCCCGGATATTGAAACAGCTGTCTGCCGCACGATGGAGCAGATCGTGGGTGCTTACAGCCTGGTCATTATGACCCACACCAAACTGATCGCCGCGCGCGATCCTAATGGCTTCCGCCCTCTCTGCATTGGCCAGCTGCCGGATGGCTCCGGCTGGGCTTTTGCTTCGGAATCCTGTGCGCTGGATGCTGTAGGCGCCCGCTTTGTGCGCGATGTACTGCCCGGCGAGATCGTGGTGGCAGACTACACCGGCCTGCGCACCATCCGCACCCACTGCGGCACCGCGCCGCACACGATGTGCGTGTTTGAGTACATTTATTTTGCCCGCCCCGATTCCATCATCGAGGGCACCTGCGTGCATGACGCCCGCCTGCAGGCCGGGCGCTTTCTGGCACAGGAGCATCCGGTGGAAGCCGATGTCGTCATCGGTGCGCCGGATTCCGGCCTGGATGCCGCCCTTGGCTATGCGCAGGAAAGCGGTATTCCCTATGGCGTGGGCTTTATTAAAAACAAATATGTGGGCCGCACCTTCATCCAGGGCTCCCAGGCCCAGCGTGAAAGCAGTGTGCGCATCAAATTGAACGCAATTTCCTCCACCGTTGCGGGCAAGCGCGTTGTGCTTGTGGATGACTCCATCGTGCGCGGCACCACCAGCGCCCGCACCATCAAGCTGCTGCGCGACGCCGGTGCCAAGGAAGTACACTACCGCATTTCGGCCCCGCCGTTTGCCCACCCCTGCTATTTCGGCACCGACATCCCGGACGAAAAAGACCTGATTGCCACCGGCCATACGGTGGAGGAGATCCGCCAGATCGTGGGGGCCGATTCCCTGGGCTACCTGAGCATTGAACATGTGACCCAGCTGGCCATCCACAGCAAGTGCGGGTTCTGCGCCGGCTGCTTTACCGGCCATTACCCGGTGCCCGCCCCCAACGAGACGATGGACATTGTATACGATAAACCCCTGAGCCAGTCCCAGACCAAAAAACGCCTGTAAGCTGATAAGGAGAGAAACATAATGGAAAAAAGCTATTCTGCAAGCTACGCTGCCGCTGGCGTGGATATTACCGCCGGTTACAAGGCAGTTGACCTGATGAAGCAGCACGTTGCCCGCACCATGAACGAGCACTGCATCGGCGGCCTGGGCGGCTTTGGCGGCCTGTTTGAGCTGGACTGCACCGATATGCCCCACCCCGTGCTGATTTCCGGCACGGACGGCGTTGGTACCAAGCTGCGCATTGCCCAGTACATGAACAAACATGACACCGTTGGCATTGATTGCGTTGCCATGTGCGTGAACGATGTCATCTGCGCCGGTGCCAAGCCGCTGGTGTTCCTGGATTACATCGCCTGCGGCAAAAACGTGCCGGAGCGCATTGCCGAGCTGGTTGCCGGTGTAGCCGAAGGTTGCGTGCAGGCTGGCTGTGCCCTGGTTGGCGGTGAGACCGCCGAGATGCCCGGTTTTTACCCGGAGGACGAGTACGACCTGGCTGGCTTTACCGTTGGCGCTGTGGACAAGAGCAAGATCCTGGACAACTCCACCATGCAGCCCGGCGATGTGATCATCGCCCTGCCTTCCACCGGCGTACACTCCAACGGGTTCTCTTTGGTGCGCAAGATCTTTGACCTGGAGAACAACCCCGATGTGCTGAAAAAGACCTTTGACGGCATGGACAAGACCCTGGGCGAAGCCCTGCTGGCCCCCACCAAGATTTATGTCAAGCCTGTGCTGGCCGTGATGAAGGAAGTTACCGTCAAGGGCGTTTCCCACATTACCGGCGGCGGCTTTTACGAGAACATTCCCCGCAGCCTGAAAGCCGGCTGCTGCGCTGTGATCAAGAAGAGCGATGTGCGCACCCCCGTGCTGTTTGATGTGCTGGCTAAAGAGGGCAACATTCCGGAGCGCGATATGTTCAACACCTTCAACATGGGCGTTGGTATGATTTTGACCGTGGCTGCCGAGGATGCCGACAAGGCCATTGAGATCCTGAAAGCCAACGGCGAGGATGCTTACCGCCTTGGTGTGATTGGCGAAGGCAGCGGGGTGCAGCTGGTATGATGAAGATTGCTGTGCTGGTTTCCGGCGGCGGCACCAACCTGCAGGCCATCCTGGAAAGCGAACGCCGCGGGGAGAACCCCAACGGTAAGGTTACCCTGGTGGTTGCCAGCAAACCTGGTGTGTATGCTTTGGAACGCGCTGCAAACTTCGGCGTGGAAACCGCCGTGGTGCGCCGCAAGGATTACGCCACCAGCGAGGAGTTTGACACTGCCCTGCTGAGTGTGCTGAAAGACCATGGCATTGAGCTGGTGGTTCTGGCAGGATTTTTGAGCGTGCTGGGCCCCAGCGTGATTGCCGCTTACCCCAACCGCATCCTGAACATCCACCCCAGCCTGATTCCCAGCTTTTGCGGCCCCGGCTATTATGGCCTGAAAGTGCATGAGGAAGCGCTGAAGCGCGGCGTGAAAGTGACCGGCGCTACCGTCCACTTTGTCAACGAAGTGTGTGACGGCGGGCCCATCCTGCTGCAAAAAGCCGTGGAAGTGCAGCCCGGTGATACCCCCGAAGTGCTGCAGAAGCGCGTGATGGTGGAAGCCGAATGGAAGTTGCTGCCCCAGGCCATTGCTATGGTGTGCAATGGCGAAGCCTGACCGAACAAGGAGGATTCCCGCATGAAAAAGAATCTTTATACTTATCTGGCCGGTAACGAATATCCCGGCCGCGGCATCTGCATCGGCCGTTCGCCGGACGGCACCAAGGCCATGATTGCTTACTGGATCATGGGCCGCAGCGCCAACAGCCGCAACCGCGTGTTTGACGCCATCCCCGGCGGCATCCGCACGGTAGCCGCAGACCCCGCCAAGCTGGAAGATCCCCACCTGATCATCTATAACCCGGTTCTGACCCTGAACGATACCACCATTGTGACCAACGGTGACCAGACGGATACCATTTACCGCTACATGCGGGATAACCTGTTCCCCGGCTACGGCTTTGAAGCAGCCCTTGCCACCCGCACTTTTGAGGACGATGCCCCCAACTTTACCCCCCGCATTTCCGGCGTTGTGGATATGCGTCGCGGCGGCTACAAGCTGAGCATCCTGAAAAGCTGCGATGGCAACCCCGCCAGCGTGCAGCGCCAGACCTTTGACTATCCGCAGCCCGTTGCAGGCGAAGGCCAGCTGATTACCACCTACCAGAAAAACGGCTCCCCCATCCCCAGCTTTGCCGGTGAGCCGCTGCGCGTGACACTGGACCAGAACGATGCCGACGAATTTGCCGGAAAGTTGTGGGAAGCCCTGAACGAAGATAATAAGGTCAGCCTGTTTGTGCGTGCCATCACGCTGGAAACCGGCGATTATGAAGATGTGATCCTGAACAAATACAACACGGTGGAGGGATGAACTTATGAACGAATTCCAGCTGAAATACGGCACCAACCCCAACCAGAAGCCTGCCCGCATTTTTATGGCAGACGGTTCTGATCTTCCCGTTACCATTTTGAATGGCAAGCCGGGCTACATCAACTTTCTGGATGCGTTTAACAGCTACCAGCTGGTGCGCGACCTGAAAAAAGCCCTGAGCCAGCCTGCTGCTGCCAGCTTTAAGCATGTTTCCCCCGCCGGTGCCGCCATTGGCCTGCCACTGGACGAAACGCTGAGAAAGATGTATCATATTAGTGCAGAGGCTGAGCTTTCTCCCCTGGCCTGCGCTTATGCCCGCGCCCGCGGTGCGGACCGCATGTCCAGCTTTGGTGACTGGATCGCCCTGTCTGATGTGTGCGACCTTGCCACCGCAAAGCTGATCCAGCACGAAGTTTCGGACGGCATCATTGCCCCCGGCTATGACGCCGACGCCCTGGAAGTGCTGAAATCCAAAAAGAAAGGCAACTACAACATCGTTGCCATTGATCCGGATTATATCCCCGCTCCGCTGGAGCGCCGCACTGTATTCGGTGTCACCTTTGAGCAGGGCCGCCAGGATCTGGAGATCAGCGTGGATACCATGCTGCAAAACTTTGTAACCGAGAACAAGACGGTGACCGATGCCCAGAAGCGCGATCTGATCATGAGCCTGATCGTGCTGAAATACACCCAGTCCAACTCCGTCTGCTATGTGCAGGACGGCCAGACCATCGGTGTGGGCGCAGGCCAGCAAAGCCGCATCCACTGCACCCGCCTGGCAGGCCAGAAAGCCGACAACTGGCAGCTGCGCCATATGCCCAAGGTTCTGGACCTGCCGTTCCGCGAGGATATCTCCAAGCCCAACCGCGATAACGCGATTGATGTTTACATCGGCGATACCCCGGAGGATGTGATTGGGGATGACGTTTGGGCCGAAACCTTTACTGTGCAGCCTGCCCCGTTGACTGCCGAGGAAAAGAAAGCCTGGCTGAGCAAGGTAACGAATGTTGCCCTGGGCAGTGATGCATTCTTCCCCTTTGGGGACAACATTGAGCGCGCCCGCCGCAGCGGTGTGACCGCCATTGTGCAGCCGGGCGGCTCCATCCGCGATGATCAGGTTATTGCCACCTGCAACAAGTACGGCATTGCCATGGCGTTCTGTGGTATCCGGCTGTTCCACCACTAAGCAAAAACGAAGTTTTTGCTAAATAATAAATAATAGAGAATAATTAAGAATGAAGGTGTGCCGCAAGCGGCACGGTTTTGGATATTAGAGTTCTAATATTTTTTAAGCGGTGCGCAGCAACGCGGTCCACCTTCATTATTCTTTATTCATTATTCTTTTTTCATTTCAAGCTAAGGAGTTTGCCATGAAAATTCTGGTTGTTGGCGGCGGCGGGCGTGAACACGCCATTATCCGCGCGCTGAAAAAAAGCCCCGACTGCGGCGATATCTGGTGTGCCCCTGGCAACGGCGGCATTGGTTACGATGCCACCTGCAAAAACATCCCTGCAACGGATGTAGACGCCATGGTCGCCTTTGCCAAGGCAGAAGCCTTTGATTATGTTGTTGTTGCACAGGACGATCCCCTTGCCCTTGGCATGGTGGATGCTTTGGCCAAGGTGGGCATCCCTGCTTTTGGCCCGGATGCCGCTGCCGCCCGCATTGAAGCCAGCAAGGTGTTCAGCAAGGACCTGATGAAAAAATACGGCATTCCCACCGCCGGCTATGAAACCTTTGACGACCCCGCCAAGGTGATGGATTACATCCGCAGCAAGGGCAAGTACCCGGTTGTTATCAAGGCGGATGGCCTGGCGCTGGGCAAAGGCGTGCTGATCTGCCAGAATGAGCAGGAAGCCGCCGATGGCGTAAAGGAAATCATGCTGGACAAAAAGTTCGGCGCTTCCGGCAACCATGTTGTGGTGGAAGAATTTTTGACCGGGCCGGAAGTCAGCGTGCTGTCCTTCTGTGATGGCAAAACCGTCAAGCCGATGGTTTCCAGCATGGACCACGAGCGCGCTTTGGACCATGACCAGGGCCTGAACACCGGCGGCATGGGCACCGTTGCCCCCAACCCCTGCTACACCCCCGCCATTGCCGCCGAGTGCATGGAGAAGATTTTCCTGCCTACGGTTGCCGCCATGCAGGCAGAGGGTTGCCCCTTTAAGGGCTGCCTGTACTTTGGCCTGATGCTGACCCCGGACGGTCCCAAGGTGATTGAATACAACTGCCGCTTTGGCGACCCCGAAACCCAGGTAGTACTGCCCCTGCTGGAAAGCGACCTGCTGACCGTGATGCAGGCCTGCACCAACGGCACGCTGGACAAGACCGAGGTCAAGTTCAGCGATGGCGCTGCCGCCTGTGTGGTACTGGCTTCCGGCGGATACCCCGTTGCCTATGAAAAGGGCAAGGAGATCACCGGCCTGGAGAATGGCCAGGTGCCCGGTGCTGCCGATGTGACCGTGTACCATGCCGGTACCGCCATCAAGGATGGCAAGCTGGTTACCAACGGCGGCCGCGTGCTGGGTGTAACGGCAACCGCCGCCACCCTGCCCGAAGCCCTGAAAAAGGCTTACGCCGCTGCTGACTGCATCCATTTTGACAAACTGCACCGCCGCAGTGATATTGGTGCCCGTGCCCTTGCGGCAATGAAAGCACAGGAGGGTTAAACAAGAATGGTTTACCGCATTTATGTAGAAAAAAAGCCCGGCTTTGACGGCGAAGCCCAGGGCCTGAAGCATGAACTGGTTGAGCTGGTTGGCATTAAGGGCCTGAAAGCTCTGCGCCTGTTGAACCGCTATGATGTGGAAGGCATTGACCGCGACCTGTTTGAGAAAGCCATCCCCACCGTGTTCAGCGAACCGCCAGTCGATGTGACCTATACCGAGCTGCCCACCGCCAAGACGGTGTTTGCTGTGGAGTATCTGCCCGGCCAGTTTGACCAGCGTGCAGATTCTGCTTCCGAGTGTATCCAGCTGCTGAGCCAGGGCGAGCGTCCGTCTGTGCGCAGTGCCCGCATCTACCTGCTGGACGGCGAGCTGAGCGCAGAGGATCTGGAAGCCATCAAGAAGTACGTCATCAACCCGGTGGAAGCCCGCGAGGCCAGCCTGGACACCCGCGATACCCTGAAAATGGAATTTGCCGTGCCCACCGCTGTGGAAACCCTGAACGGCTTCTGCGCTTTGGATGACGCTGCGTTGGAGAATTTCCGCAATGAAAAGGGCCTGGCCATGGACCACGCCGACATTGTGTTCTGCCAGAACTACTTCAAATCTGAACAGCGCGACCCGACCATTACCGAAATCCGCCTGATCGATACCTACTGGTCTGACCACTGCCGTCACACCACCTTCGGCACCATCCTGAACGATGTCAAGATTGACGACGAAGTTGTGCAGGCTGCATTTGACCGTTACATGGCCCTGCGTGCCGAGACCGGCCGCGATAAAAAGAACCGCACCCTGATGGACCTGGCCACCATCGGCGCCAAGGCCCTGAAACAGCGCGGCATCCTGCAGAACCTGGACGAGAGCGAAGAGATCAATGCCTGCACCGTCAAAATCAAGTGCGATGTGGACGGCGAATTGCAGGATTGGCTGTTCCTCTTCAAGAACGAGACCCACAACCACCCCACCGAGATTGAGCCGTTCGGCGGCGCTGCTACCTGCATCGGCGGTGCCATCCGTGACCCGCTGTCCGGCCGCAGCTATGTTTACCAGGCCATGCGCGTGACTGGCGCAGGCGACCCGCTCAAGCCGGTTGCCGAAACCATGCCCGGCAAGCTGCCCCAGCGCAAGCTGGTTACCACTGCTGCTGCCGGTTATTCCAGCTATGGCAACCAGATCGGCCTTGCCACCGGCCAGGTTGCTGAACTGTACCACCCCGGCTATGTGGCAAAGCGTATGGAGATCGGCGCTGTTGTGGGTGCTACCCCGGCCAGCCATGTCCGCCGCGAAGAGCCCCAGCCCGGCGATGTGATCATCCTGCTGGGCGGCCGCACCGGCCGTGACGGCATTGGCGGCGCTACCGGCTCCAGCAAGGCCCACAAGCTGACCAGCCTGGAAACCTGCGGTGCTGAGGTGCAGAAGGGCAACGCCCCCATTGAGCGTAAGCTGCAGCGCCTGTTCCGCCGCGAGGACGCCTGCTGCATGATCAAGCGCTGCAACGACTTTGGCGCAGGCGGCGTTTCCGTTGCCATCGGCGAGCTGGCCGACGGCCTGAACATTGACCTGAACAAAGTTACCAAGAAGTACGAGGGCTTGGACGGCACCGAGCTGGCTATCAGCGAAAGCCAGGAGCGCATGGCTGTTGCCGTTGCCGCTGAGGATGCCGAAAAGTTCATTGCCCTTGCCAATGAGGAAAACCTGGAAGCCACCGTGGTTGCTACCGTTACCGAGGAAAAGCGGATGCGCGAGAACTGGAACGGCGTTGCCATCGTGGACCTTTCCCGCGAGTTCCTGAACTCCAACGGTGCCGAGCGCCATGCCGATGTGCATGTTCTGCCCGGCACGGTATGGCAGCCCCAGTGGGCCGGTTCCACCTTTGCCGAAAAGCTGGAAAACCTGGTTGGCGACCTGAACGTTTGCAGCCAGAAAGGCCTGGGCGAGCGGTTTGACTCCACCATCGGCGCTTCCACCGTGCTGATGCCTTACGGCGGTAAATACCAGCTGACCCCCACCATGGCCATGGCTGCCAAACTGCCGGTGGATGGCGAAACCACCACCTCCGGCATGGCCTGGGGCTTTAACCCCTATCTGACTGAAGCGGACCCCTACCGCGGCGCTTACATGGCCGTTGTGGAAAGCGTGACCAAACTGGTTTGCGCCGGTTTCCGCCACAAGGATATGTACCTGACTTTCCAGGAATATTTTGAGCACCTGAACACTGCCCCCGAACGCTGGGGCAAGCCGCTGGCCGCCCTGCTTGGCGCGCTGGATGCCCAGATGGGCCTTGGCATTGCTTCCATCGGCGGCAAGGACAGTATGTCCGGCAGCTTTGAAGGCCTGGATGTTCCCCCCACGCTGGTCAGCTTTGCCACCGCCATTGGCAACACCGCCAACGTCATGAGCCCTGAGTTCAAGAAAGCCAACAGCTCTGTTGTCATCCTGAAGCCGCAGTACAAGGACGGCATGCCGGAGATCGGCAGCCTGCTTTCCATCTACAAGATCGTGGAGCAGATGATCGACGAAGGCAAGGTGCTGGCCGCAGCAACGCCGGGTTACGGCGGCATTGCCGAAGCACTGTTCAAGATGTGCGTCGGCAACCACGTGGGCCTGTCCCTGAGCCGCGATATCAACCTGGACGACCTGTTCAAGCCCTGCTATGGCGCAGTTATTCTGGAGCTTCTGGATGCTTCTGCCGGTGAATTCCTCGGTTCCACCACCGTGGATTACGTCATCAACGTCAACGGCGAAAACATCGACCTGCAGCACCTGCAGGATGTATGGGAAGCAAAGCTGCAGCCTGTCTTCCCCTACCTCAAGGCTGGCGAGGAAGTTAAATCCCTGGAATACAAGGTCAACTGCTTCCAGCGCGTTGCCCCGGCTGTGCGCCTGGCCACCCCGCGCGTTATCATCCCTGTGTTCCCCGGCACCAACTGCGAATACGACACTGCACGCGCATTCCGCCGCGCCGGTGGCGACCCGCACATTCTGGTGTTGAAGAACCTGACCCCCGCCGACGTTGCCGCCAGCTGCGAAGCCCTGGTGAAAGAGCTTGACCAGAGCCAGATTCTGATGCTGCCGGGCGGTTTTTCCGGCGGCGATGAGCCGGACGGCTCCGCCAAGTTCATTGCGGCGTTCTTCCGCAATCCCGCTGTGGCCGATGCCGTCAACCGTCTGCTGAACCAGCGTGACGGCCTGGCACTCGGCATCTGCAACGGCTTCCAGGCATTGATTAAGCTGGGCCTTGTGCCTTATGGCGAGATCCGCCCGATTACCGAGAACGACCCGACCCTAACCTTTAACACCATCCACCGCCACCAGAGCATGCTGGTGCGCACCCGCGTAGCTTCCAACAAGAGCCCCTGGCTGAGCGAATGCAATGTGGATGATGAACACCTGATCGCCATCAGCCACGGCGAAGGCCGCTTTGTCTGCAATGACGGCCTGCTGCAGCAGCTGATCAACAACGGTCAGGTTGCCACCCAGTATGTTGACCTGAACTGCGTGCCCACCATGGATATGCGCTACAACCCCAACGGGTCTGTGCTGGCCATTGAGGGCATTACCAGCCCGGACGGCCGCGTGTTCGGCAAGATGGGCCATTCTGAGCGCAGCGGCGACAGCCTGTACAAAAACGTTACCGGCGACAAGTACCAGCCGATTTTTGAAGGCGGCGTGAACTACTTCAAACTGTAAGACATGCTGTAAGAAAGGAAACCCGACCAATGGCACATGATCGTTATATTTCTCCGTTTTCCACCCGTTATGCTTCCGATGAGATGCAGTATACTTTCTCGGACGATAACAAGTTCCGCACCTGGCGCAGGCTGTGGATTGCGCTGGCCAAGGCTGAGCAGAAGCAGGGCCTGGACATTACCGATGAACAGATTGCCGAGCTGGAAGCCCACAAGGATGACATCAATTACGAGGAAGCCACTGCCCGCGAAAAGTTGGTGCGCCACGATGTCATGAGCCATGTTTACGCTTACGGCCTGCAGTGCCCCAAGGCAAAGGGTATCATCCACCTGGGTGCTACCAGCTGCTATGTTGGCGATAACACCGATGTTATCATCATGCGCGAAGGCCTGCAGCTGGTGCGCAAAAAGCTGATCGGCGTGCTGGCCAACCTGGCCGATTTTGCCGAGCAGTACAAGGATATGCCCTGCCTGGCTTACACCCACTGCCAGCCCGCCCAGCTGACCACCGTTGGCAAGCGCGCTACCCTGTGGATGAACGAGTTCTACATGGACCTGCAGGAGATTGACCACCAGATCAGCCAGCTGGCCCTGCGCGGCGTTAAGGGTACCACCGGCACCCAGGCCAGCTTTATTGAGCTGTTCAACGGCGATTCTGCCAAGGTCAAGGCAGTGGAAGCCGATGTGTGCGCCCAGATGGGCTTTGACAAGGTTGTGCCCGTCTGCGGCCAGACCTACAGCCGCAAGGTGGACTACAATGTGCTTTCCGCCATTGCCGGTCTTGCCCAGAGCGCCATGAAGATGGCCACCGACATCCGCCTGCTGGCCAACTTTAAGGAGATGGAGGAGCCGTTTGAAAAGAACCAGATCGGTTCTTCCGCCATGCCGTACAAGCGCAACCCCATGCGCTGCGAACGTATCTGCGCGCTTTCCCGCTACCTGATGGTGGATGTGCTGAACCCCGCCATCACCGCCGGCACCCAGTGGTTTGAGCGCACGCTGGACGATTCCGCCAACAAGCGCATCGCCATGGCTGAGGGCTTTTTGGCCGCTGATGCCATCCTGAACATTCTGCTGAATGTTTCGGACGGGCTGGTGGTTTACCCCAAGGTTGTCCGCAGCCGCGTGATGGCTGAGCTGCCGTTCATGGCCAGCGAGAACATCATGATGAAAGCCGTCAAGAAAGGCGGCGACCGCCAGGAGCTGCACGAGCGCCTGCGCGAGCACGCCGTGGCCGCTGCCGCTGTGGTCAAGCAGGAGGGC
>ENA-UEQS01001104-UEQS01001104.1-human-gut-metagenome-genome-assembly--contig:-NODE-1104-length-18228-cov-7.771142_pt1 | contig 18228 bp, 10 predicted proteins | sample MGYA00242953_ERZ507953 | MGnify/ENA primary metagenome ERZ507953 (study PRJEB26167, sample SAMN06115474) | human gut metagenome | host: Homo sapiens | place: China:Jiangsu | collected 2016-07-06...
TTCTCTATTTCTCCGGTAGAACCTTTGTAGTCGGGATCTAAATAACGTTGATAGCTCCAATTCCACTTGGCAGAAGTCTGGAACACCCATTGCCGGTTAAATTCTTTCTTGTATTGACTTTGAATAAATGTGTTCTTGTCCCAAAGACGTTGTGAAGAATGAGTATAATAGAAAGTTGTGGCATTGGGCAATCCGCGGGAAGATTGGAAATAATAGGCTTTTAGCCTCCATTGTTCTTTGTCGGAGAAGTTTCCGTAAAGCCCGGCTTCTGCACGAAATGTCTGTACATCCGTGTTCTTTCGCTTTTCCCGTGAACTCAGATCCCCTTCTTCATTTCCGTAATATAAAGTATATGGATAATGCCCGTCCGATGACATCCATTCGCCGTTGGCAGATACAGTCCATTTCCGACTGATCCGTTGTTCCAATAACAGACTGGGATTGACCAATCCCCATGAACCGGTCTTGAAAGACGCACTTATATTCGTGTGCTTTCCGTCCTCAAATCGGGGAGTGAGTGTTTGTATATTCAGTATCCCTGCTGAAGCAAAGAAACGGGCAGGCTGGAAGATGTTGTCGCTTTGACCGTTACTCAACGACAGTTGGTCGACATTATCGAGAGAGAAACGTCCAAGGTCGATTTGTCCTGTTTGACAGTCAGTCAGTGTGATTCCATCGTAACCTACAGCAGTATGTTGCGCACCCAGACTTCGTATGGATATCGTTTTCAGTCCGCCGATCCCCCCGTAATCTTTCACAATTACTCCTGCAAAATGTTTCACGGCATCGGAAACCTGCAGGGCATTCAGATTCTTTAAAGCGTCTTTAGAAAATATCTGTAATGGAGCGGTAGAGCGAACCTCACGGGTCTGATAAATATCGGAAACGGTTATTTCGGGGATGTAATAGGTACGTGCGGTATCCACCCTTTGCTGTTGTGCAAAAAGTGAAGTCGATAAAAACAGGTTGCAGCTTACTGCAAAGATTGCTAAAGTCCTCTTTTCCATTTCCTCTTTTTAGGTTTAAAAGTGTCCGGGCGAAATCCCTTCGACCGGACACGCATAAATAAACTTTTGGCAGAGTTTATTAAAACATACTTTCTCTGAATCAGAATGATGAATGAAATGATAGACGGAATTGTCCGGTTCATTAGATTCAACGCTTTTTCCTCGAAAGCAGTGAAATTGGTTGCATGGCAGGTCTTCTGACTTGTTCCTGTTGCGAGCGCCTTCCCGGAAATTCTTCTTCCAGTGGCTAAAAGTAGGTTGCTTGCAACATAATATAGAACTTACAGCAGCGGGACTGTTCAGGATTTACACCTGATTCCCTTTTAATCGCTTTCCCCGTGTGAGGTCTGCGAACCAATGCGCGGCAAAGATAGGTAGTTTATTTGTTTTTTGCAAGGAGTTATGGATGTAATAACAGATATTCTTCAACAGCTTGTGCGGTAATGGCTTTTTAAGTGGTTTATCTCTCTTTTGCCAATGTAAATACAAATTCCAGTCCGCCTCCCTGATTATTTTTCGCAGAGATACTTCCCCCGTGAATGATAACCGCATTCTTTACAATGGCCAATCCCAATCCTGTCCCGCCTAATTTCCGTGACCGTCCTTTGTCTACCCGGTAGAAGCGTTCAAAGAGTCGGTTCAGATGTTCGGGTGACACACCCACACCGGTATCGGCAAAGCTGAAATAGTAGAAACCTTCATCTTCGCGGAAACAGTTTATATTGATTTGGATATTTGTTCCGGCGTATGCAATGGCATTATCCATCAGATTGCGGAATATGGAATAAATCAGCGAATAATTTCCTTTGATTTGTATGCTCTTCTTTAAGGAATTGACAACCGTGATATGCTTCTCGTCCAGTTCCAGCGCAACCTCATTGATAATATTGCCCACCAATAAGCTGATATCCACCCGTTCCATATCAATCATGTTGGCAGCTTCGTCCATGCGGGTTAGTACGGATATATCCCGCAGCAACCGGCTCAGTCGGTTACTTTGGGCATAGCAACGTTCCAGAAAAACATTTATTTTCTCACGTGGGATATTCTCGTTGCTGACAATCGTCTCCAGATACCCTTGAATACTGCTGACAGGAGTTTTCAATTCGTGGGCTATGTTCTGTGTCAATTGCCGTTTCAAGTTTATCTGTTCTTCTTCCTGAGTGACATCATTGATCGAAATCTCAAAGCTGGCATCTTGAAAGATGATACATTCCACGATAAAGGTTCGTCCGTTTTTATTGATTGTGATAGACATTCTCTTTTCATCTTTTCCTCCCGAACGCTGTCTTTGGTTCTTGTTGATGAAGTGGATGATCTCTTTCAGTTCGCTGATAGCAAAGACTTCTTCCGTAGTTTCCAGGTTGGAGTCTGAAATCAGATTACTGTATTGGGTAAAGAGGTTGTTGACCAGAATCTCCTTTTTGTCTTTTGTAAATACTCCCAGTCCTTCATGCGAGATCTGGAGATGGGTGATCAATTTCTCACGTTCGATGTAAAGTGCCTCTTTGGTCTCGTGCAGCCGCTTGTATATTTGTATGATATGTTGTGATATTTCCCCCAGTTCGTTATGTGGGAAAGCTGATTGCATAGCCATTTCGATAGGCTCGTTCCGGTCGGCACGCATGGCGAACTCGCGAAGCTGGTTGATGGAAGTTCCCAATTTATTCGTGAACTTATAGAAAATAATCATCAGCAACAGAGTCACAATGACCGTAAACCATAAATAGTGCGGGTCGGCTTTCAGATTGTTGATGAGGCTGACATTATAAGGTAGAGCCGAACGGACAATATAATCTTTGTAACGTGTAGCCGAATAAAAATAGGGGACACCGGTCGTCTCGGAAGTACGCCGTACGTCATATCCATTTCCCTGTTTCAGCGCCTTTTGTATTTCCGGACGGTCTAAATGGTTCTCCATCTGCCCGTTGTGGTTCGAATAACTGTCGTAAAGCACATTTCCGTCTATATCAATAAGAGTTACACGTAAATCTTCCAGAATATGGTTGTTGATATAACCGGTGATAATTGAACTGTCCGGCGATTGCCTGCTCAACTGTTCATAGAGCCGGCTGTTGTAATCCTGTAATTTTGTGTTCAGCAATTCCACCTTATATTCCCGCTCACGTTGATACTGATACGCGATAAAGCAAACGGCAAATACCAGAAACAGTGAAATGACCGAGAGAAAAAGCTTTCGGCTGAAAGAGAGGAAATGTTTTTGAGTTACAGGCAGATTCATAGGGAGTAGTTATTACGCTTCAAAACAGTATCCATATCCGAGACGAGTGACGATGCACTTGCCGTATATTCCTATCTTCTTGCGCAGACGGGTGATATTTACGTCAATAGTACGGTCGAGTACATATACCTCGTCGCTCCAGATACGGGCCAGAATATCTTCACGTGAAAATACCCGTCCTTTATTCTGTACCAACAGAAGCAATATTTCAAATTCTTTTTTAGTCAACGGCACTTCTTCTTCGTCGATACTTACCTTCTTTTTCGTGATATCAATGACGAGCGTCTGGTAAGTAAGCCGTTCGGGAACTCTTTCTGTTTCCGCTGCAGCCGTGCGTCTCAATACAGCTTTTACACGGGCAATGACCTCCCGCAGCGAAAATGGCTTCGAGATATAATCATCCGCGCCTAGATTGAAGCCGGTCACGGTGTCGTTCTCGGTATCTTTGGCTGTGATAAAGATGATAGGCACTTTTGCCGTTTTCTTGTCCTTTTTCAGCATGTTCGCCATTTTGAATCCGGAGATTTCCCCCATCATCACATCGAGAAGAATTAGCTGATAACTACAAATATCCATCTTCAAAGCCTCTTCGGCGGAGTTTGCGGTATCCACCTCGTAACCTTCATTTTCAAGATTGAATTTCAGAATCTCGCAGAGGTCTTCTTCATCGTCGACAACTAGAATACGGGTTTCATTCATAAGCTATATGTATTAGTATGACAAAGTTACGTTTTTATTTTATTTGATGCAAAGATGAGGATACTTTGTTACGGTCAGATGAAACAGATATTACAATCTTGTTACATTCCTCCCAATCCTGCAGATAGAATAAAATATCGAAGTTTTTGCGGGCTATAAGAGGAAAAAACGTTTGCTATTTGTTATCTTTATTAGCGAGAAAAGATAGAGATGTTTGATTAATAGATACTACAAACGATGATAAAAGTTGACTTGAAACGACATAGACGCGAAGTGATTGGCGCGGTTATTGTGTTGCTGCTTCTGCTTGGCGGAGTGTCCGTCTTTAAATATACCACGTTCAATCCCGGTTTTGAGATTGTTGATGATTTAGGAGGAAATATCTTTCCTTCGGCTATTCTTTCCGTAGCCACAACCGATGCGCAAGTCATTATCCCGTCGGATTCCACCAGTCTGGGAAATCCGAAATCCTGCATTGCCATTCGGGTAAAGTCGCGGGCGGCATATAGCCGGGTAAGGATTGAGGTGGCTGAAACTCCTTTCTTCTCCCGCTCCGTCTCAGAGTTTATTCTGAACAAACCACGAACGGAATATACGATTTATCCGGATATAATCTGGAATTATGAAGCATTGAAGAACAACCTTCAGGCGGAACCCGTGAGCGTTGCCGTGACAGTGGAGATGAACGGAAAAGAATTGGGACAGCGGGTGCGTACATTTTCCGTGCGCAGTGTCAATGAATGTCTGTTGGGCTATGTGGCGAACGGGACCAAGTTTCATGATACCGGTATTTTCTTTGCCGCCTACGTCAACGAAGAGAATCCGATGATCGATCAGTTGCTTCGTGAGGCGTTGAATACCCGCATTGTGAATCGCTTTCTCGGTTATCAAAGCAAGGCTAAAGGAGCCGTAGACAAGCAGGTGTATGCGCTTTGGAATATATTGCAGAAGCGGAATTTCCGTTACAGTTCGGTTTCCAATACCAGTCTTTCGAGCAATGTCGTGTTCTCTCAGCGTGTCCGTACGTTCGATGATGCGCTGGAATCTTCACAGATTAACTGTGTGGATGGCAGCGTGCTGTTTGCCTCTTTGCTTCGTGCCATCAATATCGATCCTATCCTGGTGCGTACGCCGGGACATATGTTTGTAGGCTATTATACCGACAATTCGCATACCGATATGAACTTCCTGGAAACGACGATGATCGGTGATGTCGATCTGGATGATTTCTTTCCCGATGAACAACTGGATTCTACGATGGTAGGCAAATCACAGAACGAGATGTCATTGCTGACTTTCGAGAAATCAAAGCAATATGCCAATAAAAAGTATAAGGAGAACGAAGAAGGTATTCATTCCGGAAAGTTGAACTATATGTTTTTGGAAATCTCCAAAGAAGTACGCCGGAAAATACAGCCGATAGGAAAATAATTCGTATTTTTGCCAAGTAATCAAATGTAGAAAAAGAATGCAAGGCAAGAAATTTATCTCTCCCGGAGCATGGTTTTCGATGAACTATCCTTCGGACTGGAACGAGTTTGAGGATGGCGAAGGCTCTTTTCTCTTCTATAATCCCGATGTGTGGTCGGGTAATTTTCGTATATCCGCATTCAAAGGTAAAGCCGGTTATGGCAAAGAAGCCATCCGGCAGGAACTGAAAGAGAACGATTCGGCTTCGTTGGTGAAGGTCGGGGCGTTGGAATGTGCGTATAGCAAAGAGATGTTCCAGGAAGAAGGAACTTACTATACATCCCATGTATGGATTACAGGCATTGACGATATTGCTTTCGAATGCTCGTTTACCGTACCCAAAGGTGGAGTGGTGAAAGAAGCCGAAGAAGTCATTGCCACGTTGGAGATACGTAAGGAAGGACAGAGGTATCCGGCCGAGTTGATCCCCGTCCGCCTTTCCGAAATCTATCAGATTAATGAAGGATATGAATGGACGGTATCTACCGTGAAGCAGGAATTGAAGAAAGATTTTCAAGGAACGGAAGATGACCTCGAAAAACTCCAGCAGATGATTGACAGCGGTAAGATCGGTCCGAAGAAAAAAGACGAGTGGCTGGCTATCGGTATTACGATCTGCACGATCCTTGCCAATGAAGTGGACGGTATGGAATGGAAGACGTTGATTGACGGCAACCGGGAAGCACCGGTTCTTCAATATAAGAACGGCATTATCGACCCGATGAAACTGACATGGAGCAGAATAAAGGCCGGAGAATCTTGCAACGTCATAGAAACTTATAAGTCTGCGCTCACTGCCGACTAACCTTAATCGCTAACTCCTAATCACTTACTTACGTGACAGTACCTTATTTACAGATAGATAACCTGACCAAGTCCTTCGGTGACTTGGTCCTTTTTGAAAATATATCTTTTGGCATTGCTGAGGGGCAGCGTGTTGGATTAATAGCAAAGAACGGCAGCGGAAAGACTACGCTGCTGAATATCATCGCCGGAAAAGAGGGCTATGATAGTGGAAGCATTGTTTTCAGACGCGACCTTCGGGTGGATTATCTGGAGCAGGACCCGCAGTATCCCGAAGAATTAACCGTGCTGGAAGCCTGTTTCCATCATGGCAACAGTACCGTTGAACTGATAAAAGAATACGAGCGTTGTATGGAAACGGAAGGACATCCGGGACTGGAGGATCTTCTGGTTCGTATGGACCATGAGAAAGCGTGGGAGTATGAGCAGAAAGCGAAGCAAATCCTTTCGCAACTTAAGATTCGTAACTTTGACCAAAAGGTGAAGCAGCTTTCCGGTGGGCAATTGAAGCGTGTAGCTTTGGCAAATGCACTGATTACCGAACCGGAGCTGTTGATTCTTGACGAGCCTACCAACCATTTGGATCTGGATATGACCGAATGGCTCGAAGATTATCTTCGCCGTACCAATCTCAGTCTGCTGATGGTGACTCACGACCGTTATTTCCTCGACCGTGTCTGTTCGGAAATTATCGAAATAGACAATCGGCAAGTGTATCAATATAAAGGAAATTATAGCTATTACCTCGAAAAGCGACAGGAACGGATAGACGCTAAAAGTGTGGAAATAGAACGAGCCAACAACCTTTACCGTACGGAACTCGACTGGATGCGCCGAATGCCGCAAGCGCGCGGACACAAAGCCCGTTACCGTGAGGAGGCTTTCTACGAATTGGAGAAAGTGGCGAAACAACGGCTCCGCAACGATAACGTAAAGCTGGAAGTGAAAGCATCGTATATAGGAAGTAAGATATTCGAAGCCGACCATTTGTTCAAGAGTTTCGGGGATTTAAAGATTCTGGATGATTTCTCCTATATCTTTTCCCGTTATGAGAAGATGGGGATTGTGGGAAACAACGGAACCGGCAAATCGACTTTCATCAAAATATTGATGGGACAGGTACAGCCTGATAGCGGTACGGTGGATATTGGTGAAACGGTTCGTTTCGGTTATTACTCGCAGGACGGACTCCAGTTTGACGAGCAAATGAAAGTGATTGACGTGATACAGGATATTGCCGAAGTCATAGAGCTGGGAAATGGGAAAAAGTTGACCGCTTCGCAATTTCTGCAACATTTCCTGTTCACTCCCGAGACCCAGCACAGCTATGTCTATAAACTGAGTGGGGGCGAACGCCGCCGCCTGTATTTGTGCACTGTCTTGATGCGCAATCCTAATTTCCTTGTGCTGGATGAACCAACTAACGATCTTGATATTATTACGCTGAATGTGCTCGAAGAGTATCTTCAGAGCTTCAAAGGTTGTGTGATTGTGGTTTCCCACGACCGTTATTTTATGGATAAGGTCGTAGACCACTTGATGGTTTTCAACGGACAGGGAGATATTCGCGATTTTCCCGGCAATTATAGTGATTACCGTGATTGGAAAGAAGCAAAAGCGCAAAAGGAGAAAGAAGCCGAAAAGCCGCAAGAGGAAAAGACTGCCCGTGTCCGTCTGAACGACAAGCGTAAGATGAGTTTCAAGGAGAAGCGCGAATTTGAACAATTAGAGAAAGATATAGCCGAGCTGGAATCCGAAAAGGCGCAGATTGAGGAGCTTCTTTGTAGTGGTACCCTTTCTGTTGACGAACTGACGGAGAAATCGAAACGTTTGCCCGAAGTGAATGATCTGATCGACGAGAAAACAATGCGTTGGCTGGAACTCAGTGAGATAGAAAGCTAAGCAATGTCGATAGTAAGAAAAATGAATAACCGGTATAACTTGAATAACCCTTGAATAACCCTTGAATAAACCGAAGAGATGACAAACTTGACTAATTATCATAGCCATTGTCTGTATTGCGACGGACGAGCCAATATGGAAGATTTCATTCGTTTTGCCATTAGTGAAGGTTTTTCTTCATACGGCATTTCCTCTCATGCTCCGCTTCCATTCTCTACTGCATGGACGATGGAGTGGGATCGGATGGATGATTATCTTTCCGAATTTTCCCGGCTTAAAGCAAAGTATGCTGATGAGATAGAATTGGCTGTCGGCCTTGAAATAGACTATTTGAATGAGGAAAGCAATCCTTCGTTGTCGCGTTTCCAAGAATTGCCTCTTGACTATCGCATCGGTTCCGTTCATATGCTGTACTCTCCGGAAGGAAAGGTGGTAGATATTGATACCCCGGCAGATCATTTCCGTGAATTGGTTGATGCGCATTTTGGTGGCGATCTTGATTTTGTTGTCCGCCTATATTATAAGAATCTGCTCCGTATGTTGGAGTTGGGTGGTTTCGACATCGTAGGTCATGCCGATAAAATGCACTATAACGCTTCCTGCTATCGTCCGGGTTTGCTGGATGAAGCATGGTATGATACGTTGGTCCGTGATTACTTTGCGGCGATTGCCGAGCGCGGTTATATTGTGGAAATCAATACCAAGTCTTATCACGAACTGGGTACGTTCTATCCGAATGAACGTTATTTCTCTTTCCTAAAGGAACTGGGTATTCGGGTGCAGGTAAATAGTGATGCGCACTATCCTGAAAGAATAAATAATGCCCGCTTCGAAGGATTGTCCGCTCTGAAGAAAGCTGGTTTTACTTCTGTGGTAGAATGGCATGGGGGGAAATGGGAAGATGTGTTATTGGCGTAGATAAAAGATTTCCGAGTAATTATTTTTATAATCTTCAGATAAGATCTCACCACAATGTTCGGCTATTTGTCTGATTATAGGCAATCCTTTTCTTTTAGGGATACGGATGCTTTCTCCGACTAGTAATATATCATCGAGGGTTGGCTTTCCATTATTATTGACAGATGTAGCATGTTCACCATTATATCCGGTAGAACATAAGGTAAGATCATAGGCAGGTGCTAAAGACCATTTGCCGTTTTTATAGACAAAACTGAAATTTTTGGCATGATCGTCTTTGTTATCTGTGAATACGTTGAATACCATACGGCGGAACATCTCGTCTACTTGGAGAGGGTCTTGTGTAAGAAAGCCGGTAAGATGAAGTAATGTTTTGTAATCTAATCTTGGTTGGAGGATCGACTCATTTAGGAGTGCTCCGGCCGTTGCAATGTGTAATCGTTCGCCAGCTTCGATATCAAAACGTTTTGTGGCAAAATATTTGCCTTCCAATAGTTTGAAATCGGGAACACTGATCCCGCACTGGCGGGCTATTTTATTATATCGGTATTCCATAACTCCCATATCTTTGGGGTCGTAAGTATGTCTGAATTTTACCAACCATGAACCTTCGGTATCATGTAACAGGCATTTAGGACGGCAACCACCTGAATTACCGCTATTAAAGTAGAGAATATCTTCATCTTTATCTGATTTTTCAGACAATACATTCAAGGCTATTTGTTGAAGGTTGTCCAAATCGGGGAGTGATTTTTCAACAGACGGTTCAGTAAGTAGCGACCATAACCATCGGGTAGACTGTCCTCAAAAATACCAAAGTTGCCCCAAAAAGGTTCGGGACGGGCAATAAACAAGTTAGGTTTTAGCGGTAACTCCAATGGAGAGATGGAAAAACCGTTAATTAACCATTCTTTATTGTATTGGAAAGCGCAAAGACGGTTATCGGGAGTCATAGTTAACTCTCCCACAACTTGTTTGTGATATGTTACTGTTAGCTTATTTATTAATCTCATTACGTCCTCGCTTCCTATTTTTATTTCGGTTGATGGTATCTAGCTCTTCCATAGTATTATAGAGTGGCTCTGCTAATAAATTTTTAATTGATTTAGAGTATCCCAACGCTTTTGCCAATGCTACATACGAAGCCAAAGAGATAGTATGCTTTTGTTCGAACTTTGCGATTGTTGGTACGGGGATTCCGCTCAATGTAGATAAAGCATCTCTTGACAGACCTTTTTCCAGTCGGCGCTGTTGAAGATTTTGTGCTAATATGATTAGCAACTCTTCTGGGGTATCTATATCGAAATTGTATAGTAAAGGCATATTATAGTATCTCTTAATATCGTATTAGGTTATTATTGGATATTATTGTATCTTATACAGAGATATTCCTATTACTTGAAATTTCAAAATAAATAAGCTGTTATTATAAATGTCTCTCCCTATACAATAAATCAACTTTTCTCTTTCAACCTATCACCATTGCTCTGAAATCCTTTATTCATCATGCTTTCAGGACGGTGATAGGTTGTGTGTCACCTATCACCGTATCTGTCACCTATCACCTCTGTAATATGCATATTTATACTCTTTTAGGCTTGGTTCGTACTACTTTATACACATTTCCACGTTTCGTATGTATGGAAGGTACTTGATTCTTCTGTAATATTCTGCCAAACTGTATAATATTGCAATTGGAGATACGGATTCTATTGTCGTGTTGTATTTGCTCCATTATTTCAATCGCAAGAAGTTGTTCGTACGCTTCTTCCCCTTCTTTTGCAGCCCGGAAATACTCATGGAATAATTGTTCGGCTATCGGCATTACTTGAAATTCCTGATTGTTTTCGGTCATAACCTCCTCATCTTCTTTGTTGAACCAATAGCGTTCACCTTTGTAAAGGTCGTGCATGGCCTGCGCATACAACTGCTCATAATCAATGGGAGAGCAATCTATCGGTCCTTCTACGTAAATCACGATATATCGACGGCTGCCGGAAGTATCGGTCAGCAAATCTTTGTGGTTGCTTGTTCCGATGAAAGAAGCGTAGCGGCGTAACTCTTGTGTGGCTGTGCCATGCGGACGGCGGACATTGATGACGGGTTTCTGAATGATATGCTTTAGAAAGGCCTGTTGACTTTCCCGGTTTTGGTCGAATTCGTCCATATTGATTAGAGCAAAGCGATTCAGAGCCAGTTCTGCATCCCGTTTGTTGCTGAAATCGATATGATCGGTATAATATGCTTGTAACTCGGGTGGAATCAGGCTTCTGCAGAAAGTGGATTTCCGGTATGCCTGCGGTCCGACAAGTAGTGGAACCGTACAGTTGGCATATTTACGATCAGTCTGCCTCCAATGTGCTACCATATTCAGAAACCAGCGATAGAATAGATCGGGCCAATGTATGTTATTGCAAGGAATGCGGACTGCCAATTCACGGATTCGGTCGCGCCCGTCCCAATGGATATCCAGACCGAAAAGAAAATCTTCTATCGGATTGAAAATCGGGACACGGTCGGAATCCAGATAACGGATCACGTCTCTATCCCAAAGATTGAGTCCCTCCAGACGTGCGTTCATGGCAATACTGTTACGGATACGGTTGTTTATCGGACGGAAACAGAAACAAAATGTGTTTCGTTCGCGATACTCTGTTGTGGTAGTCATGGTGTTGTAGCGGAACTCATATCGTCGTTGCATATACTCTTCCGTCCGGAGTTCCAACTCCTGTTCTGTGGATAAAGGAGTTTGCTTCCCGAATCCTTTTGCATCCATATATACATTCTTCACAGTCTGCCGTATCAGGAATGATTTGTTCTTGGTGTAGAAATGGGCAATGCACCACCGTGCAGTCTCTTCTTCGGGTATGCCCGCCTGAAAGCAGTTTTCCGCCACTTGGACTAACAGAGGCTTGAGATCTTCGTCAGAGTGGGTATGCAATCTGGGATATAGTTCGTTTAAGGATTGATAGGCTTTCTGTAAGGCTGCTTCGAAAAGGGCTGATAAAGTATCGAAACTGTCATATCCCGGAATTAGTCGTTTGAACGGTGATGTTTCTGCTTGTACCGATTCTTTATAAGTCGTTTCCGAAGGCATTTCCATAGGTTGGCGCATATAGATAACGGTGGCTTCGGGGTTGTAGTAAAGTTCCGGATCGTAGGTTTGCCGACAGTATTGTTCCAATGTCGGATTTTTAAGTTCGATAGGATAGGAGAGTACCGGTTGATACAGGCTGACGGCTTTTCTGTAAGCGTGTGCTTGAAACATTTCCGCTTCTTCCCGGTTGGCAGGGAGAGTCTTGTCCGGCCGCGTGAATTGTATCCATATTTTCACGGAATGTCCGCTGGATCCCATAAAGGCAGCGAATGTTTGCGAGAGTTCTGCCGCTTCCTGTTTGATACGGTTTACTTCCAGCCGGTTGGCAAGATGATTTACTTCTATTTGTACCAGTCCGTTGTATGCGGACATTTGTGCTCCATTGGTGGTTTTGCGGAAAACGGCAGCAGGGATAATCTTGGCTATTTTCTTACTCTCTTCCAATTGACAGTCCGGTGATGCGTAACGTATGCTCGTGCGTAGATTGCTTATCGGTCGGGCTTTCGTTTCATGCTTCATCGCTTCTATCTGTAGGTTTATATCCAACGTCCGCATGGTCGATGTTCCGCCGTTGTCCCGCATCAAAGTTAATTTCATGATAAATGTATTAATTGTTTGTGCCTCTCTTTTGAAAGGTCAACAAAGGTAATATTTATTATCTTGTATACCAAGAAATTTCTACTTTATTGCGGTCAATGTGTCTGCTTCGAGCGGTAGAACTGTCGGTTGCTATAGGGGAACTAGTTGTTTCAGGCCTGGAAACTGGAGTTTCATACGTATGAAACTAGAGTTTCTGTTACTTGAAACTAAAGTTTCTTACGCTTGAAACTGAAGTTTCAGTGTGGAGAAACTAAATTGAAACCGACAGGTGATAGGTGACAGATGTGGTGATAGGTTCCGCACAACCTGTCACCGTGCATGAAAGTGCGATGAATAAGCATTTTCGGAACTTACGGTGATAGGTGATAGAGGAAAGTGCGAAATTTATTGGATAGGAATCACCATATTCCATGATTTATTTGCATTCTCGAATCCGCCGGGACCATCCATCGTTGCAAAAAAAACATGGGTCATTTTTCCGTTTTCATCGAATAGTAGGAAAGGACGTTCCAATTGCCCCTGCTTTTCCACTTTCCCATCTTCCCATTCTACGGTGAGAGAATAGGCTTTAGGATCCTTATCGACTGTCCAATGAATGCCGTCTTTGGAGTGAGCCATTACTCCGCCACTTCTTTCTCCGGTGAATTTAGCCACATGGTCTTTGAATATGGCATGATAACCTCTTTTGTCTTTCCATAAAAACGGATCTTCCGCTTCCCCTTGACCGTCTACCTGGAAAATAGGCTGGTCATTGTTGAGTACGGTATACGGTCCTTCGATAGAAGGAGCGTATGCAATACCTAAAGACATATCGGAGTGTTTACCGTTGGGAGTATAGGCACGTCCTTTGAAAATCATCATTACCGAACCGTCCTCCTGAAGGACCGGAGAAGGATTGGAAGTAAGAAAACTATAGAACGTATTGGGTTTTGTTTTCAGTATCGGTTCATCAAAACGTTTCCAAGGACCGTATGGACTGTCGGAAACAGCCAGACCGATTCGTTTATTGGCACGTCCTACGGTGCACCAAGGGCTACTTAGAGTCAACTCGGCGTATGTAGGTTCGGTGAAAGGATGGGTAGACCCCATATAGATAAGATAATATTTACCTTTATATTTCAGTATGCGTGGGTTGTGTGTAGAACGTCCGTCCCAATATTGTGCACCGCGTGCCGGTAATGCCACATCACTGAATCTATATGGTCCTTGAGGAGTATCAGATATTGCATGTACAATTTCCGAAGCTACCATCCATCCGGGATGAAAGGGCAGGGATTTGGGAAAGCGGGATACAAACATATGATATTTTCCATCCTCGTCTTTTACGACGGAGCTGCCCCATACCCAATATCCTTCGGATTCAAAAGCCGGTGTGTGAGGAGCCTTCTTCAATTTGTGGAACAATTCGTTTTTCGATTGTTGCTTGAGTTCTACCAGATTATCTATTTTCTGTGCGAAAACTATACTAGTGGAAACAAGGGTACACATGAAACAACTGATGACATATAAAAAACTTTTTTTCATGACTTTTCTTTTTTCTGTGAGTGACATATCTGTTTTTCATCTGCAAATAACGGTTGTTTTTAACGGAATGAAGTGTATTATACGTACATGAATAGTACTTTCTGCGTACACTTTATTCTTCTTCCTCTTCGTTATCTGCATTTTCTCCTTTTCTGTATGTCTGTGGAACAACATGATACTTTTCCTTGAAACATTTACTAAACTGTCGGGGAGAGGAGAACCCTAGCCGGTCGGAAATCTCGGAAATATTGAGTTCCGGGTTTTCTTTGAGCATGATAGCAGCCCGTTTTAAGCGGATAGTTAGAATAAATTCATAAGGTGTTTGTCCGGTAATTGCTTTCAACTTGGTAAATAGTTTGGTACGGGCAATACCGGTTTCACGCGCTAGGATATCCACGTTGAACTCTACATTGTCAATATGACTTTCGATTACTTTCATAGCTCTATCAACTAATTCTTTATCCATAGCATTAGTGGCTAGTATCTGTGGAGTAGCCTGTGGTTGTTTGCTGAATTTCTCTTGTAGTATGATACGATTGTTTACCAGATTATTGCAGCGGGAAAGCAGGATATTGATATTAAACGGCTTGGTGATATAGTCATCGGCTCCCAGACGTAAACCCTCTAGGTTGTGTTCTATTGCTGTTCGTGCGGTGAGCAATACCACAGGGATATGGCAGGTTTCTATGTTTTCTTTGATTAGTTTGCAAAGTTCCGTTCCCGACATTTCCGGCATTACAACATCGCTTAACACAATAGCGGGCTGTTCAGATTGTATTTTTTCCCATCCTTCACGTCCGTTGGCGGCTGTGCTGACAACATAAAACGACTCGAATATCTTAACGAGCATTTCCCGTAGAGAATCGTTGTCTTCTACAATGAGTATGCGGGCTTCTTTGCTTTTCTCAATGTTTTCGTTGTTCATGACCTCCTGCTCGTTCAGCAACTGTTCTTGGAGTTCCTGAAGAGGAATATTATTTTCTAAAGCCAGTTGCGATTCTTCTTGCCGTTTGCTGAATTGTTCAGGTGTAAAGTGTTCATTTCCGGTTTTGAGATGAACGCTGAAAGTCGTTTCTTCTCCCGGTTCACTGTATACGTCGATAGTACCATGATGTAATTCAACAATACCCTTAGTCAAGGATAAGCCTATCCCCGTGCCTGTGTACGATAATGACTCTATTTGATCGGTTTGATAAAAACGATTGAATACCTTATTGATATCTTCCGCAGCAATACCGGTACCGTTATCTGTTACTTCGATAATAACCTCCCGGTTACCTTTTCGTACTGAAACGCTGATTTCACCTCCTTCTTTGGTATGTTTGAATGCGTTTGATATCAAATTGTTCATAACCTTTTGTAGCTGTTTGGTGTCATACCATACATTGATGGAATCATTTGTTTTTCGGAAGTTGAAAGAAATCTGGCGTTGCAAGGCGTATTCTTGAAAAAGGAGGTAGTTTTCATAAAGGAAATCTACAATATTGTGTTCACTCACTTTAATTGTCATATACCCTTGTTCTTGTTTACGGAAGTCAAGAAGTTCGGTGATTAATTCCCGCAATTGCAGGCTGTTTTTATAAGCACCCAGTATTTTGTTGTAGACTGTCGGTGCAAATGAACGGACTTGCAGCAACATTTCCATCTGACCGATAATCAATGTCAATGGAGTGCGGAATTCATGTGAGATGTTAGTGAAAAAACGTAGCTTTGCCTGATTAAGCCGCTCTATATCCTCGGTGCGTTTCTTTTCGTATTTTAAGGACTCTTGTAGCTTGATGCGGTTGTTGTAGGTACGGATCAGGTAATAGAGTACGCCGGCAATAATAATAAAATAGAGCAGATATGCCCAAATGGTCAGGTAGAATGGAGGAAGTATTACAATGTCCAGCCGACTTTCCGGTATTTGTGACTGGTTGTTTTTGATACGTACCAATAGAGTGTATTTTCCGGGACTCAGATTGGTATAAGTAATGGTATTTTGTCCCCGGGTGGTAGTCCATGTCTCAGAAAAACCTTCCAAAAAATATTCCATCTCATTTTTAGCGGCAGGGATATAATTTGAAATTGCATATTCGATGCTGAACATGGATTGGCTGGATTTGAGTACAAGTTTTCGGGTTACACTCAAGTCTTCCTTTAAAATGCCGCTATCATCATCTACATTTACATCTTCTCCGTTGACAATAAGACGGAATGGAGCAATGGTATAGCCTTTAGGAATATAATTGATATCTTTTTCCTTGAAAGAAATCATGCCGTCGATTCCTCCTATAAAGATTTCTCCTTGTTGTGATTTGTATAATGAACGTTCATTGATGGCAGATAGCGGAACACCGTTTTCATGATCGTAATTTTTGAATCTCTGTGTCTGATAATCTAAGATGGAAAAACCGACATCCGTAGTAAAAAGAAGTTTGCCGGGTGATAATTCACATACATCATTCACGCAGTCGCTTGCCAGTTCATTCTTTTCTCTATCAAAGTTTATAAAATCGTCCGTGTCATATCGGTAAAGGTCTATACCGCTTTCATTGCTGCATAGCCATAGTCTGTGCTGGCTGTCTTCGTAAATCCGGTTGATACTATTGCTGCTGATACCATGTTCCAGTGCATGATTATGTTTGTAGTTTGTTATCTTCTGGTTGTCAAATTGATAAGAATATACGCCATTACCACCTCCGCAAATCCATAATGTTCCGCGATGGTCAATAAATATTCCAGCGGCATACGTTATTTTATGAGGTAATGTCTGGAATAATCGTTTTACTTTGCCGGTTTCCGGATTGAAAGTGCAAACTCCCGCATGGCTGGCGAGTATTAACTGCTCCTTATAGGGAATAATATCTCTGATGATATTGGAAGGAAGCGACTCCGGATCGTTTTCATTATGGAGATATTGAGTGAATTTCTTTGTTTTCAGATCCATCTTATTTAGTCCGCCCAGATGAGTTCCAATCCAGATAACTTCACGTAGCGGATCATAATAAAGTGCTTTCACATTGTTGTGTGAGAGACTACCGGGTAGTTTGCTGTGTCTGAACCATTCGAATTTTCTGCTTTTCGGGTTGTACCTATTTAATCCTCCGCCTTCGGTCCCTATCCATAGGTTGTGCTGACTGTCTTCCGTGATACGTCCCACGATAGGAGAGCTCAATCCTTCACTTTCTGTTTTTGCTGTTTGATATTGATGATAGATCTGACTTTCCGGATTGAAATAATTTACTCCGCCGAAATAAGTTCCTACCCATATACTTCCTTGATGGTCACAGAGAATGCTCCAGACGGACGAATGGCTCAAGCCGTTCTCACGTTTCTGATGATGTGTGAATGTTTGGCTGGAGGAGTGGAACATATTAAGGCCATTAAAGGTTCCTATCCATAAATTACCCTGTTTGTCTTCACTGCAACAACGGATAAAATTGGAACTGATGCTGAACGGGTTTTTCTCTTCGTGCCGGAAATTGCTGATTGTTTCTCCATTCATCATGAAAAGACCTTCTTCCCAGCTTCCGATCCAGTATTTTCCGGACGAGTCTTGAAAAATGGTTGAGATATTCCCCTTAGAAATGGGATGAGATAATTGGTGGTGGCGGTCCAAACTGAACAAGCCTTGATTTTCCGTGCCGATCAAAATTTGATTGTCGTTGACGTACAGTGCTGTGATTTTGCTTTTCTGAGGCAATTCATAATAAAGGCTGAATTGTTTGCCATCGTATGTATAGATACTGTTACTGTGAGCTGCATATAATTGTTCATGATAGAACATAGCCCGTATTTCTTTTTGTATTAATGTTGTAAATGTGTCTTTTCTGATATTGAGAGCGGATATTCCTTTGGGTGTCATGAAGTAAACTTCCCCCTTTTTATTTCCGGTAATATGATTGATATTATTGTAAATTAAACTATTGGAATTGTTCTTTTGGAATTTATATACTTTAAATTCATTTCCGTTATAGAGATTG
>ENA-UEQS01001106-UEQS01001106.1-human-gut-metagenome-genome-assembly--contig:-NODE-1106-length-18218-cov-5.310677_pt1 | contig 18218 bp, 10 predicted proteins | sample MGYA00242953_ERZ507953 | MGnify/ENA primary metagenome ERZ507953 (study PRJEB26167, sample SAMN06115474) | human gut metagenome | host: Homo sapiens | place: China:Jiangsu | collected 2016-07-06...
CAATGTCCGTTCCTTTGATTCCGCCGTTTCAGGTCAGGCTCCTCCGAGCCAGAAGCTGCGGCCGGTTTGGAAAACGACGCCTCGTCCGAGGACGCTTTCCAAACGGGCCTCGCCCACAGTTATTCAAACATTCCGGAGCTTCCCATGACCGACAACAGCGCACTGCGTCCCGACGCACTCACCCCGAAGGAAATCACCGAAAAGGTGCTCGGCCTCGGGGTAACCAAAAGCAGCATAGATCTGCGCACCCAGCTGCCCCTCACCGTACTCGCCGGCTTCTATATCGGGCTCGGCGGGCTCTTCTGCACGCTCTTCATGAGCGACTCCACGCTTCCCTTCGCAGTGCAGAAGTTCATGGGCGGTGCCGTCTTCTCGCTCGGCCTCTACCTCGTGCTCGTCGCAGGTGCCGAGCTCTACACGGGCAATACCATGCTCGCGGGTGCGGCCGTCGACGGCCGCATCAGCTGGGGCGCGGCGGTCATGAACTGGGTGCGCGTCTGGCTCGGCAACTTCGTCGGGGCCTTCGCGCTCGTCACGCTCGTCTACTTCGCGCACGTGGCCGACACGGGTCCCATGGCCAAAGGCATGATGAGCATCGCCGTCGGCAAGCTTTCCGCCGACTGGACGACGATCATGATCAAGGGCATCCTCTGCAACCTGCTCGTGTGCCTCGGCGTCTGGGTGGGCTATGCGGGCCGCACCGTCGTCGACAAGGCCGTGGGCGTCGTGCTTCCCGTCTCCGCCTTCGTGGCGCTGGGCTTCGAGCACTGCGTGGCGAACATGTACTTCCTGCCGCTCGCCTTCGTCCTCAAGCTTTCGGGCTACGCGCCCGAGGGCGTGCCGCTCGACGTGATCACGATCGAGAACATCGTCAAGAACCTCTCTGCCGCCACGGTCGGCAACACCATCGCGGGCGTCGTTCTCGTCCTCATGTACTGGGCCGCCTTCAGAAAGCGCGCCTGAGTATCCTGAAACGGCTTCCCGAAGCCGCCGTCGCCCGCGGGCACGGCGGCTTTTTTCAGGCCTGAAGCGGGTGCCGCACGGGCTCGCCCTGCGGAAAATGCGTATTTCCGCTCGCACGGTTCCATGCGGTATTATCAACAGGTTATTCATGACTCCGCGAAACGCCCGACGGGCTTCGCGGGCCTGTTCGGAATTGACTGATGTTCAGAAAAAGCATGCTGGCGGGCGCAACGGCGCTTGCAATCCTCGGCTTCGCCGTTTCGGCGCAGGCCGTCTCGCTCGGCGACCTGACTGTCGAAAGCAAGCCGGGTGAGCCCCTTGAGGCCCTGTTGGAGATCAACGACCTCGATCTGACGATCTCTCCGCTACTCGTTCGCGTGGCGCCTCCCGCCACCTACCTGCGCGAAGGCGTGAACTGGCCTTCCCAGGTTCAGGACCTCAAGCTTGCGCGCGACGGCAGCAACGGCACCGTGCGCCTGCGCCTCTACGGCGAGCAGGCCCTTCAGTCAGGCAGCTTCCCGCTTCTCATGGAGATGAACGCAGGCGGCACCGTCACCGTCCGCGCCTATGAAGTGCAGACGAAGGACGGCTCATTCGTCGTGACACCTTCGGCCGAACGCACCACCGTCAAGGGCGAGCCCCGCCGCCTCTCCCCCGAGCCGCTTGTCGTGCCCAGAGAGCCTGAGGCCGCTCAGGACAATCAGGAGGCGAAGAAGGAGGGCAAGGCCGAGACGAAGTCCGAATCCAAGGCCGAATCCGGGGCCGCAGCGCTCGCCGTGAAGACGGCTGCCGCCCCGCAGAAGGAAGTCTCCGCCGCCTCTGCCGAGAAGCAGGGGAAGATCCGCCGCAAAGGCCGCTATGCGCCCAACGTCGTCAAGGAATACGTGGCGCTCAACGGTTTCGACGCTTCGCAGGCCTTCCACGTGCAGCAGGACATGACCCTCTGGTCCGTCGCCTTGCTCTACTGGCCGAGCTACCGCGGCGCCACGCTCGAGCAGCTCGTCATCGCATTCCGAAACCTCAACCGCACCGCCTTCAAGGAAGGCGATCCGGGCAGGCTCGAGGTCCGTTCCGTCCTCAATCCGCCGACGGTCGAGGAGGTCCTCGCCATTGATCCCGTCGCCGCCTTCCACGAAGTGCACGGTGCGGACACGGCCATTCCCGGCCCCACGCAGAATCTGATTGACGCCCAACGGCTCTCCGGCGAGGCCGCCGCGAAGGTGGCCGATGCTCAGGACCGCGAGCGCACCGCAGGCAAGGCCCCCGAGGTCGTCGCCGAGGCGGGCCAGCAGGCCCTTGAGGAGGAGAAGGCCGAGGCCGTCAGGGAAGAGGCCGAAGCCGCTGAGGCGCGTGCCGAAGCAAAGGCCGCCGAAGAGGCCGCGGAGAAGGCTGCAGCCGCAGAAGCTGCGGCCGCTGAAAAGCCCGCCGAGTCCGCCAAGCCGGCAGAGCCCGCCGCCGATGCGCCCAAGGTCGAGCCCGTCAAGACCGAGGCGCCCGCCCGGCCGGCTGATGCCGCAGGCTCCGGCGGCACGAACAACTTGCTCTTCTGGGGCGTCGGCGCCCTCGTTCTGGCGCTTCTCGCCTTCCTCGGCCTTCGCTCGCGCAAGCGTGAGGAAGATCCCGTCGAGGAGAAGAAGCCCGTTGCCGTCCAGATTCAGAAGGATGTCCCGCCAACCTCCGAAGCCCAGCTCAAGGCCGTCAGCACGACCGTTGACGAAGCCGTGAAGAACGGCACGACCGCCGGCGCCATGGGCGCGGGCGCGATGGCCTACGCCATGGCGCAGAAGAACGAGACCCGGAATTCCGAAAAGGCTCTGAAGTCCGAAGGAACCGGGGCCCCGGCTGACCAGCCGTGGCTCGAGCCCGATGACGACGAGCTGCCGCCGCTTGACGAAGAGGAGAAGGGCCCCGTGCTCGGCGCCTCCAGGCAGGCTGCCGCCGTTCTCGAGGGCGTCTCGCTCGAGCTTGACGATGCGGTCGCCCCCGCTCAGACTTCCGCCCCCGCCGCCGCTCCTGCAGCTGCCACGCCTGCTCCCGCGGAGCAGAAGCCCGCAGAACAGCCCGAGCCCGCGGAACCCGAAACCGACAAGGAACGTGCGCTTGCCAAGGCGCTTGACGCCAAGCTCAAGCTCGCCACGAGCTTCGTGAGCCTCGGCGCCGTGGACGAGGCCCTCGAGCTTCTCCAGGAAGTGAAGCGCCGCGGCGGCGACGAGCTTCGCCATCGCGCCGAAGTCCTTGAAGAACGCATCAAGACTCAGACGGATCCGAAGTGAAGATAGCGCTTGGCATTGAATATCGCGGCACGGGCTTCAACGGCTGGCAGATCCAGCCCGACTGCCCGTCCGTGCAGCAGGCGCTTGAGGATGCGCTTGAGACCTTCCTGCAGGTGAAGACGCCGACGATGTGCGCGGGTCGCACGGATACGGGCGTGCACGCCATGCAGCAGGTGGTGAGCATTGAGACGCAGGCCGACCGCCCCGAGCGCAGCTGGGTGCGCGGCCTCAACACGTACCTGCCGCCCGGCGTCGCCGTGCGCTGGGCAAGGCGCGTCGACGACGACTTCCACGCGCGCTTCTCCGCACGCTCGCGCACCTACGAGTACTGGATTTACAACGATCCCGTGCGCTCTCCCATTCTCGACGATCTGACGGGCTGGGTCTTCCGCCCGCTCGACGTCGAGCGCATGCGCGAGGGTGCCGCCTGCCTCGTGGGCGAGCACGACTTCACGAGCTTCCGCGCCTCCGAGTGCCAGGCCTCGGGTCCCGTGCGTACGATCCGCCGCCTCGAGCTTGAGCGCCGCGGCCGCCTCATCGGCGTGCGCATCGAGGCCAATGCCTTCCTGCAGCACATGGTGCGCAACATCGTGGGCACGCTCATCTACGTGGGCACGGGCCGCGAGAAGCCCGAGTGGGTCGAGGAGGTCCTCAAGGCGCGCAGCCGCGCCGCGGCCGCGCCCACCTCCAGCCCGAACGGCCTATACCTGATGGGCGTGGGCTACGAGGATCCGTCCATTCCCGCCGCGGGGCCGAGTCCCTTCGGCTGGGAGGATCCCGAGCATCCTTCCGCTAATCCGTGAAGCCGATGCGGGGCGCGCCTTTGGGATTCCTCCCGGGCGATATAATTGGCGCAGTTTTGAAACGGTCCGTCCCCGCCGTCGCACGGCAGGGAGCGGACGAACCTGAAATGAAGAGCTTATGAGCTGGATTACGCACATTCTCCCCAAGATCAAGCGCGAGGACGACAACGAGCGCAAGCCGAGTCCGATTCCCGAAGGCGTCTGGACCAAGTGTCCGGGCTGCGAGCAGCCGCTTTACACGGAAGAGCTCCGCGCCAGCCTTCAGGTCTGCCCGAAGTGCGGCTACCATCACCGCATCGGCGCCCGCCAGCGCCTTCTCGCCTTCCTTGATCCCGAGAGCGCCGTCGAAATCGCCGCCAACGTGCGCAGCGTGGACCCGCTCGGCTTCGTCGACAGCAAGCCGTATCCGAAGCGCATCGCCGCGGCCGAGGCGGCCTCGGGCGAAACCGACGCGCTCATCGCGATGTCGGGTACGTTGCGCAGCCAGCCGATCGTCGCGACGGCCTTTGAGTTCCGCTTCCAGGCGGGCTCCATGGGCAGCGTCGTCGGCGAGCGCTTCTCCCGCGCCGTCGACGAGGCGATCCGCCTGCACGCGCCCTTCGTGTGCTTCGCGGCTTCGGGTGGCGCCCGCATGCAGGAGGGCCTTCTCTCCCTCATGCAGATGGCCAAGACGACGGCCGCCATCACGCGTCTGCACAAGGCCGGGCTCCCCTTCATTTCGGTGCTCACCGACCCGACGATGGGCGGCGTCTCCGCCTCGTTCGCTTTCATGGGCGACGTCGTGATCGCCGAACCCAAGGCCCTCGTGGGCTTTGCGGGCCCGCGCGTCATCGAGCAGACCGTGCGTGAAAAGCTCCCCGAGGGCTTCCAACGCGCCGAGTTCCTGCTTGCCAAGGGCCAGATCGACATGATCGTCGACCGCCGCGAGATGCGCTCGCGCATCTCCTGCCTCACGCAACACCTGATGCGCAGGCCGCCCGTGGCGGGCGCCTGACGCACGGCTCTCCCGACCCGCACGCATTTTCGAGCCGCCCGAGACGAGCGCAGGACGCATCGTTCGGACGGCTTTTCCATTTTCCAGACTGGAGATTCCCTTTCATGTTTGATGCCAAGACCCTTGACGCGTGGCTCACGCACATCGAAGTGCTGCACTCGAAGCCCATCGACCTCGGACTCGATCGCATGAAGACCATGGTCGAGCGCATGGGGCTCGACTTCTCGTCCCGAACCGTCATTACCGTGGGCGGCACGAACGGCAAGGGCTCGACCTGCGCGATGCTCGAGAGCATCTACCGCGCGGCGGGCTACACGACCGGCCTGCACACCTCGCCGCACCCCATCCGCCTCAACGAGCGCTGCGTAGTCAACGGGCGCGAAGTAGACGACGAACGCCTCATGGACGCCTTCCGCGCGGTCGAGAAGGCCCGCGGCGACATGACGCTCTCCTACTTCGAATACACGGCGCTCGCCATCCTCAGGATCTTCCGCGAGGACGAGCTCGACGTCGTGATCCTCGAGATCGGGCTCGGCGGCCGTCTTGACGCCATCAACACGATCGACTCCAACGCCGCCGTCATCTCGACGATCGGCATCGACCACGTCGCCTTCCTCGGCAACACGCGCGAGGCGATCGGCCTCGAGAAGGCTCACATCTACCGTCCGGGCTGCCCCGCCGTCTGCGCCGACGCCGACGTGCCCGCCACGGTGAGGAATCATGTCGAGCAGATCGGCGCGAAGCGACTCTTCGCGGGCGAGGACTGGACGGTGACGGTGAAGGAGAACGGCACGTTTACGTTCGCTCAGGGCGCGACGCTCTTCGAGGACCTGCCCGAGCCCGCGCTCGCCGGCGTCAACCAGTACCGCAATGCGGGCGGCGTCCTCTCCGTCATCGCCTCCCTGATGGACCGCGTGCCCGTCACGCTCGACGACATCCGCACGGGTCTGCGCCAGGTCCGCCTGACGGCCCGCTTCGAACTCATCACCACCGATCCCGTGCCCACCGTCATCGACGTCGGTCACAATCCGCAGGCGGCCGAGGTGCTTCTCACCAACGTCGTCCGAAGCCGCAGGCCCGGCGAACATACGATCGCCGTCTGCGGCATGCTCGCCGACAAGGACATGGCGGGCGTGACGCACATTCTTGCCGACGCCTTCGACGAGTGGCACGTCGCCTCCCTCACGGGGCCGCGCGCCGCCACCGCAGCACAGCTGCACGAAGCTATGCTTACGGCGGGCGTCGAGCCCGGCCGCATCCACGAGCACGCCGACGTTGCGCAGGCGCTCGCCGCCGCGCGCGAGAGCGCCGTAAAAATTGCAGGCGGCGCAGAATCGGGCGCGGAACAGGCTGTTAGAATCGTCGTATTCGGCTCCTTCGTCACCGTGACCGCCGCGCTCGAAGTCTTCGCAGGGGAAGGCATCGCTCGCTGATGCAGCGAAGGACCGGAAGACCCAACACCACCTGAGGGGCCACACGCCATGCAGTTTCCCAATCCGTTCAAAAAAGAGAAGCCGGCCGAACAGGCCGCCGAAGCGCCCCGCATCGAGCCTCAGCTCGGAGGCGAAGGCGGAGAGCCCTCCCCCTGGGATGTCCGCGAGGATCCGCCGGCCTTCAACGTCGTGGGCGAGGAAAAGCCGCTCGTCGAGCCCGAACGCGCTGCCGAGCCCGTTCCGGAGTCCGTTCAGACTCCCGTTTACTCTCCCGCGGCGCCCGAAGCATCTGCGGACCCTGTTGCACCCGCTCCCGAGTCTGCGCCGCGCGGCTCCCTGTTCGTCGAGCCGAAGGCTCCGCAGCCTGCGGCCAAGATCGAGCCGCGCCTCGCGCCCCGCGCGGCGGATGCCGCGCCCGAGACCCGTCTCGTGATCGGCGAAATCGGCAGTGCGCCTTCGCCCGAGGCGCCGCGGCGTCCCGCGCCCGAACCCGAGGCCGCCGCGCCCGCAGGGGACGAGGAGCCGACGGGGAAGAAGCGTCTCAGGATGCCTGCGTTCGGATTCATGAAGAGGAAGGCCGCGCCGCTTTCCGACGAGGTCGAGGACGACGTGCCCGACGAGGAGATCCTTGTCCAGCGCCAGCGCACCCGCTACAGGCTCGTGGGTGCCGCCGCCCTGATGCTCGGCGTCATCGTCGTCTCGCCGCTTTTGCTCGACAGGGAGCAGTACGTCAAGCCGCCCGTCTCGACCGAGATTCCGGCCGTGCCCGAAACGGCGAGGACGACGCTCAACGCCCTGCCCGGCAGTTCGGGCGACGTCGACGTGACGGCCAACGGCGCCGCCGCGGAGCAGTCCACCTCCAGAGCCAACCTTGCCAACGAGGCTCGCCAGCCCGTGAAGACGGAGCCCGCGCCCAAGGCCGAGGCCGCCAAACCCGCGCCTGCGCCCGCCGCCAGGCCCGAGCCCAAGAAGGCCGAGGAAAAGCCTGCGAAGAAGAGCTCCGCCACGGACGGCAAGGGCTTCTACGTTCAGGTGCTCGCGACGAGCAGCGAGCGCAATGCCGAAAAGCTCGTCAGGGAGCTTTCCGCCAAGGGCTATCCGGCCTACAAGGTTTCGGTGAGCCAGAAGGCGGGCACGCTCTGGCGCGTGCGCGTGGGCAACTACGCGACCCGCGACGAGGCCCGTGGTGTTCAGGGTACGCTTGTGCTCGACGGCCACACGGGCCAGCTCATCGTCGGCAACAATCCCTAGGCGCTCGCCGGCTCGTAAACGCCTGAGGGGCGGGATATCCCGAACGCCCGCCCCCATTCCTGCTATAGTAACGGCTTCATCAATTCTGCAGCCTTTTTCAAGATGACTGAAATCGACTGGATCATCTGTGCCCTGCTCGTTCTTTCGACGGTGGTGGGCATCATGCGCGGTGTCATCCGCGAAGTGCTCTCGATCGTCGGCTGGGTGGCTGGCTTCATGCTGAGCATGAGCTTCGCGGGTGAAATCGCCGACCGCATTCCGCTCGATAGCATCGGCTACATTCCGCGCGTGATCATTGCGGCCGTTCTGATTCTTGTGGCCTGCCTCTTCGTCGTCGGGCTCTTCGGCTTCATTCTGCGCAAGATGCTCGAGGTGGCTGCACTCACCTTCGAGGACCGCATCCTCGGCGCGGCATTCGGCTTCGTGCGCGGCATCATCGTTGTGGCCGCCTGCGTGTTCTTCTTCGGGCTGTCGCAGTCGCTCAGCTCAAGCCGCATGTGGCAGCAGTCCGTCATGATCGGACCTGCCGAGACCGTGATCGAGTGGTCGATGCCCTACATGCCCGAGTGGATTCGGGCGCTCAGAGGCACGAAGGTGACGGGATTGTGACGAATTTCATCAAGGGGACCTTGCACATGCATGGTCCCCTTGGTCGTTTTTAGACGACTTTTTTCTCTCAACTCTCCTCAATCACAGCCTGCCGCCGATCCCTCGTTGGTGCGGCACGGGCTAAAGGAAAAACAAGCATCATGTGCGGGATTATCGGCCTGATGTCCGACACGCCGGTCAACCAGCGTGTCTATGACGCGCTTCACCTCTTGCAACACCGCGGCCAGGACGCCGCCGGCATTGCGACACTCGACGGCCTTCAGTTTCACTTCTTCAAGGGGCTCGGCCTCGTGCGTGACGTCTTCCGTACGCGCAACATGCGCGACCTGACGGGCAGCATCGGCATTGGCCACGTCCGCTACCCGACTCAGGGCAACGCGACGTCGCCTGACGAATGCCAGCCCTTCTACGTGAACGCGCCGTTCGGCATTGCGTTCGCGCACAACGGCAACCTGACGAACGCGGACGACCTGCGCCGCGAACTCTACGACACGGACCGCCGCCACCTCAACACGACGAGCGACCCCGAGGCTCTTCTCCACGTGCTCGCCTCCGAGCTCTCCCGCGCCACGAGCGAGGGCCGGCGGCTGACGAAGACGGCCGTCTTCGACGCGGTTCGCGCGCTGCACCGCCGTGTTCGCGGCTCCTACGCCTGCGTCGCCGTGATCGCGGGCAAGGGCATGCTCGCCTTCCGCGATCCCTGCGGCATTCGTCCGATCTGCTGGGGCTCCAACAAGCTTGAGAACGGCTTCACGGAGTACATGGTGAGCTCCGAGTCCGTGACGATGATCGGCCTGGGCTTCAAGACCGAGCGTGACCTTAAGCCGGGCGAGGCCATGTGGATCGACCTCGAGGGCAACGTCTCGTTCTCGCAGTGCGCCGACGAGCCCTCGCTTCATCCCTGCGCCTTTGAGTTCGTCTACTTCGCCCGTCCCGACTCCACGATCGACGGCATCAACGTCTACGCCGCCCGCCTGCGTCTGGGCGAGATCCTCGCCGACCACGTGAGGGAGGCCGTCGACCTCAAGGACATCGACGTCGTGATGCCGATTCCCGACAGCGCCCGCCCGTGCGCCCAGCAGCTCGCCCAGGTGCTCGGACTGCCGTATCGCGAAGGCTTCATCAAGAACCGCTACATGGGCCGTACCTTCATCATGCCCGGCCAGACGGTCCGCAAGAAGAGCGTGCGCCAGAAGCTCAACGCCATGCCCGTCGAGTTCGAGGGCAAGAGCGTCCTGCTCGTCGACGACTCCATCGTGCGCGGCACGACCATGACCGAAATCGTGCGCATGGCCCGCGAGGCCGGCGCCGTCAAGGTCTTCGTGGCCTCGTCCGCCCCTCGCGTCATGTTCCCGAACGTCTACGGCATCGACATTCCGACGCGCGCCGAACTGCTCTGCGGCGACGGCAAGAGCGCCGAGGAGGTCGCGAAGATCCTCGGCGCCGACGCCGTGATCTACCCGCCCGTCGAGGACCTCAACAAGGTGCTCTGCGACATGAACCCGTCGGTCGAGTCCTTCGACTGCTCGTGCTTCGACGGCCGCTACGTCACGGGCGACATCACACCCGAATATCTTGACGCACTCGACGCGAAGGCCGCGGCCGCCAAGACCGCGGTGAAGGCGGGCGCCGACGACTGAAGCAGCCCGAGCCTGCGCTAAAATCGGCACGCATCTGGCACGCACGGAGCGTGCCGATTCTTTATGAAAAATACATTCAGGAGGTCCGATATGGACGATCGCAATTCCGAAGGCTTCTCGACCATCACTCCCGAGGAAGCCAGAGCCATGATGGACGACGGTGACGTCGTCATCCTCGACGTGCGCGAGCCCTCGGAGTTCGCCACGGGCCACGTGCCCGGCGCCATCAACGTCCCTCTGGGCGAAATCCGCATGGGCCGCACGCTTCCCGAATGCCCCGATCTCGACAAGACCGTCCTCATCTACTGCCGCTCGGGCCGACGCAGCGACATCGGCGGCAGGATCATGGCGGCGAGCGGCTACCGCGACGTGCGCAACTTCCTCGGCGTCATCCAGTGGCCCTACGAGCTTGTGCGCTGAACGTCGCCTTCGAAATCCGAGGGCCGGCGGATTCGGATTGCAACATCGGGCAGGGGACAATTCCTATACGAAAATCTATATTTAGGTGTAAAATTTTCTACAAATGAGCCGCCTCTCCTCAGGCCCTGAGGCGGATGATGTTTGGAGAAGTCCCGATGGCCCGAACTCTGTACCGGAAGATTCTCGACAAGCACGTGGTGCGCGCGATCGACGCGAACACCGTGCTGCTCTATGTCGATCTGCATTTTGCGAACGAATACACGAGCCCGCAGGCGTTTGCGGGCCTCGTCGAGCGAGGCGTGAAGGCGCCCGTTCCCGACGCGCACCTCTGCGTCGTGGACCACATCATTCCGAGCGCGGACGTCACGCCGCGCGTCATTGCCGACGCGGCCTCGCTGCGTCAGGCCGAAACGCTTGAGGCCAACTGCCGCCGCAACGGCATCGATGCCTTCTACGGCGCGAATGACCCGCATCAGGGCATCGAGCACGTCGTGGTGGCAGAGCAGGGACTCGTGCGTCCCGGCATGGTCGTCATCTGCGGCGACAGTCACACCACGACCCACGGGGCGCTCGGCGCCCTCGGATTCGGGATCGGAACCTCTGAAATCGAGCACATTCTTGCGACGCAGACGCTCGTCTATCGTCTGGCGAAGACGATGCTGATCCGCATCGACGGCGAGCTGCCCGAGGGCAGCACGGCCAAGGATCTGGCGCTCACGGTGCTTCGCACGATCAGCGCCCGCGGTGCGCTCGGACATGTGGTCGAGTATCAGGGCAGTGCGGTCGATGCGCTTTCGATCGAGGGCCGCATGACGCTCTGCAACCTCACGGTCGAGGCGGGCGCCCGAGGCGCCCTGATCGCGCCCGACGAGAAGACGACTGCGTGGGTCGAGGCCCATGTGCCCGATCTTGCGGGAGAGGAGCTTGAGGCCGCCCGCAGCTTCTGGCGGACGCTCGCGCCTGACGAAGGCGCCGTCTACGACCGCACGGTGACGATCGACGCTTCGAGCGTCAGGCCGATGGTCACCTGGGGCACAAGTCCCGACCAGTGCACGGCGATTGACGAGCCGATTCCCGAACCCGAATCCTTCGCGGATCCGATTGCGCGCGCAGCCGCCCGTCGCGGGCTCGCCTATCAGGGACTTGAGCCCGGCATGACGATGGAAGACGTTCCCGTGCAGCACGTCTTCATCGGCTCCTGCACCAATGCGCGTCTGGCGGACCTTCGCGCCGCAGCCGGGATCCTCCGGGGGCGGCATGTGGCGCCGGGCGTTCGCGCACAGGTGGTCCCGGGTTCCATGGAGGTGCGCTGCCAGGCGGAAGAGGAGGGCATCGCGCAGATCTTCCGCGACGCGGGCTTCGAGTGGCGAAAGAGCGGCTGTTCGCTCTGCCTCTGCATGAACGACGACATTCTGGAGGCGGGCGTGCGCTGCGCCTCCACCACGAACCGCAACTTCGAGGGTCGTCAGGGGCGAGGCGCCCGCACGCACCTCGTGAGCCCGCAGATGGCTGCGGCCGCGGCCGTGACGGGCAGGTTCACCGACTGGCGCCGTCTTTGAGAAGGAGCATCAACATGGAAAAGCTGACCTCGCTCACGGCCGTCGCCGCACCGCTTCCGATCGACAACTGCGACACCGACCAGATCATGCCCAAGCAGTTCCTGCGCGGCATCGACAAGTCGGGGCTCGCCCGCGGCGTCTTTTTCAACATGCGCTGCAATCCCGACGGCTCGCCCAGAGCCGACTGCGTCTTCAACAGGCCCGGGTTCGAAAAGACCGCGATCATCTGCGCGGGTCCGAACTTCGGCTGCGGCTCGAGCCGCGAGCACGCCGTCTGGGGCCTGATGCAGATGGGCATCCGAGCCATCATCGCATCGGGCTTCGGCGAGATCTTCTACTCGAACTGCTTCAACAACGGTCTCCTCGCCTGCCGCGTCAGCCCCGAGGACGCCGCGGCGATCATGGCCGCGCTCTCCGACACGACGCCCGTCGAGCTCACGGTCGACCTGGTCGTGCAGGAAATCCGTGCGGGCGACGGCGTCTGGTCCTTCGAGGTCGCGCCGAGACACCGCACCATGCTCATGGAAGGCCTTGACATGATCGCCGCCACGCTGCGCGACATGGATGAGATCGAGCGCTTCCGAGCCGTGCACGAGGCCGAGTTCCCTTGGATGACGGGACTCGCGGGCAAGGCGAAGCGAAGGCTTGAGGGCCGCTGACCAGCGAGAACTGCATGTACAGGACCGGGATGTCTCCCGGTCCTTTTTTCAAAAAAACGTCCGCATCGCAAGGATGCGGACGTTTCATGAGCGGATTCAGGCTCAGGGTTGCCTGACGGTCACGGTTCTGTGCGACCTGCGGCCGAGGTCATCGACCGCACTCACGCGGTGCGAGCCGGGCTCAGGCTGCCAGACGACGGAGTCGCCCGCGTCCGAAGCACCGATGAAGCGGTCGTCGGCGAACCAGTAGACGATCTTGGCGTCAGGGGCGAGGCTGGCCCTGAGGACGATGCCCGCCTGCTTCGGGCCCGCCGTGCCCGTGTAGTAGCGCGTGCCAGCGCGCGGGCTCAGGATGGCGGGCGGGGTGCCCGAGACGGCGCCCTCGGGCCTGCATTCGGGCTTCCAGTCGGGAATGGGCGTCTTGACGATGCCCGCCTCGAGGAAGCGCTGCTGGTATTCGGAGGGCCAGGATTCGACGAAGACTCGCCTGACGCCGTCGCCTTCCTCGCAGGCTCTCAGTCCCGTGGCCTCGTCGACGAGGATTTCCTTAAGAAAGCCCGTGTCGCGGATGGGACTCACGCCGGGAATGAACCAGGCGCCGACCGTGTCGGTGCAGCGCACGCGGCCCTGCGCGTCGGTCGCAAGGTCGCCCGTCGAGCGGCAAACGGGCTCGGACCTGACGCCTGCGGGCTGTTCGTCGAAGCGCTTCACGTCCTGAGCGGACATGGCGAACTCGCGGTCCGTGAGAAGGCGCACGGCGGCGCTCCTGAAGACGGGCTGCGCGACGAGCGCACCCTGCAGCCAAGGATCGGGCCTGCCGTTGAAGTTGCCGAGCCACACGACGATGATGTAGCGGCCCGCATAGCCTGCGGTCCAGGCGTCGCGGAAGCCGTTCGAGGTGCCCGTCTTCCAGAGGAGAGGAACGGACACGCCCTCGACCTTGAGGGCCTCTCCGCCCTCGGCGAGCATGCGGCGCACGATCCAGGCGGATTCAGGCGAGAGCATCTGTCTGGCGGCTGCTGGCTCCTCGTCGGGAAGGCGCACGAGCGGACGCAGAAGGCCGCCGTTGCCGAGCGTGCCGTATAGCCTTGCAAGGTCCTCGGCGCTCGCTTCGGCGCCGCCCAGCACGATCGAGAGGCCGTAGTGCTCGCGCGGATGTTTCATCGGAACGCCGGCCTCGCGCAGGAAGTCGTAGAGGTCGGGCCTTATCTCGGAGGCGAGCGTCACGGCGGGCACGTTGCGCGAGTCGTTGAGGGCCTCGACGGCGGGAAGCGGTCCGCGGAAGCGCTTGTCGGCGTTGCCGGGCTGGTAGCCGCGGAAGCTTCGCTGCGAGTCGAGAAGGACGGTGCGCGAGTGGATGAGGCCCTGGTCGAGCGCGAGGCCGTAGACGAAGGGCTTGAGCGTGGAGCCGGGGCTTCTCGCCGCGCGGGTGCCGTCGACTTCGCCCGCAATGGCGCTGTTGAAGAAATCGATGCTGCCCACCTGGGCGAGGACGGACATGTCGCGCGAGTCGACGACGAGCATCGCGCCGTTTTCAATGCCGTAGGGGCGAAGCCGAGCGACGTTTTCGGAGAGGATCTTCTCCATCGACTCTTGAAGCGGCAGGCTCAGCGTGGTCTTGAGGACGGGATCGGGACGCGTGCCCTCGACGAGGCGCGTGAAGTGCGGGGCCTCGAAGGGAAGCGCTCGCGTGCCCCTCACCTTGAGGGGACCCTCGACGACGGGACGCAGGCGCTCGCTCACAAACCCGTCGTTGATCGCCTTCCTGCCCACAGCAAGGCGTGCACGGTCGAAGTTCGGACCCGTGACGGGATGGCGCTTGACGGGGTGCTGGGGCACGACGGAGAGCGCGATCGACTCGGCGACGGTGAGCTGCGAGGCGTGCTTGCCGAAGTAGACGAGCGAGGCGGCCTCGATGCCCTCGACGTTGCCGCCATAGGGCGTCAGGGTCAGATAGGCCGTGAGGATCTCGTCCTTGGTGTAGTGCATGTCGTAGCGCAGCGCCCAGAGCATCTGCTCGAGCTTGCCGCGCCAGCTGCGGGTGTCGAGTCCCTGAAGCCTGCGGGCGAGCTGCATGGTGATGGTCGAGCCGCCGATGCGGCGGGTGCCCGTGAGGGTGGACCAGGCGGCTCGGCCGATCGAGAGGGGATTGATGCCGGGATGCGAGTGGAAGAAGCGGTCCTCGTAGCGCACGACCGCGTCAAGCGCCTCGCGCGACACCGCTCCCTGGAGGACGGGGAGCCTGTAGGCGCCGTCCTCGGAGAGCGTGAGGTGAAGGAGGCGGCCGTCGCGGTCGGTGACGGCCTGGGACCAGTGGGTGTCTTCGGGCACGAGCCCGGGCTTTGGCTGGGTTTTCGCCCAGATCATGAGTCCGCCGCCAGCCGCTGCCGCCAGAACGGCTGCGGCCAGAAGCAGACGGGCAAACCTTCTCATGAGGTGCTCCGTTTGGTGTTGTCCGTGAGGCTCATGGCGTCACGGTGAGGGTCAGGGACTTGTCATGCGCCTTGATCGTCGGATCGGCGCCGTCGGCCGCCTGAACGGCCGGCACCGTATATTTTCCATGCGTTTGCGCTCGAAGTCGATAGGTGAATGTCGATTCCTGATGCTCGAGCATGCAGACGCCGACCATGCGGTCCTCCGAAACCGCAGTCTGGCGGACGTCCACCCCCTGCAGGCTCTCGTCCGTGGAGGCGGGTGCAAAGCCGCCGGGAAAGAGGTCTGTGATGACGACGGGGGATTCGGCGTTGCCCGAGGTGCGGCGCGCGCGGATCTCGACCGTGACTACGTCGCCCGCCTTCACCGACGTGACGGGCTCGCCCGCCTCGTTGAGGATGCGCTTGACGACTTCAAGTCCTTCGTAGGACGCGGTCTTGTGGGGCTCGGCGGGCCAGCCCGCAGCGGTCGTGCTGTGGTAGAGCCCCTTGAGGGAGGCGGCGGACGAGAGGCGGAAGGCGGTGCAGCCCGGCGCCGAAAGCGTCACGAAGCCGTCGCCCTTCGCAAGCGACTCGGCGGGGCGCTTCTCCGCTGCCGGCGCCGTGCAGGCGAGCGTCACCGCATCAAGCTTTCCTGCGTGTGCGCCGTTCGAGGGCGCCGAGAGGAGCGCGCTCGCAAGGAAGGCGCGTTCGCGATCCGTGAGCGACGCAAGCGGCCTCGATTCGAGCGTCTGAAGGAGATGTGCGGTGCCTTCTGGCGTCGGCGCGAGGCGCACGGCCGATGCAAGGGCGGGGATGCCGCCGAGTGTCAGCGTATCGTTCCCCTCGGACTTCGAGACGTCGATCGAAATGGCGGCCTTCTGCAGTTCGTCCGCTTCATCGGTGAGGCGCATCAGGCGGTAGGCGTACGCAATGTAGAGCGCCGCAGGGTCGTTTCGCCAGTCAAGTTCGCGGGCGTCCATGCGGTTTCGGAGCGCCTCGATGCGCTCCGCTTCGAGCGTGCCCTCGCGCGTGAGCTGGGCCAGAGCCCAGGCGGCCGTTCGGGCCTGGCCGAGCGTGTCGGGCGTCAGGCCATCGAGGGCGTTGCTGATGGCGTCGGCAAGCCTGCGGACGAGTTCGGGACGCACGTCACGACCGTTTTCACGCAGCGTGAGCACGAAGTCGAGGGCCCATGTCGTGGCCATGAGGCTCGGGGAGCCCCAGGGCCATGCCGAGAGGCCGTTCCAGCCGAGCTGGCCCTCGATCGTGTCGAGCGCCTTCTGGATGCGGGCGGTCGCATCCCTGCGAAGCGCATCGGCGTCGCCCGCGGGAAGCTTCGCGGCGGGGGCGCCGACGAGCTGCGCCCAGGGCATGGCGGCCGAGAGGGCCGCGTCCGAACTCAGCCAGAAGGCTTCGGGAAGACTGCGAACGAGGCCGTGCGCAAGGGGTAGCGGCGTCGTCGAGACCGTGAGGGAGGTTTCGTTTTCCAAGGGAAGCAGGCGGGCTTTGACGGTCACGTCGGCCGTCTTCACGTCGGCGAGCGGTCCCCAGAGGACGTCATGGGTCCTGAGGGCTGCGGGCCTGATCGAGAAGGACGTCGTGCGCGTGACGGCGGATCCCTTTTCGGGCGTGGCCGTCACGGTGACGGATGCGGCGCCCGGCACTGCGCCTGCGGCAATGTCAAAGCGTGCGGTGGCTTCGCCCGGCGCCTCAAGGACGAGAGGCGCGGAGAGCACGCCTGCGCTCAGTCCTTCGGGCAGGCCTAGCGCCACGGATCCCTTCCAGGGCGCCTCGCCGTTGAGGGAGACGACGCCCGTGAAGACGTCGCCAGGTGCGGCGAACCCCGGCAGGATCGGCGTCAGGATGAAGGGCGCGCGCACGGCCGTGTCGATCGAGGCGCCGCCCACGCGACCCTCGGAGGCGCCCACGGCCATGAGACGCACGCCGCCGTTGAATTCGGATGGGAGCGACACCGTGACGGTGCGGCCCTTTTCATCCGTCTCAAGGCTTCCCGCCCACCAGACGGCCGCGCGATCCATCGTGCGCCTGAAGGGATTGGCCATCGCGTCGGCCGAAATGGCCCTCGAGCCGAAGCCGCCGCCGAAGGGCGCCTCGCCCGGAAGCTTCATGCCTTCGGGCATCAGGCCTTCGAGCGTCTGGCGCGTGTCGACCTGAAGTCCTCGGTCTTCGAGAAGCGCATGAACGGGAGACGGCGTCCTATAGCCCGTGAGCGACAGAATGCCCGTGTCGACCGCCCAGAGGAAGACGCGCCCCGGCGCATCTGACTTCACCGTGACCTTCAGCTCGCGCGTGTCGGGCACCACGGCGGGCGCCTCAAGCTTCACGCCGAGCGTGCGGGGCTTCATGTTGAGCGTCACGGGCGCGGTCGCCCTGGCATAGGCCTTGAGGAAGCGCGCGGCATCCTTCGAGGAGCGCACGAGCGAGGCGCTCAGGAAGGCGCGCCCGCTGTAGCCTTCGGGCACCTCCATCTGCGCGGCGTTCGTGCCTGCGCTGACCTTCACCCACTTGGAGACGAGCACTCGATCCGCTTCAAGCGTCACGAGCGCCAGACCCTCGAAGGGCGACACGATGTCGAGACGGGCGAATTCGCCCGCTTCATAAGTCGACTTGTCTGAAACGAGCTTTGCCGTGGCGGCGGGCAGGTCGCCCGAAAGGGCGGGGCGCAGGTCTTCGCCTGCGACGTGATAGGGCAGGCGCGCGAGCACGCGGCCCTGTTCGTCCTTGACGACGAGGGAGAAGTCGCCTGGCGCCGAGGTGTTGAGCGAGGCCGTCGTGCGGCCGTTGGCGTCGGTCGTGACGGCGGATTCCCTCACGGGGCGCTCGACGCTGCGCTCGTCGTAGCGCAGGCGTCCCGTGCTGTCGGAGGCGAGCTCCGTGACGGACTGGCGTGCCATGACGGCGAGGGTGAGCGGCCTGTCGGCGCAGGGCTTGAGGAAGCGGTCGACGAGCAGGAATTCGAACGTGCGCTCCTCGTCCCTCGTGATCCAGCTGAAGGCCTCGGGTGCGGGCATGTCGACGCCGCCCTTTCTGATGGTGGATTCCGCGTGCCTGCGCCAGCCGAGCATGGTGTCGGCGGGAGAGATCAAAAAGCCGACGTTTTCCGTGGCGGCCCTGATGCCGCCGTTTTCGAAGCCCTCGAGCAGCAGACGGCCCTTGAGCGTGCCCGCAGTGGAGGAGAGCGG
>ENA-UEQS01001111-UEQS01001111.1-human-gut-metagenome-genome-assembly--contig:-NODE-1111-length-18121-cov-4.676901_pt1 | contig 18121 bp, 17 predicted proteins | sample MGYA00242953_ERZ507953 | MGnify/ENA primary metagenome ERZ507953 (study PRJEB26167, sample SAMN06115474) | human gut metagenome | host: Homo sapiens | place: China:Jiangsu | collected 2016-07-06...
GTGTTCGCCTACGGCTATCGGGGCTATATCAGCGTGGCGGAGGACGGCGTCGTGTCCGTCAACGGCCAGTCCACGACTCAGAAGGCCAAGACCACCGCTGACGGCGACACCCTGCTGCCCATCCGGGCGGTGGCGGAAGCCGCCGGATACAGCGTCTCCTGGGATAAGGAGTTTGGCGTGACGGTGAAGGACGGCGGCGAAATCGTTTTCCAGATCTGCCCGGACACAGATCTGGCTCACGGTCCCGCTGCGGCTGACCGGCAGAGTCTCTCCGGCCCCTGCCTCATCGCCAACGGCGTCACCTATCTGGAGGCCGGGGATCTGGCCCACCTGTTAGGGATGTTCTACGGTGGCTGACGGCGATTATTACAAACATGATATGAAAAAGCGCCCTGCTGAGAAAACCTCAGCAGGGAGCTTTTTCTGTCTGGACAGGCTGAATCTGGGGAAAACCCGCTTCGGCGGGATCACACATAGTCATACAGTCCCCGGACGGAGACCTCTCCGGAGGTCAGAGTCTCCGTGGAGCCGTCCTCCCAGCGGACGGTCAGACCAAAGTCATCGGAAATACCTGTGGCGGTGCCGATGCGCTCTTCTGCACCGGAGATGACCTTTATCGGATTGCCCACCGTCAGGCAGTCCCGGCGAAAATGGTCCAGATAGGCGGCGTTTTGGGCAGGGAAGTCGTCATATAACGCATTCAGCGACCGGATCACCTGGGCGGCCAGCTCCGTCCGGTCCGGGGCCGTTCCGAGGGCCTGCGCCAGAGAAATGGCGATGGGGGCTACCTCCGGGCCGAAATCGGCTTCATCCTGACTGACGTTGATCCCTGCGCCGATGATGACGCAGGAGAATTCACCGCTCTCCGCCTCCCATTCCAGCTCCGTCAGGATGCCGCAGAGCTTTTTCCGGTTCAGCACCAGATCATTGGGCCACTTGATGCCGGGGCGGACGCCGCAGGCGGCTTCCACCGCGTCGCAAAGCGCTACGGCGGTCCAGGCTGTCAGGGTGCTGATCTCAGAGAGCGGGCACCGGGGGCGGAGGGCCGCCGATAAATACAGTCCCTTCCCGGCGGGGGACACAAAGCTCCGTCCCCGGCGTCCCCGGCCGCCGGTCTGCTGGTCTGCCAGAATCACCGTTCCATCTACGGTGCCGCTGACCGCCCGCCGTTTCAATTCGTTGTTAGTGGAGTCGATGGTGTCAAAGCACAGCAGCTCCCGACCGATCCGACAGTCCCGGAACTGCTCCGCTAATTCTTCAGGGCGGAGCCGCGCTGTCACGCGGGTCAGGCGGTAGCCCCGGTTGGGGACGGATTCAATACCGTAGCCCTCTTGCCTTAACTGCTCCACAGCCTTCCACACCGCCGCCCGGCTGACACCGGCCTGCCGGCTGATGGCCTCGCCGGACAGAAATTCCTCTGTATGCTCCCGCAGGAGTTTTAAAACGATTTGCTTCGTCATGGTACATCCCTCCAACGGTACTATACGGCGTCCATGCCGAATTGTCAACCTGATTTTCACAAATGGTTGACAATCGGGACCGCGTCTGCTACACTTTAGGCGCATCAAACCGAAAAGGAGTTTTTCATTATGAATCATCATGATATGACCCGCAATATGGTCCTCGCCGCCCTGTTTGCCGCCCTGACCGCCATCGGCGCGTTTTTGCAGATCCCCACAGGCACCGTACCCATTACGCTGCAATTTCTCTTTACTGCCTTGGCCGGTCTCCTGCTGGGGTGGAAGTGGGGAGCTGTTTCTCAACTGCTTTATGTGGGCATCGGCCTGCTGGGTCTGCCGGTCTTTACGCAAGGTGGCGGCATCGGCTATGTGCTTCAGCCCAGCTTCGGCTTTTTGCTGGGGCTGATCCCCGCTGCCGCCGTGATCGGCGCGCTGACTGCCCGCCGCACCGGTTATCTGAACATTCTGGCGGCGGTTCTGGTGGGAGATCTGATCCTCTACGCCGTGGGCGTCCCCTATATGTATCTCATCCTGCACGTTTATATGCAGTCCGCCAAGACCTTTCCTGCGCTGCTGGCGGCCATGCTGGTGTATGTGCCCGGCGACACGCTGAAGATCGTTGTGGTGACGGCGCTGGCGCCGGTTCTCCGCCGGACCCTGGCAAAGGCTGTGCCTAACCTGTAAAAACGAGGTCATCCGCCTGCGAGAACGGCAGAATGACTGGCTGCCCTCTTGCTATCCGAAGCCGGGTATGATAAAATATTTTATCAAATTTTGAGAATTCGGCGGGAGGGCTGTCTATGAATCGCATCAGCAAGGAAAACTATTATCTGGATATTGCCGAGACCGTCTTGGAGCGGGCTACCTGCCTGCGGCGGATCTATGGCGCCATCATCGTGAAAAACGACGAGATCATTTCTACGGGCTACAACGGTGCCCCCCGAGGCCGGGCCAACTGCGTGGACATGGGCTATTGCTCCCGGGAAGCCATGAAGGTGCCCCGCGGCGAGCGGTACGAGCTGTGCCGCAGTGTCCACGCCGATGCCAACGCCATCATCTCTGCCTCCCGGCGGGACATGGCGGGCGGCACTATCTATCTGGTGGGCCGCAACGCTGCCACCGGGGAGCTGCTGAATGACGCTACCTCCTGCCTTATGTGCCGCCGCATGATCATCAATGCGGGTCTGGACCGGGTGGTGATCCGCCGGACGGAAACGGAATTCGAAGTGGTCCCCGTGGAGGCATGGATCGCGGAGGATGATCTGCTGACCCCGGAAAATGTGGTCATGGACCTGAAATGAGCAGGAGATCTGCGGAAAGGAAGTCGTTTCGTTGAAGGCGGGACTTGTTACCTTCTATCATATCCACCATTACGGCGCTTTGCTTCAGGCGGCGGCCACGGAGCGGGCTGTGGAGCGCTTTGGCTGGGACTGTGAGATCATTGACTACTTCGTCAATCAGGACAACGCCCTGTTCAAGCGGCCCACCGGCTTGGGTTCCGCCGCCCATGACGCTCACACGGCCCTGCACTATCAGGCGCTGTCGGAGCGTTACCGGCGGTTTGAGAAGTTCAGCCGGGACCATCTGCGGATCTCAGATCGCCGCTATGGGCGCTTTGACGAGCTGGCCGAGGGGCCGCTGCCCTATGACCTGATCCTCTCCGGCAGCGACCAGATCTGGAACCCCAAGATCTTCCCGGACGGCCGGTTCAATCCGGTGTTTTTCGGTACGTTTTCCCAGAAGCGCCGCATTGCCTACGCACCGTCCTTCGGTGTTCCCACCATCCCGGAGGGGATGCAGGCGGAGCTGAAGGGCTATCTGGACGGCTTTTCCCACCTCTCCGCCAGGGAGACTCAGGGGAGCGCCATCATCCGGGATATCGCCGGGAAGGACGCCCCGGTGGTGCTGGACCCCACCCTGCTGCTGACGGCGGACCAGTGGGACTCCATGGCCGATCACCCGTCCAATTACCCCAAGGGCGGCTACATCCTCTGCTACTGCATCAGCCGTCCCGGCGCGCTGACGCCCTATCTGGAACGGCTCCATCAGGAGATGGGACTGCCGGTGGTGCAGCTTTGCGGTATCCGCCAGAAGGTCCATCCCAAGGCGAAGCAGATCATGGATGCCGGTCCGGCGGAATTTTTGGGCCTGTTCCAGAATGCCGCCTATGTTGTCACCAATTCCTTCCATGGCACGGTGTTCTCCGTCCAGTTCCACCGGCCCTTTTTCACCACGGTCTCCCCGGCGGAGCTGTCCGCCCCGGAACGGTCCCGGACGGTGAGCATCCTGAGCCGGTTGGGTCTTGCTAACCGGGTCATCGGTAAGGGGGATACGGCGGAGCTGCTGGACCCCGTTGACTGGGAAGCTGCCGAAGCGGCTTTGACTGCCGCCCGGAAGGATTCTCTGAATTATTTGCAGGCAGCGCTGGAAGACCGACCCTATGCGCCGGAAGCGCCGCTTTCTCCCCGGAGTTTTGCCCCGAAGCTGGCAGAGCGGAGCCGCTGCACCGGCTGTACCGCCTGCGCCGCAGGCTGTCCCCATGACGCCATTACGATGGTCCGGGAGATCCGGGAGGTGCTGAAGACCCGCCCGGTGCTGTTTTCCGGTACACCCTGTCAGGTGGATGGGCTGTACCGCTTTTTAGGGTGCCGCCCGGAAAATCTCACCACCTGCGATCTGGTGTGCCACGGCGTACCATCCCCCGGTGTGTGGGAGGACGAGGCCCGGTTTATCGAAGGAAATAAACGGCGGCGGCTGGCAAATGTCCGCTTCCGCAATAAGGTGGAGGGGTGGAAGAACAGCCACTTTACCGCTGTATATGACGATGGCACCGCAGATTCCGCGCCGCTGTTTGCCACCGGCTTCGGCCGGGCCTTTGGTCGGGCGCTGTTTCTGCGCCAGAGCTGCCATGACTGCCAGTATACAAATCTGAACCGTCCCGGCGATTTTACGTTGGGGGATCTGTGGGGGCTGCGGCCGGATGAGTTTCCGGAGCAGCAGCACGCGGGCGTCAGCCTGCTGCTGGTGAACACGCCCCACGGCAGCTATCTGTTTGACCAGCTCAAGCTGAACTGCCAGCCCTTCCCGGTGGAGCGGGCTGTGGCGGGGAATCCCCGGCTGGCGCGGCCCATCGGCCCGGCGGCGGACCGGGCATCATTCTTTGCCAGCTATGCGGTAGAGCCTTTTGAGGAGGTCCGCAGACAGTTTTTCCGGCTTCCCAGTCTGCCGGTGCGGGCGGCGGGAAAGCTGCTGTCCCCGGAGGCCAAGGCGAAGCTGAAGGCCAAGCTGCACAGATGATTTTCACACAAAAAAGCACGTTCTCTTTCAAAAAGAGAACGTGCTTTTTTCAGGCCAGCGCCACGATGAGCCAAGCAAGGCCGATGGTCCCGGCGCCGATCAGGGTGTATACGATGGGGTTCAAAGTCCGCCATCGGCTGGAAAAACGGCTGGTCCCGCTGGACGCATAATTATGGGCCACCCGCCGGGCTTCCTCCACCAGCTCCCGGGAGGTGATCCCCTCTCCTGCCGCGTCATTGCGGACGATGAAGATGGCCTGTTCAAAAAAACGAGGCTCCGGCGCGTCTACCACCACGACCCGCCGGGAAATGCCTTTTACCATGAGCCTTGTCCTCCTCAGTTGATCTGTTTCCATTTTGCCGCAAAGGAGGGAAGTCTATACCAACCGGCGGCGGCTTTTTGAAAATTTTCCTCATACCGGCTGCTCCGGCTCCGGCAAGCGGTAGAGCACCTGCACGGCGCAGTCATCCTGCAGCCGCTCCCGGCGGATACTTTCAGAGAGGATCAGATTGGCCAGCGTCTGAGGATCGTCCCCACCCCAGCCCGCCAGCAGGTCTTGGAGCCATTCGTCACGGCTGGGGTCTGCCACGCCGTCGCTGATCATCACGGCGAAGCTGCCGGGCTCCAGCGTCACGGTGGTTATATCCGGTGCGGCAGGAGTGCCCCGCAGTCCCACCGGCAGGCTGCTGCCGGTGATCCGGCGGACGGCGCCGTTCTTCTTCAGATAGCTGGGGGCGGCACCGAACTTATAGAAGGTGGCCTCCGAGCCTTTCAAAACGCACAGATCCACCGTGGTAAAGCTGCCCGTCTCCGCGCCCCGGAGGGCCATAGCGGAATTCAGGGTGGTGAGGGCGGCCTCCGGCTGGATATCCGCCTCCAAAAACTGCCGCAGCAGCCGGCAGGTGAGGGAGGACTCCCGCCGGGCGGCGTCCCCGCTGCCCATACCATCCGCCAGCAGCAGGCACCAGAGACCGCTGTCCGTGCGGAAGGCCTCCATGGTGTCGCCGCAGACCATTTCCCCCTCCTTGGGCCGCAGAGCCGCGCCGATAACGCAGGCAGGGATCTCTCCAAAGGCGGGGGCCGCCCCGCTGAGACCGGCGGCCGCCGCCGTCAGCAGGTCCGACATCTGGGCGTATTGCCCCTTGGCGCTGCGGCGCGTTTCTTCCAGTTGGCGGCGGTACTGCTTCCGCAGCAGAAAGGCCGACAACTCCCCATTGATGGCCTGCAGCAATTCTGACAGATGGATGCAGCGGTCGGCGAAGTGAACGGGGAAGTCCTTGGCCTTGGCCTTTCCGCGCTCGAGGAGGTAGGGAGTAGCGTCATTGAGGGCGTTGAAGGTGGCGGTGTAATCCTTTTGCCAGCACAGTTCGCACAACGCGCACCCCCGGCATACCTTTTCCGCCGCCCGGTCAAAGATGACGGCGGGATTCTCCTCTTGTGGCGGCGGGGTGCGGCTCATGCTGTCATATAGCTCCCGGAGCGCCTCCGCTGCCCGGTTGAGATGGGTTTTCAGGGCCGTGCGTTGGGCGATGTCCGGGGCCGCTTCCCGCAGAAGCCGCTTTCCGCCGAAGATTCGCCGGGGCAGGGCTAAAAACAGCAGGGAACCGGCCACCGTTTCCAGAAGAAGCGTCTGGGCCAACTCCTCCCGAGAGGTCAGCATGGCCGCTGCTGCTCCGGAAAAGAAGGCAAGCGCAGCCATGCTTCGCCGTCTGCATTTCGCGGCGCACAGTCCCGCCACGCCGTAGGCGGCGGTGAACAGCCCGCTGGTCCCGGCAGAGAGGTCCGTGATGAGTCCCAGTCCCAGCCCCGCCGTCACGCCGGTCATGGGACCTTGATCATAGGCAGTGTAGGCCAGCAGGGCGCACAGCAGGACCCGGCCCACGGAGACATTCAAGATGGTCAGGTCTCCTAAAGCCAGCGTCAGGGCCGCCCCTAAAAACAGCAGCCCCTCCGGGGCCAGCCGGTCCTCCTCCGGCTGGAACAGCCGGGTGAAGAAGTGGGCGGAAACGCCTGTCAGGGCCGATGCTGCGGCACAGGGGGCGGCGTGGCTCAGCGGGTCTAAGGATTGCAGCACATAAATACCGCCCACCGCCAGTACCATCCCGGCCGCCAGCACCGGCAGCACCCAGGGCTTTTGCAGAAAGGCGGTGTCCCGGAACGCCGTGGCGGCAGTCAGGATCAAAATGCCTACGGCGGCCAAAGCCAGGACCTGCTGAAAGTCCAGAAACAGCAGCGCTCCCGTCACGCCGCCCAGCAGCGCCGCTGCCCCGTCTGCCCCCGGTCCGGCTGCCGCTATGCAGCCCAAGGCAAAGGGGGCATAGCCGCCGGCGGTCTGGCTGGCGGTGAGGGCCGCCGTCAGGAAAAAGCGGATGCCCCAGTTCAGCCACCGGCCGGACTGGAGTCGGTGGATGCTCATAGAACCATACTCCATGAAGGATTCCTCCTTTTGTGTAAAGCTGATGATATAGTCCCAGTTTACAGCCTGTCCGGGAAGAAAAGCGTCGCAAACAGGATCGGGGGACGCAATTTCTGTTATCCTTGCATTTTTGCCGAAAATCCGCTAAACTATTGAAATCAATGTGCTGCGGAAAGGGGTGTGCATCATGCGCATCGGAACTGTGGAGATCTCTTCAAAATTAGCGCTGGCTCCTATGGCGGGGGTGACGGATGCCGCTTTCCGGCAGATCTGTTCCGAGCTGGGAGCGGGCTACACTATTACGGAGTTGATCTCCTCCAAGGCTCTGTGCTACCATGACAAAAAGACCTTTTCCCTGCTGACCCAGTTTCCCGGAGAACATCCCGCAGCTGTGCAGATCTTCGGCAGCGACCCCGTCTGTATGGCGGAGGCCGCCCAGATCGCCATGGAACACACCGGGGCGGATATTTTAGATATCAACATGGGCTGTCCCATGGGTAAGATCGTCAACAACGGTGACGGCGCGGCGCTGATGAAGGACCCGGAGCTGGCGGGACGCATCGTGGAGGCGGTGGTGAAGGCCCTGCCCGGCGTGCCGGTCACGGCCAAGTTCCGCCGGGGCTGGGATCTGGGTCACTGCAACTGTGTGGAGTTTGCTCAGACTCTGGAGCAGGCGGGAGCGGCCGCCGTAGCGGTCCATGGCCGCACCCGGGCGCAGGTCTACGGCGGCACCGCCGACTGGAACTGCATCCGGGCGGTGAAGGAGGCTGTGTCCATCCCCGTCATCGCCAACGGCGACATCTGGAAGCCGGAGGACGCGGAGCGTATTCTGCTCCACACCGGAGCAGACATGGCCATGATCGGCCGGGGCTGCTTCGGAAATCCCTGGATCTTCCAGCAGGCCAAAGCCGTGCTGGAGGGACAGCCGGTGTCCCCGCTGCCGCCGCTGGCAGAGCGCTGCGAGACCGCTGTGCGGCAGATCCGCATGGCCGCAAGCTACAAGGGCGAGCGGGTGGCGGTGCTGGAGGCCCGGAAGCAGTATTGCTGGTATCTCAAGGGGATCCCCCATGCCAATTACTATAAGGAACAGATCGTACAGATGAATACCCTGGAGGATGTTGACCGCATTACAAAAGGCATCCAACGGGATCTGCGGGATTAGGAGGGGCCATGAACGAGGAATACAACTTGATACAAGCGGCCCGGAACGGCGATCAGGCGGCCTTCGGAGAGCTGGTGCGGCAGTACCAGAAGCGGGTGTTCGCCCTTGCGGTGCGGATGTGTCCCACGCCAGAGCTGGCAGAGGAGGCGGCGCAGGAGGCATTCCTCGCCGCGTGGCAGGGCCTGCCCTTTTTCCGGGGGGATTCCGCCTTTGCCACATGGCTCTATCGGCTGACCTCCAACGCCTGCGTGGATCTTCTGCGGAAGGAAAACCGCCATCAGGGACCGTCCCTGGACGACGAGACCGTCAGCGCCGAGGTACCGGACCCCACCCCCACGCCGGAGAAGGCGGTGGAGCAGCAGGAGCTGCGCCGGCAGATCGAGGCGGGACTGCAAACGCTGTCCCCGGAGCACCGGGAGGTGCTGATCCTGCGGGAGATCCAGCAGCTAAGCTACGATGAGATCGCCGACGTTTTATCGCTGGATCTGGGGACGGTAAAATCCCGGATCAACAGGGGACGGCGGCAATTACGGGAATTTTTGCTGAAACAGGGGAACTTTTTATCGTCCGCTGCGTCTAACAAAACAGAAAGGGGGCTGTGAAATGAATATCCATGAAAACACCGCCCTGCTGGACGCCTTTGTGGACGGCGAGCTGACCAGTGAAGAAATGATTTCCGTCCAGTCCCATCTGGACGAGTGCCCGGAGTGCCGGGCCTATGTAGATGACGCGCTGGCGATCCGGGCGTCCTTCCCCACGGAGGACGATGCGGAGCTGCCGGCAGATTTTGCGGAAACGGTGATGAAGGCTGTGGCGGAAACGCCTCAGTCCCGGCCTAAGAAGCGGCAGCCCTGGGGCAAGCTGGCGGCGGCTGCCGCGTGTCTGGCGGTGATCGTACTGATGCAGCACGGCACATTGGGGGGCGTCAGCGGCAGCAGCAATACCTCCGCTGCCTGTGATACGGCCCCGATGGAGGCCGCCGCAGCGGAAAGTGCTCCCGAGGAACGGTGCCTGACCGCCGCCGGCGGGGACAACGACTCGGACAGCTTTGCTGATACGAACACGGAAAGCAAAAAAACAGATGCGTATTATGCCTGCGCTCTGCCGCCGGATCAGACCACTATGGAGAATGACAGCACGGCAGCTATGACCGACGGTTCCTCCGCTCAGGATGACCTCCCCACGGTGACGGTCAGCAAATCGGATCTGGGTGAGCTGCTGGATGACCGGGAACCCACCGAGGTAAAGCCGGGTGTGTGCCGGTATCTGCTGACCCGGCAGGAGTTTGAGGACTTGGCGGCGAAGCTGGCCGACCGGGGTGTGACACTGGAAACAGAGGACACCGACAGAGACCAGATCTGGCTGGAAATGCTCGACGAATAAACCGCGTAAACGGAAATGCAGAAAAAGCAATGCCTTTTGGCATTGCTTTTTTGTTTGAACTATGCTATACTGCCTTTTCGACAGGTGCCATCTCCCTGTCCAAGCGCCTTTGACCGGGCGTTCGTTCGGCAAGCCAACATAGGTCCGCCGTTCTCTAAACAAAAAAATGGAGGTTTTTTTATGTCCAAATGGTCTACCCGGCAGATCGCTACTGCTGCCATCATCGCCGCACTTTACACGGTGATGTCCCTGCTGTCCTCAATTTTCGGCCTGACCTATGGCCCCATCCAGTGCCGCTTTTCTGAAGCACTGACGGTGCTGCCCTTTTTCCTGCCGGAGGCGGTCCCCGGCCTGTTTGTAGGGTGCCTTGTCACCAACCTGATGAGCACCGTCGGCCCGCTGGATATCATTTTCGGCTCCATGGCTACGCTGCTGGCAGCATTGTGGACGGCGAAGATGCCCAACAAATTTTTGGCGACCCTGCCGCCGGTGATCTGCAACGCCGTCATCATTGGCGCCATGATCGCCTGGTATGAGGGTGGCTTCTCCGCCCAGTTCCCCGCCCTGTTCGCCTACAATGCCCTGACGGTGGGCATCGGCGAGGCCATCGCCTGCTGTGTGCTGGGACTGCTTCTGCTGGAGGTCATGCCCCGGATCCCTGCCCTGCGGGGATGGCTGGCAGTCCGGTAAAGCCTGTATACAAAAAGAATCCGCTTTGACATGATGTCAAAGCGGATTTTTTCGTATGTGCTGCTGAAATGATAAGCAAATCAAGCTTTGCTTGCGAAATAGGCCCGGGCATCATCGGCGTTCCGGCAGATCTCCGCTTTCAGAGCGTCCAGAGAGTCGAAGCGGATCTCGTCCCGGAGCCGCTTGTAGAATTCCACTCGGATGGACTGACCGTAGAGATCACCGTCAAAATCCAGCATCCAGGATTCCACGGTCAGGTCGCTGCCGTTGTTGACGGTGGGGCGGGTACCCACATTGGTAACGGCGGCATAGCTGCTGCCGTCCATAAGGCAGACACGGGCGATATAAACGCCGTCTCCCGGCACCAGTACATGAGGGGGCGGCACCAGATTCACCGTGGGGATGCCGATGGTGTGGCCGATGCGGCGACCGTGCCGCACCGTCTGGGTCAAGATATGGGGATGGCCCAGATACTCCATGGCCCGCTCCACCTGTCCAAGGCTTACCAGACGGCGGATGTAGGTGGAGCTGACGGTGATGCCGCCGACCGTGACCTCCGGGATGATGTCGCAGCCAAGACCCAGTTCGGCGCACTTGCTTTTCAGCAGCTCCGGAGTGCCTTGGTTCTTGTGGCCGAAGCGGTGGTCATGACCGGCCACCAGATGGACGGCGTGATACCGCTTGATGAGAATTTCCGTTATGAAATCCTCCCAGGAGGTAGTCATCATCTCCTTGTTAAAGGGAACCATGATGACCTCATCGATGCCGTAGAGACTTTTGGCCAGCCAGGCCCGGTCCTCCGGGGAGTTGATGAGGGGCACCGGTACGCCGGTGACTACCTCCTTCGGCGGCTGCGCCCAGGTGAACACCGCAGAGCGGACGCCCCGGCGCTTGGCTTCCTCCACGGTGCGGCGCAGCAAGGCGCCGTGGCCCAGATGGACCCCGTCGAAAAAGCCCAGAGCAATGACTTTTGGTTGAATGGACATGGTTTTATGCTCCAAAAAAGTTCTTGATAGATGTCAGTGTGCCGTTTTCGGCACAAGAAAGACAGAGAAATTCACCGTTTTTGCCATGGACCCGATAGGTGCCGTCCGCCAGCTCCGGCACCGTAATGGGGTTGCCGTTGCGGACCCGGGCTTCCTTGCCTGGAGAGGGCAGGGTATAAAGAGGATAGGCCGTGAACATGGATTCCACAGGCCGCAGCAGAGCTTCTCCTTGGGCCTGTACGTCCTCAAGGGAGACTGCCTCCGCCAGTGTGTACCCGGCGGCCATGGTGCGGCGGAGACTGAACATAGTGCCGCCGCAGCCCAGCGCTTGCCCGATGTCATGGCACAGCGTCCGCAGATATGTTCCCTTGGAGCAGCGGCAGCGGAGCAGATAGTCCGTCTCGCTGACCTGTTCCAATAGCTCTAACTCAAAAATGGTGATATTGCGGGGCTTCCGCTCTACCTCCTTGCCCTTTCGGGCCAGATCATAGAGCTTTTGGCCGTTGATCTTGATGGCGGAATACATGGGCGGGATCTGCGCGATAGGGCCGGTGAAGCGGGGGAGGACGGCTTCCAACGCCGCCCGGTCCACAGTGACGGGATGGGTCTCCAGCGTTTCCCCGGACGTATCCTGGGTGTTGGTGACCAGCCCCAGCCGCAGACCGGCGATATACTCTTTTTCGCCGTTTTCCGCGAACTCCACGGCACGGGTAGCCTGTCCCACAAACACCGGCAGGACGCCGGTGGCCATAGGGTCTAACGTACCGCCGTGGCCCACCCGCTTTTCTTTCAGAATCCCCCGGATCTTGGCGCAGACATCCATGCTGGTCCAGCCGGGGGGTTTATCGATTATTACAATGCCGCTGGCCATAGGCGGTTCCTCATTTCTTGAAATCCGGGACGATCCGGGCGATGGCGTCCAGCATTTTTTCTTCTGCCTCCGTCTGGGTAACGCCCTCCAGCGTGGCTCCGGCGGCCCGGGCGTGGCCGCCGCCGCCCAGCAGGCGGCAGACCTCCGTAGCGTTGACCCGCTCGCCAGTGCGGAGAGAGAACTTCCAAACGCCGTCTCCCAGCTCCCGCATGGTCACGGCGCAGTCCACCCCCTGGATCTGGGGGCCTAAAGCGGAGAGGTCCTCCGCATCGCTTTCCGTGGCATGGAATTTTTCCAGCAGAGACCGGGGAACAGACAGCACCGCCGCCCGGTTGCCGTCATAAAATTTTACCTCTGCCAGCATGGCGGCCTCCAGCTGCATCCGCACGCGGGATTTCGTCTGGAAGAACAGCTTGTTGACGGCGCAGTAGTCAATGCCGGTGTCCATCAGCTCCGCCGCGGCCCGGTGGGTGGCGGCGGTGACATTGGAATAGATGAAGCCGCCGGTATCCGTGGAGATGGCCACATACAGCGGCAAAGCGATCTCCGGCGTCAGGGGCGTCAGCTCCCGGACAATGTCCAAGATCAGTTCGCCACAGGCGGCGGCCTCCGGACGGACGATGTTGGCCTTGCCGAAGCCCTCAAAGGAGGGGTGGTGGTCGATGGCCAGATCCACCTTATCCGCGTAAGACTTGGCATTGTCGGGGAACAGTCCCACCGTGGCGATGTCCGTAGATACCACTTTTTCCGGCACGAAGTCCGCCGGAGCGCTGTAAGGGGTAAAATAGGGAGCGGTATTCTCCGTCAGTCCGGGATTGGGCAGCAGGTAAGCGGTCTTGCCTATGGCCCGCAGCGCGGCGCACAGCCCCGCAGCACAGCCAACGGTATCACCGTCGGGCCGGATATGGGTCAGGATCAGGACGCGGTCAAAGGAGCGCAGCAGCGCGGCGGCCTCGGAAACGGTCAGCATCCCTTATTCCTCCTCCGGCAAAACGGCGTCATTGTCAGGGTTCACCGGCTTTACCTTCTTCGGATCCCGGAGAACCTCCAGAATGTGTGCACCGTAGGCGATGGAATCGTCAGCGATGAACTGAAGCTCCGGGGTGTAGCGAAGCTGCAAGGCGTGGCCCAGCTCCCGGCGCAGGAAGCCGGAAGCGGACTTCAGTCCCTTCAGCACATCCTTTTCCTGATTTTTATCCAGAACACTGACATAAATTTTGGAATAGCGCAGGTCTCCGGTGGTGTCCACACGGGTGATGGAGACCATGCCTACCTGAGAGACGCGGGGATCCTTCAGACGGCGAAGCTGGTCTGCCAGCTCCCGCTGGATCTCCTCGTTGATCCGGCCGATTCGATTGCTTGGCATAGAGAGATACCTCCTTATGGGAGTTCATTGGAATTGCGCTTGGTTGGAGCGCTTATATGGTCAGGGTAATGCAGGTCTGCTCCCGCTCCGCCATCTGCACCAGGGCGTCGGCGTCCAGATCTGCCAGCGGGCCCGTCAGGCGAAAGGCCCGGACCCGGATATCGCTCACCCACAGGTTCCACAGCTCCACCTGTTCACCGGGAATGCAGCTCTGCCGCAGATAGTCCCGCAGCAGGGCGGCGTCCTGCTCCGTAGCACGCAGGTCTAGCTCATAGCGATGGGGTTTCATGGACAGCTCCAGGTTGTCCACCGCAGGGCGGTAGTAGACATGGGGCTGAACAGAAAATCCTTCCTCCTCATACCGCACGCCGCGGTGGAAATAGACCCGGCGGGTCTGGGCGGCATACAGCGGAAGGGGATGATCGGCGCAAAGCAGGATCACGCGGCTCATAGGCGCTCCTTCTGAAAAAGCAGGGCGGGCGTTTACGCCCGCCCTGCCGGCTATTGCAAGTATGGTTGATGATTGCGATCTGATGAGGCAGGCCCATTACCGGAGAAGCTGCTCATGGTAAACGCCTCGATGATACCGCACGCCCTATGAAATGGGTTTCACAGGAACTCTGAATCAGACATCCTCGGCGGGCAGAACCAACCGCGACACGCTTGGGCGCACTGCCGTGCGGGGCCGCTCTGCGGCCCGAAAGGGCGGCGGAGAGGCGGTATACAGCGTCAGGCCCAGCACATTACCGCGGAATCTCCTCCATGGTAAACGCCTCGATGATATCGCCCTCTTTGATGTCGTTGAACTTCTCCACGGTCAGGCCGCACTCGTAGTTCTCAGCGACCTCCCGGGCGTCGTCCTTGAACCGCTTCAGGGAGGCCAGAGAGCCCTCGTGGATCACGATGCCGTCCCGGACCACCCGGACGGAGCAGCTACGGACGATCTTGCCGTCCTGGACGTAGCAGCCGGCCACGGTGCCCACGCTGGAGACCTTGTAGGTCTGGCGGACCTCCGCGTGGCCCAGCACCACTTCCCGGTACTTGGGGGCCAGCATGCCCTTCATGGCCGCCTCGATCTCATCGATGCAGTCATAGATGACGCGATACATCCGCATATCCACGTTCTGGCGCACCGCGCCGTCCCGGGCGGCGGCGTCCGGCCGGACGTTGAAGCCCACGATGATGGCGCCGGAGGAGGCAGCCAGCATCACGTCGGACTCGTTGATGGCGCCCACGCCGCCGTGAATGACACGGACGGTCACTTCGTCGTTGGACAGCTTTTCTAGAGAGGCCTTCACCGCCTCCACACTGCCCTGGACGTCGGCCTTGACGATCAGGGCCAGCTCCTTGCGTTCGCCGGCCTGGATCTGGTCAAACAGGTTCTCCAGAGAGACCTTCTGCACCGGTGCGGCGGCCTTGGCCTTCTCCTCGGCCTTGCGCTGCTCCACCAGCTCCCGGGCCATGCGCTCGTCGGCCACGGCGAAGAAGGGGCTGCCGGCAGAGGGCGCTTCGGAGAGGCCCGCGATCTCTACGGGTACGGAGGGGCCGGCCTGGGTGAGACGGGCGCCCTTGTAGTCCATCATGGTCCGGACACGGCCCACGGCGGTGCCGGCGATGATGATGTCGCCCTGCTTCAGTGTGCCGTTCTGCACCAGCAGAGTGGCCACGGGGCCCCGGCCCTTGTCCAGCCGGGCCTCGATGACGGTGCCCTTGGCAGACCGGTTGGGGTTGGCCTTCAGCTCCGCCATCTCAGCGGTGAGGGTCACCATTTCCAGCAGGTTTTCGATGCCGATCTTCTGCTTGGCGGAGATCCTACAGCAGATGGTGTCGCCGCCCCAGTCCTCTGGTACCAGGCCGTACTCCGTCAGCTGCTGAAGCACCCGGTCCGGGTTGGCGTTCTCCCTGTCGATCTTGTTGATGGCCACGATGATGGGGATACCTGCGGCCTTGGCATGGTTGATGGACTCCACGGTCTGGGGCATGATGCCGTCGTCCGCTGCCACCACCAGAATGGCAATGTCCGTAATCATGGCGCCGCGGGCCCGCATGGAGGTGAATGCCTCATGGCCCGGCGTGTCCAGGAAGGTGATGGGCTTGCCGTTCACCTGCACCTGATAGGCGCCGATGTGCTGGGTGATGCCGCCGGCCTCTCCGGCCGCCACAGAGGTGTGGCGGATGGTATCCAGCAGGGAGGTCTTGCCGTGGTCCACATGACCCATGACCACCACCACGGGAGCCCGGGGCACCAGATCCTCCGCCTTGTCCTCGTGGTCGTCAATCAGCCGCTCCTCGATGGTGACGACAACCTCCTTCTCCACCTTGCAGCCCATCTCCTCGGCGATGATGGCGGCGGTGTCGAAGTCAATGATCTGGCTGAGGGAGGCCATAATGCCGTTCTTCATCAGGCACTTGACCACCTCTGCGCCGGTTTTCTTCATGCGGCTGGCCAGTTCGCCCACGGAGATCTCATCGGGGATCATGACCTTCACAGGGGCCTTCTTGGCGATCTCCAGCTGGAGCCTGCGCATCCGCTCTGCCTCGTCCTGCTTGCGCTTGTTGGAGAAGGTCATGCCGCCCCGGCGCTGGTTGTTGGTGCGGATCTTCTCCTTGCCGCTGCGCTGCTGCCGCTGCATCCGAGCGCCCCGCTCGCCGCCCAGATCCTCCAGCCGCTCATCATACTTGGCCAGATTCACGTCGCCGCCCTTGCGGGTGTCCACGATCTTCCGCTGGGGCACCCGAGACACCGGCTGCTGCGCCGCAGGCTTGGAGGCGGCGTTCTGCTGCTGGGGCTGCTGCCGGCCACCCTGGCTGCTCTGCGCGCTCTGGGCAGGCACAGACTGCCTGACCTGCTGGCCCTGGGCGGGCGCGGCGGCCTTGCCGGCGGGCTCTGGCTTTTTGGTGGCCGGTTCCTTCGCAGGCTCCTCCTTGTAGGTGTCGGCGAAGATCACCTGGATGCTGGAGACCGGATTGTGCTGCGTCAGGTATTCAAAGATCAGAGAGAGCTCCTGATCTGTCAGCGCCTGCATGTGGTTTTTGGGAGTCTCGGCGTATTTCGTCAGGATCTCCGTGATGGTCTTGGTGGGAAGGCCGAAATCCTTCGCCACCTCATGGACTCTGTATTTCTCAATACCCAATAGAAACACCTCGTTCTGCTCCAACCCGAGGGCTGGGAAATTTTTTCAAATAGCTGCCGCGGACACATGCCGCGGCGGCGCGGTCCGTCAGCCTTCCTTTTTCTTGCGGAAGGAGCCTTTTCCCTTTTTCACCGGGCGGCTGTTGGCGTATGGCCGCGCCTGTGCCTTCGGCTTGGGGCGAGCGTCCCTGGGGGGACGGGATCGGTATGGCTTTGCGCCGCGGGGACGGTTCCCGTCCGGCGCACGCTCCGGTGGCGTTTCCGCCGGAGGTTTGGCCGCCTTTGGTGTAGGCGGCGCCTTTCGGCGGCGCTTGCCCTGGCGGAGATTCTTCTCATGGGCCGCCTGTTCCGCCCGGCGCTCCGCGGCCCGGCGGGCCTTCACATCCATCCGGTCCGCCGCGTCGGCGTACTGCTCCGGATCCAGCTCCGCCAGCCGGTGCAGCAGGGCGGCGGCCAGTCCCACGTCCGTCACCGCGGCGATGGCCACGGCCGTCCGGCCCAGGGCCCGGCCCAGTTCCGCCTTGGTGAAGGGGAGCTGGAGCCACAGGCAGTCACCGGCCTGGGCGAAGTGCTCGCACCGGCGGCGGGTGCCCTCCGCCGCGTCGGCGGCCAGCAGCAGCACCCGGGCGTCCCGGGCGCGGGCCACGGCCTCTACCGGTTCCTCGCCCACGGCCAACCGGCCGCCCCGTAGGCTGAGGCCCAGCAGGGACAGAATGTTAAGCCGGTCCATCCGCACCTCACAGTTCTGCCTCCATGGCGTCGTAGACCTCCGGCGGGATGGCGGTGTCAAAGGCCCGTTCCAGGGCCCGGGTTTTCCGGGCCTTTTGCAGGCAGGCCACGTCGTGGCACACATAGGCGCCCCGCCCGGGCTTCTTGCCACCGAAGTCCAGGGACACGGTGCCGTCCGGGGCCTTGACCACCCGCAGCAAGGCCTTCTTATCCTTCATTTCCCGGCAGCCCACGCACTGCCGCTGGGGAATCTTCTTCACTTTCGGCATCTCATAGGCCGCCTTTCTGATAAACTGATCTTACTCCGCGTCCACGGGCTCCACAGCAGACGCTTCCGCCGTGTCCGCGGCCTCCGGGGCGCCCCCGGCAGGGGGCTCTTCCTCGTCGTGATAGCTCTCCGGCTTGATGTCGATTTTGTAGCCGGTGAGGCGGGCCGCCAGGCGGGCGTTCTGTCCCTCCTTGCCAATGGCCAGGGACAACTGGTCATCCGGCACGATGACGCGGCAGGCCTTGCCCTCGTCCGCCATCCACACATCCACCACGTCGGCAGGCGCCAGGGCGGCGGCGATAAACTGGGCCGGGTCTTCGCTGTACTTGACGATGTCGATCTTCTCGCCCCGCAGCTCCT
>ENA-UEQS01001131-UEQS01001131.1-human-gut-metagenome-genome-assembly--contig:-NODE-1131-length-17920-cov-6.503895_pt1 | contig 17920 bp, 19 predicted proteins | sample MGYA00242953_ERZ507953 | MGnify/ENA primary metagenome ERZ507953 (study PRJEB26167, sample SAMN06115474) | human gut metagenome | host: Homo sapiens | place: China:Jiangsu | collected 2016-07-06...
CATCAACGATGCTGCCGAGCTTTTCGAACTCTCGATGGCCGAAGAAGACTGGGACACGGTTGAAGCCGTGGGCCAGGACGTCGAGGAAATCGAGAAGGAGGTTGCTCAGCTCGAATTCAAGCGCATGTTCAACCAGCCGATGGACTCGGCCAACTGCTACCTGGAAATCCAGGCAGGCGCAGGCGGCACCGAGGCCCAGGACTGGGCGAGCATGCTCGAACGCATGTACATGCGCTACGCCGAACGCAAGGGCTTTAAGGTCACCCTTGAAGAAGAAAGCCCGGGCGAAGTCGCCGGCATCAAGTCCTGCACGCTCTACATCGAGGGCGAATGGGCCTACGGCACGCTTCGCACCGAAACCGGCATCCACCGCCTTGTGCGCAAGAGCCCGTTCGACTCGAACGCCCGCCGCCACACGTCCTTCACGTCCGTGTACGTCTACCCTGAAGTCGACGACTCGATCGAAATCGAGATCAACCCCGCCGACCTCTCCGTGGACGTCTTCCGTGCATCGGGCGCCGGCGGTCAGCACATTCAGAAGACGGAGTCCGCCGTCCGAATCCACCATATTCCGACGGGCATCATCACGATCTGTCAGGACGACCGCTCCCAGCACCGCAACCGCGAGAAGGCCATGCAGCAGCTCAAGGCCAAGCTCTACGAGCTTGAGATGCGCAAGCGCATGGAAGAGCAGACGAAGCTCGAGGAGAGCAAGTCCGACATCGGCTGGGGTCACCAGATCCGCAGCTACGTGCTCGACCAGTCCCGCGTGAAGGACCTCCGCACGAACGTCGAAACCGGCAACACGGGCGCCGTGCTTGACGGCGATCTCGACCAGTTCATCGAAGCGTCTCTGAAGAACGGCGTCGCCGCCGCCTGAGACACGATCCGCTTCTAGGAAGGCCGCGACGGCACGTCCGCCGCGGCCTCACCACAGGAACACAAAATGTCCGAACAGACTCAGAACCAGGAAACCGCCCAGCAGTTGGCGGAAGAAGAAAACCACATCATCGCCGAGCGCCGCGCCAAACTCGCCGCCCTGCGCGAAGCCGGCGTCGCCTATCCGAACGACTTCGTTCGCACGGACCTCTTCGGCGACATCCGCGCCAAGTACCAGGACGCCACCGCCGAAGAGCTCGAGGAGCTCAAGCCCGAAGTGGCCTGCTCCGGCCGCATGATGCTCAAGCGCATCATGGGCAAGGCGAGCTTCGCGACCGTCCGCGACTTCACGGGCGACATGCAGTACTTCATCACGAAGGGCGACATCGGCGAAGAAGCCTATGCCGCCTGGAAGACGTTCGACCTCGGCGACATCGTCGCCGTCAAGGGCACGCTCTTCCGCACGAAGACCGGCGAACTCTCCATCCGTGCCCATGAGCTTCGCCTCATGACGAAGAACATCCGTCCGCTGCCCGACAAGCACAAGGGTCTCGTCGACACCGAAATGTGCTACCGCCAGCGCTACGTCGACCTCATCATGAACGAGGACTCCCGCAACCGCTTCCTCGTCCGCTCCAAGGCCATCGCCGCGATCCGCAGCTTCATGCTCGCGCACCGCTTCCTCGAGGTCGAGACGCCGATGCTCCACCCGATTCCGGGCGGCGCCAACGCCAAGCCGTTCATCACGCACCACAATGCGCTCGACATGGACATGTACCTGCGCATCGCGCCGGAACTCTATCTGAAGCGCCTCGTCGTGGGCGGCTTCGAGCGCGTCTTCGAAATCAACCGCAACTTCCGCAACGAAGGCGTCTCCGTCCGTCACAACCCCGAGTTCACGATGATGGAGTTCTACTGCACGTACTGGACGTACCGCGACCAGATGCAGTTCACGGAAGACCTTCTCCGCACGGCCGCCCGCGAAGCCACCGGCTCCGCCATCCTGCCCTACCAGGGGCATGAGATCGACCTCGAGAAGCCCTTCGACCGCCTCACCCCGGTTGAAGCCATCCTCAAGTACTCGCCCGACTACACGGCCGAACAGCTCGCCGACGAAGCCTTCCTGCGCGCCGAACTCGTCCGTCTCGGCGAGCCGCAGCCCGACTACGTCGGCCTCGGCGCCCTGCAGATGGCCCTCTTCGAGGAGACGACCGAAGCCAAGCTCATCCAGCCGACCTTCATCATCGACTATCCGACGGAGATCTCCCCGCTCGCCCGCGCCTCCGACGCCAACCACGACGTGACGGAACGCTTCGAGCTCTTCATCGCCGGCCGAGAACTCGGCAACGGCTTCTCCGAGCTCAACGACCCGGACGATCAGGCCGCCCGCTTCAAGGCCCAAGCCGATGCGAAGAGCCACGGTGACGACGAAGCCATGTACTACGACGCCGACTACATCCGCGCCCTCGAGTACGGCCTGCCCCCGACCGCCGGCTGCGGCGTCGGCATCGACCGCTTCATCATGCTCCTCACCGACGCCCCGACGATCCGCGACGTGCTGCTCTTCCCGCACATGCGTCCGGAATCGGGCAACTAAGAAGCCCATGGATCGACTCGACTCGATCCGACGCAGCCGGGCTGCGGAACTCCTCGCGGAGCTTCGCACCCGGATGCAGACCGAAAGCCCCGAGTCCCTCGGGGCTTTCGTCGCTCGAGGACTCGAGCTCGGAAGCCTGCGCGAAGACGTCATGCACGCCCTGCGCACGGATCCCGAACTTCGGGCCCTCGCACCCGAGGTGCGCCCGCGCGTCTTCGAGCTTTTCGCGCCCGAAGGCCTCGAGCCCGCGTTTGCGGCCCTGACGGCCGGACTTGCACACCACGGCCTCACCCAGAAGCGCCCCTTCGAGCTCCTCGACGTGAGAGATGCCCGCGGCCGCATCGTCGCCCGCGCCGAACGCTCGGTCTTCCGCGCACTCGGCCTCGCCACCGTCGTCGTGAGGCTTCTCGCCCTCGCACCCGACGGCCGCCTGCTCCTTCAGCAGAGAAGCCTCTCCAAGTCGATCGGTCCCGGCCTCTGGGACAATCTCGCCGCAGGCCTCGTCTCCTCGGGCGAAACGCCCGCCGAAGCCATGCTGCGCGAACTCCATGAGGAGGCGGGGCTCGACCCCGAATTCTCCCGCCTTCACTCCCCCGCACACCTCTCCTGGCAGGTCCTTCACGACGTTCCCGAAGGCCGCATGCAGGAGAGCACCGCAGGCTTCATCCTCAGGCTCTCCCCCTGCGACGCCCCCGTCAACCTCGACGGCGAGGCCGCGGGCTTCGCCGTCTTCAACACCGAAGAAGTCCTCTCCATGATCGAGGAAGGACGCATCATGCCCGAGGCCGCCCGACTCATCCTCGAGCACCTCCTTCACGCCGACTGACTTTCACGTCCTCCGCCGACGTTTCCGAACGCCGCCCTTTCGCGCCCGAATTGAATATGTCGACTTATAAAGTCAAGATTGCAGTCGTCTTTGCTTGACATCAACCTCTTTGGGAGTTATGCTCATTTGAGCATTAACTAGCGAGACCTGAACATGAGCCGTCCTCCGCGCAGCCGCATCGTCGACATGCCGATGCGCACCGTCTACTTCAAGCCCTCAGGGAAGCTTCCCGCCTCAGCCGAGCGCGTCAGCCTCAAGTTCGAGGAGCTTGAGGCGCTGCGTCTGGCCGACCTTGAAGGGCTCTCCCAATCCGAGGCAAGCTCGGGCATGGGCGTCTCGCGCCACACTTTCGGCCGCGTCCTCGCCTCTGCGAGGAAGAAGGTGGCCCTGAGTCTCGTCAACAACATTCCGCTCGTCGTCACGGGCGGCACGAACTCGTGCCGTCGCGAATCCGGCGAGCTGCTCAAGGAGCATCCCGCCATGAAGATCGCCATTTCCGCCGAAGGCCCCACGCTTGAGGACGACGTCGACCCTCGCTTCGGCCGCGCCGCCGGCTTCATCATCTACGACACGGAGACGAAGGCCGTCGAATACATCGAAAATGGTGCGGGCCAGACCGCCGCACAGGGCGCGGGCTTCATCGCCGTCGAGACCGTCTCGAACGCAGGCGCCACGGTCGCGCTGAGCGGCTACATCGGTCCCAAGGCCTTCGATGCGCTGCAGGCGATCGGCATCGGCACCGTCCAGGACGTCGACAACCGCACGGTGGGCGAAGTCGTCCGCGCCTTCGAGGCGGGCGAGCTCACCGTCATTCTTCCCTCGAACAAGGAAGCCTGATGCGAATTCTCTTTGCCAGCGGCAAGGGCGGTGCGGGCAAGACCACCGTCACTGCGGGCATCGCCGCCTTCTGGCCGAATCCCGCCGTCCTCGCCGACGCCGACGTCGAGGCGCCCGACCTCGGGCTCTACCTCCCGCACGCGTTCGCCGAGGAAACGCCCGTGGGGCTCGAGGTACCCGTGCGTGTTACGGACGCCTGCGACCTCTGCGGCGAATGCACGTCGATCTGCCAGTTCAATGCCATCAAGAAGCTCGGCGGCCGCATCATGCCGTTCTCCGATATGTGCCACGGCTGCGGCGGCTGCACGGCCGTCTGCGCCCCGCACGCCATCGTGACGGGCGAACGCGAGCTCGGCCGCATCGGTTTCGGCGCGCTTGAGGACGGACGCATCTTCCTCGAGGGCCGCTCGCGCGTGGGCGAGGCGATGACGCCTCCCCTCATCAGGGCACTTCTGCGCAAGGCCTCGGCCTGCGCCGCGCGTGAGAAGGCCGACCTCCTCATCGACGCCCCGCCCGGCGTCTCCTGTCCCGTCATGACGGCGGCGGCCTCCGCGGACGCCGTCGTGCTCGTCATCGATCCGACGCCTTTCGGCGTACACGACTTCAAGCTCGCGCTGCGCGCCTTCGAAAGTCTGGGCAAGCCCATGGCCGCTGTCATCAACCGAAGCGGCCAGCCTTCCGCCGCCGCTTGTGAAGCGGAGCTCATCGCCTTCTGCGGGGAAAAAGGCCTGCCCGTCGCGGCCCGCCTGCCCTTTGATCGCGAGGCCGCCGCACGCGCTGCCGCAGGACGCCATCCGATGCTCGACTCCGAGGATTGGCGCGAGTGCCTGTCCGAAGCCGCTCGCACCCTCAGCACCCTTTTCGAGGGAGGCCGTCATGCATGAGATCGTCGTACTGAGCGGCAAGGGCGGCGCAGGCAAGACCAGCGTCACCGCAGCGCTTGCGCGCGCCATGAGCGCCCGCGAGAAGATCGTCGTCTGCGACTATGACGTCGACGCCCCCGACCTTCACATTCTTCTCAAGCCCGAGACCGAGATGCGCGCCGACTTCGTGAGCGGGCATCTCGCCGTCTTCAACTCCGACAACTGCATCGACTGCGCCCAGTGCCTTGCCTTCTGCAGGTTCGACGCGATCAAGCAGGCGGCTCCTTGCGAATACCCTGTCATCGAGCAGCTCTGCGAAGGCTGCGCCGTCTGCGTGAAGCTCTGCCCCGAGCTGGCCTTCGACTTCGTGCCCAGACACTGCGGCGAGTACTACCGCAGCCGCACGCGCTTCGGCACGATGATCCACGCCGAACTGACGCCCGGGGCCGAAAACTCCGGCCGCCTCATCCTGCTCCTCAAGCAGGAGGCAGCCAAGGCGGCCCAGGCGGACGGCGCCGAAATCATCCTCTCGGACGGCACGCCCGGCATCGGCTGCCCCGTCATCAGCTCGCTCTCGGGCGCAGGCCTCGTCTGCGCGGTCATCGAGGCGGGCGCCTCGGGCATCGCCGACTTCAAGCGACTTGCCGAACTTGCACGCCGCTTCAGGCTGCCGATAGCCGTCATCGTCAACAAGGCCGACCTCAGCGCCGAAGCGACGGAGGCCGCCATGCAGGCCGCCCGCGACGCAGGCGCCGAAGTCCTCGGCACCCTTCCGTTCACGCCCGTCTTCACCGAGGCCATGAGCCGCGGCGAAGCCGTCGGCGAGACGCCGTCGGAGCTCGACGGCCACTTCCAAAACTTTGCCGACCGCCTGCTCGCGCTCGTGCGCGGAGGCCGCCGAAGCAGAATCATTCCCATCAAGGAGAAAGCATCATGAAAATCGCCATTCCGTCCGTTCTTCCCGGCGGCCTCGAAGCCCAGGTCGGCGCCCATTTCGGCCACTGCGACTGCTACACGCTCGTCGACGTTGAGGACGGTGCCGTCGTGAAGTCCGAAGTCATCCCATCCTGCGCCCACGAGCACGGCGGCTGCCTCGCCCCCGTGAATTACCTCGCCGACCGCGGCGTCACCGTCCTGCTTGCTGGCGGCATGGGCATGCGCCCGCTCATGGGCTTCCTGCAGGAAGGCGTCGACGTCTACTACGCCGCCGGCATCGAAACGGTTAAAAAAGCCGTGGCCGCCCACATCGCGGGCGAACTGCCGCGCTTCTCGCCGAACCACTCCTGCGGCGGCGGTCATCACTGAAAGAGGCCTCCTCATGCAGATTCTCATCGTCACGCCCGAGGCCGCCCGCTGGACGGCCTTCGGCGAAGGCCTCAGGGCCGCAGGCCTCTCCTGTAGCTTCGCAGGCGCCCCTGACGACCTGAAGGCCGAGTCGCTCAAGGCCGACCGCCCCCTGCTCGTCCTCTGGGACGAGCCTTACACGGGCGATGCCCTTCGCGCCGCAGGCATCGGCGTCATCATGGCCGATGCGCGCATCAACCAGTCCGCCTGCACGGACGAGGGGCACGAAACCTTCCACAAGAAGGTTGAAGGACTCGGATTCCTTCCCAACGTTCCGCTCACCCGCACGGCCGAAGACGCCCGCGCGCTTGCGGACTCGCTCGTCAAGGTCAGCGCCCTCTGAGACGGACGCCGCGCCTGCCGCACGGACAAAAACGGCGGTCCTCCCATCGGGAGACCGCCGTTTTGCTTTGCCAGAACACCGCCTGCGCTCAATCGCGCTCGTCGAGCCACTTCATGAGGATCCCCTCGAGGATCTTTTCATTGGAGGCTTCGGGATCGTCGTCGAAGTCAGGCAGCGCGCAGATCATGTCGTGGAGCTTCACAAAGGAGAGCGTGAGCGGATCAAGATCGGGATCCGCGTCATAGAGTTCCTCGGCAATCGCCTGGGCGTCCGTCCACTTGAGAGACATGGCTTACTCCTCGCGTGCGTGGTTGCGGCTGTACTTCGGGATTTCGACCGTGATGTCGCCCTCGCCAACCTTCGTCTGGCAGGAGAGACGGGAGAGCACGCTGGCGCCCCAAGCGGTGTCGAGATGATCAAGCTCGTTGTCGTCGGGCTCCTCGAGGGAGTCGAAGCCTTCGCGGATGATCACGTGGCAGGTGGCGCAAGCGCACGAGAATTCGCACGCATGCTCGATCTTGACGCCGTGCGCAAGGAGCGCGCGGGCCAGGTTCTCACCCGTAGCAGCCTCAAAGACGAGGCCTTCCGGGCAAAGCGTTTCGTGGGGGAGCACTGTCACTTTCGGCATTTCATCACCCTTTCCAGTGAATGTTCTAGTGAATCGTCAATGGTTCTTGGATTCGTCTTCGGGCTTCTCGTCGAACATCTCGTCGTCGACACTCATGCCCGAGAGGGCTTCGCGGATCGAACGGTCCATGCGGCGCTCGGCCAGAGTCTCGGTGCCCTTCGTAAGGGCCTCGATGCCCGCCTTGACCGCCTCGACGTCGTCGGAGATGACGAGCGCGGTGAGGCGTTCGACAAGCGCGTCGACCTCGGCGCGCTCGGCATCGTCAAGCAGGTCGCCGTCGGAGGCGAGTGCGGAATGCGTGGACTCGAGAAGCCGGCGGGCCTCGACCTGCTGCTCGCGAAGCTCGCGGGCGCGCATGTCCTCTTCGGCGCTGCCGTTGCCGTCCTGCAGCATGCGGACGATGTCGTCGTCGGAAAGACCGTAGCTCGGCTTGACCTGGATCGAAGCCTCGACGCCCGTCGTCATTTCGCGTGCGGAGACGGAGAGAAGGCCGTCGGCGTCGACCTGGAAGGTCACGCGGATGCGGGCGGCGCCCGCAGCCATCGGCGGAATGCCGCGAAGCTCGAAGCGGGCGAGCGAACGGCAGGCGTCGACGAGCTCGCGCTCGCCCTGAACGACGTGGATCGCCATGGCCGTCTGGCCGTCGCGGAAGGTCGTGAAGTCCTGGGCAAGCGCCACGGGAATCGCACTGTTGCGCGGAATGACCTTTTCAACAAGGCCGCCCATGGTCTCGAGACCGAGCGAAAGCGGCGTGACGTCGAGCAGCAGCCAGTCGTCGTCGCCCGAGGTGTTGCCTGCAAGCTTGTTGGCTTGCATCGCGGCGCCGATCGCCACGACCTTGTCAGGATCGATGTCGTCGAGCGGGGCGAAGCCGAAGAACTTCTCGACGGCCGTGCGGACGCAGGGCATGCGCGTCGCGCCACCGACGAGCACCACGCCGCGGACGTCGGAAACGCCGGCGGAAGCGTCGCGCAGAACGGCCTCGACCGTGTCGATCGTCTTCCTGACGAGGTGGCAGGTCATTGCGTCGAATTCCTCGCGTGTGAGATCAAGCTCGACCTCGTCGCCGTTGTCGAACGCAAAGCGGATGCAGGTCGACTCGTCCTTCGTGGGGGGCTCCTTCGCGGCGCGCGAGAGCGCCATCAGACGGCGCTTTTCGGCGGCGGAGAGGATGTGGCCGGGAAGCGTGTCGGCAGGCTTGCCGTCAACCGTGAAGCGGGCCTTGGGATTGCCGCCGCGGAAGCTCTCCGTGACGTGACAGAGGACGCGGTGGTCGAAGTCGTCGCCGCCCAGCGCCGAATTGCCGCCCGTGGCGAGAACTTCGAAGACTCCGCGCGTGAGCTTGAGAAGCGAGACGTCGAACGTGCCGCCGCCGAGATCGTAGACCATGTAGGTACCCTCGGCACCATTGTCGAGGCCGTAGGCGAGCGCAGCCGCCGTCGGCTCGTTGAGAAGGCGCAGAATCGTGAGGTTCGCAAGACGGGCGGCGTCCTTCGTCGCCTGGCGCTGCGCATCGTCGAAGTAGGCGGGAACCGTGATCACGGCGCCCGTCAAATCGCCGCCGAGACGGTCCTCGGCGCGCTTTGCAAGAGAGCGAAGGATTTCGGCACTCACCTCGACGGGAGACTTGACGCCTGCGGACGTGGCGATGCGGACCATCGACGGATCGTCGACGAGGTCGTACGGCAGATTGTGGACGTCGGCCAGATCCTTCATCGTGCGGCCGATGAGGCGCTTGGCGGAGGAAATGGTGTTCTTGGGATCGCGGCTGGCGTCGCGCAGTGCGACCGCGCCGACCGTCACTGTGCCGTCGGCGGCGTAGTGAACGACGGAGGGCAGGATGGCAGCGCCCCCTTCATCGAGGATCACCTCCGTGGAGCCGCTGATGACGCTTGCCACCAAGGAGTTCGTGGTGCCTAGGTCGATGCCGACCGCAAGGCGGTGTTCGTGCGGGGCGGCGGAAAGGCCGGGTTCTGCAATCTGAAATAAAGCCATGAGGGGACCTTCTCTTTTTATTTGGAGTCGCGCGCCGCTTCCTCAAGGAAACGGTCGATGAACATCAGGCGGCGCGTGAGATCAACGGCGGCGGCCCAGTCGGCCTTTTCGTCAATGGCTTCGGCAAGCCCGCGAACGACGTCCACACGCACCCCGCCTGCCTCAGCGCGGACGGCGTCCGCCGCGCCTGCGTCGCCCGACTCGAGGGCTTCGCGCCACATGATCTGCGTCATGAGGAAGTCGGCGGGCATGCGGGTGTTGGTTTCAGCCTCGATCGAACGGCCTGCGTTCTCGCAGAGCCAGGCCGCGCGCTTCACGGGGTTCTTGAGGAGCTTGAACGCTTCGTTGATGCGAGTGCTCCACTGCTCGGCCACGCGCCTTTCGGCGGCGGGCCTGTCAGCAAAGCGGTCGGGATGCACCTTCATCATGGCGGCCTGATAGGCCGCCTCAAGCTTAGCTTCGTCGATCATGAAGGCGGGCTTCATGCCGAACAGCTGGAATGGACTCATCTGCGCCATCGTCGGTTCTTCCTGTCCTTTTCTTGCTTTTCCTGCCCAAAAGGGGACCCGCCTTTCGTGCGTATCCCCGATGATCCATCAAACGTGGAAGGACTCGCCGCAGCCGCAGCGGCTCTTTTCATTCGGGTTGTGGAACTTGAAACCCTCCTGGAGTCCTTCGCGGGTGTAGTCGAGCTCGGTGCCGTCAAGGTACGGAAGGCTCTTCTCGTCGACGATCACCTTGACGCCGAAGCTTTCCCAGACCTGGTCGTCGGAGTTGACCTCATCGGCGAACTCAAGCTTGTAGGCCATGCCCGAGCAGCCCGAGGTCTTGACGCCGAGGCGCAGGCCGACGCCCTTTCCGCGCCGGGTGAGGAACTTCTGGACGTGCTTCGCGGCGGCTTCAGTCAGCGTAACTGCCATGATTCATCACTCCTTGGACTGCTTGTTGCGGTAGTCGTTGATGGCCGCCTTGATTGCGTCCTCGGCGAGGATCGAGCAGTGGATCTTCACGGGCGGAAGCGCGAGTTCTTCGGCGATGGCGGCGTTGGTGAGCTGGCCGGCCTCGTCGAGCGTCTTGCCCTTGACCCACTCTGTCACGAGAGAGGAGGAGGCGATGGCGGAGCCGCAGCCGTAGGTCTTGAACTTGGCGTCCTCAATCACGCCCTCATCGTTCACCTTGATCTGAAGGCGCATCACGTCGCCGCAGGCGGGGGCGCCGACCATGCCGGTGCCGACATTGTCATCCTTGACGTCGAGCGTGCCGACGTTGCGCGGATGCTCGTAGTGGTCCATGAGTTTTTCGCTGTATGCCATGTCTTGTATCTCCGTCGGAGGGCGCTCGCGCGCCTCTCCGGTCAGTGTTGTGTTCTGTGCGGGTTCCGTGGGATCAGTGTTCGGACCACTGAACCTGATTGAGGTCGACGCCCTGCTGGTGCATTTCCCAGAGCGGGCTCATCTCGCGCAGGCGGGTGACGCCTTCGACGAGGGTTTTGATCACGTAGTCGATCTCCTCCTCGGTCGTGAAGCGGCCGAGCGTGAAGCGGATCGAGCTGTGGGCGAGCTCATCGTCGCGGCCGAGCGCTCGGAGCACGTAGGAGGGCTCGAGCGAGGCGGACGTGCAGGCGGAGCCGGACGAGACGGCGATGTCCTTCATGGCCATCATCAGGCTTTCGCCTTCAATGAACGCGAAGCTCACGTTGAGGTTGTGCGGGGAGCGGTGCTCCATGCTGCCGTTGAGGTAGACCTCGGGAATGTTGTTGCGGATGCCGTCCCAGAGGCGGTCGCGAAGGCGCGCAAGACGCGGCATCTCCGTCTCCATCTCCTCCTTGGCAAGACGATAGGCCTCACCCATGCCGACGATCTGGTGGGTGGCAAGAGTGCCCGAGCGCATGCCGCGCTCATGGCCGCCGCCGTGAATCTGGCATTCGATGCGCACCCGGGGCTTGCGGCGCACGTAGAGGGCGCCGATGCCCTTCGGGCCGTAGACCTTGTGGCCGGAGAGGCTCATCAGGTCGACCTTGAGGCGGTCGACGTTGAGGTCCATCTTGCCGGCGGCCTGCGTGGCGTCGCAGTGGAAGATGATGCCGTGCTCGTGGCAGATCGCGCTGATCGTCTCGAGGTCCTGAATGACGCCGATCTCGTTGTTGATCGCCATCACGGAGACGAGGATCGTGTCGGGACGGATGGCCGCACGGAAGGCGTCCATGTCGATGAGGCCGTCCTCCTTGACGTCGAGGTAGGTCACCTCGTAGCCCTCGCCCTCAAGATGGCGCATAGAGTCGAGCACGGCCTTGTGCTCGGTCTTCACCGTGATGAGGTGACGGCCCTTGTCCTTGTAGAAGTGCGCGGCGCCCTTGATGGCGAGATTGTCGCTCTCCGTTGCGCCGGACGTCCAGACGATCTCGCGGGGATCGGCGCCAATGAGGGCAGCAACGTGACCGCGGGCCTCTTCAACGGCCTTCTCGGCCTCCCAGCCGTAGCTGTGGCTGTGGCTGGCGGGATTGCCGAACTTCTCGTAGAGATACGGAACCATCTTGTCGACCACGCGGGGGTCGCAGGGCGTCGTCGCGGAGTAGTCAAGGTAAACGGGCAGCTTCATCATGAATCCTTTTTGGGAACGGATCGTCGGTGCCGGCGATGCTTGTAGGTTTAGAGGGGGCTCTTTTGTGCTTCGGCTGAAAGGCGGCGCCTCAGGCGTGCTTTCGCACCGGAATGACGGCGGACACGACCTGCTTGCCGTGGCGGGCTGCGTGAGCCTCGACCATGCCGGCGAGCGTCACGCCCTCCAGAAACTTTCTCGTGGTCCGGTTGAGGTCCTCCCACAGATGGTGCGTGAGGCAGGCGGCGCCGCCAAGGCAGCTGCCGTCGCCGCGGCACTGCGTGGCGTCGATGTCCTCGTCCATCGCCTCGATGATCGCGGCGGCGGTAATGTCGCCCGCAACGGCATCTTTCAGGGTAGGGCGCACATTGGAATGTGCCAGCTCCTTGGCCCAAGTGCGCTTGCCGTCCAGAATATCACCGTAGCGCTGTACCAGAATGTGCCCGGCACCCAGCATGTTGGTCAGTTCGCCAACCTTCTGGGCATAGGCAATGGGCTGGTTGAACGGCTCGGTAAAGTTGTGGCTGACCAGAATGGCCAGGTTGGTGTTGCCGGATTTCAGATCCTTGTAGCTGTGACCGTTGACGACCGCCAGGTCATTGTCATAGTTTTCCTGCGCGACAAAGCCGCCGGGGTTCTGGCAGAAGGTGCGGACCTTGTTCTTCCATGGGTTGGGGTAACCGATCAGCTTGCCTTCGTACAGAACCTTGTTGATGGTCTCCATGATCTCGTTGCGGCACTCCACACGCACACCAATATCAACGGTGCCGGGCTTGTGGGCAATGTTGTGCTCGGCGCACAGCTTTTCCAGCCAATCTGCACCGCGGCGGCCGGTGGCAATCACAACCTGGTCGGCGCGCAGCTCGCGGCGCTCACCCTTTTCGGTGATCACAACGCCCTTGCACTCGCTGCCTTCCAGCAGAATGTTGTCACATTCGATGTTGAACAGCATCTCCACACCGCGGGCCAGCAAATAGTTCTGGATGTTCAGGTACAGCTGCTGGGCTTTTTCGGTTCCAAGGTGGCGGATGGGGCAGTCCACCAGCTGCAGGCCGGCCTGGATGGCGCGCTTGCGGATCTCCTTGATCTCGCTGCCCTCGTAAACACCTTCCACATGCGGGTCAGCGCCAAATTCCAGATAGATCTTGTCAGTGTAGTTGATCAGCTCCTGGGCAAAATCCTCACCGATCAGCTCCGGCAGCTCGCCGCCAACCTGATAGGAGAGGGACAGCTTGCCGTCCGAGAACGCACCGGCACCGGAAAAGCCGGTGGTGATGGCGCAGGTGGGCTTGCAGTTCACGCAGTGGCCGGTTTTATCTTTGGGGCAGTGGCGCTTTTCTACCGGTTTGCCCTTTTCAATCAGGCAGATGCGCGGGCCGGTAGTTTTGCTGCTTTTGCGCAGCAGTTCCAGTGCGGTAAAAATACCGGCCGGGCCGGCGCCAACGATAATCAGATCATAATTGTTCATGTAGGGTAATTGCTCCTTAAATTTACAAATAAGCGCCGGTTCAGCGCAGGGTAACATCAGGTTGCGGCATCCGCTGTGGGCTTTTGGTCGGGTTCCGGTGGTTCGGTGGTCAGCTCCGGGGCTGGCACATCGGGCAGGTCCGTTTCGGCAGATTCTTTTGCAGCGGGTTCAGCCGGGGCAGGGGAGGGGGCTTCGGGGGATGGCTCCGGTGCGGCAGCGGTTTCCATTTCCGCCTTGGCAGCATCCAGCCTGTCCAGCGCATGGAACTCCATCGCAATATAAATGGTGCAGCACAGGTTCAAAATGCCCTCTGCCAGTAAAAAGATGCCGGACAGCAGCAAAAGATCCACGTTGCGGTTGTTCAGCAGCTGAGAACACGCCAGCAATGCCCCGCACAACAGCGAAACAATGCTGAGCAGCAGCACCACCCACCACTTTTGCCCCTTGCGCTTGGCAAGGGCAAAGGAAGACTGTGCGCGCACCACGCCATCCACCAGCAGCATCAGGCCAAACAGCAGCGGCAACAGCCATTCAAAGGTCATGGCGCTTTGTACGGTACACAATAGTGCCCACATGCCCAGCGCAATGGTGGGCAGGCTGAGCAGTAGGCTGACGGCGGCTCGGATGCTGCCGTTATCTTTCTTAAAATAACCGTACAGGCTTTGCAGCCCGCACAAAACCACCAACAAGCCCAGCGCAATGCAGAACACATCGGCAACCGCCTGCGGGGCAAGCAGCAACAGCAGGCCAAGCAGAATGTACAGCACACTGAACACCAGCATGCCCGGTTTGATATGGCGCAGCATACAAACCCCTCCTTATACAGCGGCAGCCGTTTTCTGGCCGGCTTCCATTGGCAGCAAAATGTCGCGGTGGCACTTGCGCATAAACACAGCGCACAGCGTAACGGCAACCAGCTCTGCAATGGGAAAAGCAAACCACACGGCGTTTACATTACCGGTGTGGCTCAGCAGCCAGGCGGCAGGCACCAGCACAACCAGCTGGCGGATCACCGAAACCAACAGCGCCAACGTGCCGCGCCCCAGCGCCTGGAACGCGGAGGAAGAAATTACGTTGAAACCCGCCATCGGAAAATGGATGGCAATAATGCGCAAGGCCAGAATACCCATGGCCAGCATGGTGGGGCTGGCGTTGAACACACCCAGCAGCACATGTGGGAAAACTTCGGCCAGAATCAGGCCGCACAGCATAATGCACTCGGCAAAGCAGACAGCCAGTTTGATGGTTTGGGTAATGCGCTTGGGCTGGCGGGCACCGTAATTGTAGCCGATAATGGGCACCATGCCGTTGTTAATGCCAAAAATAGGCATGAATACAAAGCTTTGCAGCTTGAAGTAAACACCAAACACCGCAACGGCGGTGCTGGAAAAGGCAATCAGGATGTTGTTCATCGCAAAGGTCATCACGCTGCCAATGGCGTTCATGGCAATGGAGGGGATGCCCACCGCGTAAATGCGCTTGATGGTGGACCCCGCCGGGCGGAAGCCTTTCAGCGTTAGGTTGATGTCCTTATTGCACAGCAGGTTCATCGTCAGCCCGGCAGCTGCGCCGATCCACTGCCCGGCTACGGTAGCCACAGCAGCACCGGCTGCTTCCATGCGGGGCATGCCGAACAGACCGAAGATGAAGATGGGATCCAGCGCAATGTTGACCAAAGCGCCAATCAGCTGGCTGGCCATGGCGAACGCACTGCGCCCGGTGGAGACCAGCAGTTTTTCCAGCATGCACTGCAGGAACAAGCCCATGCACCATAACGTGCAGATGGAAAGATAATCGGCACCGTACTGCATGATCTGGGCATCGGTGGTCTGGGACGCAATGAACGCCCGCGCGCCCAAAATGCCGAACACCAGAAAGGCGATGCCGCCGCAGAACGCTAAGAACAGGCCGTTCATCGCCGCGCGGCTGGCCTCGGCCCGGTTGCCCTCACCCAAACAGCGGGAAAGATAGGCGTTTACACCAACAGCAGTGCCCACGGCAAAGGCAATCATCAGGTTCTGGATGGGGAACGCCAGCGAAACGGCGGAAAGCGCCGCTTCGTTCACATGACTGACAAAGATGCTGTCCACAATGTTATAAAGTGCCTGAACCAGCATCGAAATCATCATAGGTACTGAACACGAAAGGAGCAGCGGGCCTATCGGCGCGCTGCCCATTCGGGATGCAGAGTATTTCTGTACGGAATCACTCATTCCTGATTAGCTGCCTCCATTGCTTTTGCAGCCTGAACAATCAGCTGGGCACAGGCATCCTGGCCAATTGCTGCATTCAGGCAAAGATCATAGTTTTTCGCTTCGCCCCAGCGGTTTTCAGTATAGTAGTTGTAATAGCTTGCGCGGGCGCGGTCATGCTTGGCCAGATGGGTCTCCCATAGGCGATCGGGCATATCCTTGGCATCGGGGCGCACTTTGGCGTTGGCCACGCGGATATCAATGGGGGCAAACACAAAGGTGCGCAGCACATTGGGGCGGTCGCGCAGAACATAGTCGCCACAACGGCCCAAAATCACACAGGAGCCCTGGGAAGCAACTTCCTTGATGACATTGGACTGCAAAATGTACACCTGGTCCGCCAGGGGCATGGTGTTGCCCATCATGTAAAGGCTGTAGATCAGGCTGCCGCTGCGCTGGGTCTCGCTGGCGGCAATGGCTTCTTCCGTCAGGCCGCTCTTTTTTGCGGCGATGGTGATCAGCTCCTTGTTGTACAGGGGAATCCCCAAAAGATCAGCAACTTTCTGGGCAATCTCGCTGCCGCCGGATGCATATTCACGCGCCATCGTAATAACCAGGGGTTCCTTCATTGTCTCCACCTCACAAATAATAATAGTGATGGACATAATAGTCCTACTATAATAAGTATAAACGCTGGTGGAACAAAACGCAAGAGCAAGGTTAAACAAAACAAAACGGTGCCGTTGGGGCAAACTGCATAGCAAAACCGGGTGGTATTTTTGCCCGCTTTGTGCATAAATCCAATCTGTCCGCGCAACACTAATGGCATACACAACACGAACGGTGCGGTTAAAAATTCCGGGCGGCAGGTTTTGCGCCCGATGTTTTGGCCGTACGGCAAGCAAAGGACGGGGGAAGATGAACAGCATTAAAGCATTTTTGAAGGCAAAAGGGTTATATCTTGTCTGCCTTGCGCTGGTGTTTGCGGCAACCATTACCGGAATTGCCGCCATCCGCAGCGTGGTGCGCGGGGTCGAGGACCTGACCCGCATCCAAAAGCAGGCCCTGGAGGAGGGAACAGACGTATGGGATTCACCGGATGCCGCCGTAAACCAGCCCGCACAGGATGTGCCTGTGGCGACAGCGCAGCCATCGCCCGCGCCGTCAGCTGCGGGGTCTGCATCGTCATCCTTGCAGCAGGGGGCTGGGCAGTCTGGCAGCGCCTCCGGCGGGACTGGCAGCTCTGCTGCTTCGTCCGCGCAGCAGGGAACCTTGCCGCACGCTGGCTGGAACGGTAAAGTCAGCCAGGCGTTCAGCGGGAATACGCTGGTGTATAACCCCACCCTGGGGGACTGGCGCACCCACAACGGCACGGATTATACCGCCGAACAGGTGACGGCGGTGGCCGCCGGTACCGTGACCGCCATTGCGGATGACGCTCTGTGGGGCCGCGTGGTGGAAGTGACCGACGCGCAGGATCGTGTGTGGCGCTACTGCGGGCTGGAAGAAGTTGCCGTGACCCAGCGCGAAAAAGTAACCGCCGGGACCCGCCTTGGCACCACAGGCAACGTGCCCGCCGAAGCCCAGCAGGGCAGCCACCTGCACCTGGAATGCCGCAAAGCCGGCGCCTGCCTGGACCCGGAAAAGAATTAACACAGGCAATGCCGCTGCACCGTGGATGGTGCGGCGGCATTGCTCTGCCATGAATTCGGACAAGCTCTTAAAAAATATCCTGCTTGCCAGCAAATTACGTTGACAAATATACGAAACATGTGTATTCTTATGGTAAAGATATCTTACCATGTCTTATTTTATAAATTTTCTTACAACTCATTCCATACAGAAAGGAGCCCGCCATGACACGCCAGCGTGCCTTGATTTTGGAAATTTTACAGCACAGCCCCAAACACCTGACGGCGGACGAAATTTTTGCCATTGCCAGGGAGAAGATGCCCGGCATTGCCCGCGGCACCGTGTACCGCAACTTAAAGCTGATGGAACAGGCCAGGGAAATTGCCCGGCTGGAAATGCCGGATGGCCCCGACCGGTTTGATAAAACCTCCAACCCGCACGGCCATTTGTACTGTGATTGCTGCGGCAGCTTGCAGGACCTGCCGGTGATCGGCCTGGTGCGCGAAATTGAAAATGCCATTGGAACCGAAGTGCGTTCCTACCAGCTGACCATCCATTACATCTGCCCTGAATGCCGCGAAAAACAGGCTGAACTTTAACAGCGGAGAAATACGCCACAAACTGTGCTTCCCTGATTATATTTAGGGCAACACCGCACAATTCCCGCCTTACGGCTTAAGCACCGCTCCGGCGGCTGCGGCACGGCATCTGCGTTGCC
>ENA-UEQS01001148-UEQS01001148.1-human-gut-metagenome-genome-assembly--contig:-NODE-1148-length-17749-cov-10.180851_pt1 | contig 17749 bp, 9 predicted proteins | sample MGYA00242953_ERZ507953 | MGnify/ENA primary metagenome ERZ507953 (study PRJEB26167, sample SAMN06115474) | human gut metagenome | host: Homo sapiens | place: China:Jiangsu | collected 2016-07-06...
GCAAAATATTCTCCTGAAAGGTGATAATCTTTCAGTGAAAGATTATCACCCTGCAGGGTGATAATCTTTCACTGAAAGATTATTTGAATACTATTGAAAAGCAGACGGATTATCTTTTCATTTATGATGCCGGTGTAAATGTAAATAAAAGGATATCCGTTAATATGGTCGGTAAGTCCATCAAGGAAGTTTTGGATAACCTCTCTACCCAGTTAGGACTGAATTATTCCCAAAAAGGTTCTTATATTGTCCTGTCGAGTTATAAGGCAAAGGAAACATCTGCTCCGGTTATTGCTCAGCAGAAGAAAACGATTACGGGTGTCGTTACGGACGATCTGGGTGAACCTATTATTGGCGCCAATGTGATTGAAAAAGGAACTACAAACGGTATTATCACCGATATCGATGGCAAGTTTACACTGGAAGTCGCTCCGGGTGCGGTTGTACAGGTATCCTATATCGGTTATAATACGCAGGAAGTAAAGGTAGGTAACCAGTCGACATTGGCTATCCAGTTGGTTGAAGATACCCAAGCATTGAGCGAAGTTGTTGTTGTCGGTTACGGTGTTCAGCGTAAAGTGACGACTACTGGTGCCGTTACAAAGCTGGAAGGTGATGAAATCAATAAAATGACAGTGGTAAATGCTACAAAAGCTTTGCAGGGTTTGAGTCCCGGTATCACAGTAGTTGACCGTGGTGGTGCTCCAGGTAGTGACGATCCTGAAATCTACTTGCGTGGTGTCGGTACGACTGGCAATGCCAAACCGCTGGTATTGGTGGACGGTATCGAAATGTCTTTAAGTCAGATTCCTTCTTCCGAAATCGAGAATATTTCTGTTTTGAAAGATGCCGCATCTGCTTCTATCTACGGTTCACGTGCTGCTCACGGTGTAATTCTAGTAACGACCAAACGTGGTAAGGAAGGTAAAGTGAAATTATCGTACGATGGTACAATCGGTTTCCAGGACCGGGCGGTGAGAGCCGAGCAGGTTTCCGCACGCGAATATATGACGATGGTTAATGAAGCATTAGTCAATTCCGGTGGTTCGATCAAATATTCGGAAGATGATATTCTGGCAACGGAAAGAGGCGATGATCCGTATAACCATTCTTATCTGAACTGGGCGAATGAGGTGTATAAACCTACTTATATCACACAGCATACATTAAACCTGACGGGTGGTAGTGAAGTCGGACGTTATTTGGTTTCGTTTGACTATCTAGATCAGCCTGGTTTGGTTAAAAATACGGAATATCAGCGTTATAGTTATCGTGTAAATACAGATTTGAACATTGGCAAAATGTTGAAGGTGAGTAGTGACGTAACATATCGTCACGTTGACCGCCTATGGCCGGAATCTTTAGGTAGCGTGCAGTATGATGTATGGAGCATGCAGCCCACATCGCCGGTCAGATATGAAAATGGCGATTACCGTTTGGATAAACAGAATAGAAATGCCATCTCTCTTATGGATTTGGATGTCGTAGGGGAAGACCGTTATAATATGGATGTGGTTTATGGACAGGTAAAAGCCGATTTCGAACCGATCAAGGATTTGGTGTTTACGGGTATGGCTTCTTTGAACGGTTCATGGGACAGAAGAAAGATCCATTATAAGAATTATAAATATTACAACGAAACTGGTGAACTGGTTACACAACGTAATAATCCGAATAGTGTAAAAGATTCACGTAACAACAGTTACCAGATGACACTTCGTTTCCTGGCCAATTACAAAAAGCGTTTCGGCGACGACCATGATTTGGCGTTGCTCTACGGTATGGAGCAAATCTCTTACCGCAACTATTATTCAATGGCTCAGCGTAAAGATTTGATCTCTGATGCTTTACCGGACGTTTCTTTAGGTTCGGCCGGTAGTCAGTTTGCGGAAGGATATCCGACCAAGTGGGGTATCAACTCTTTCTTCGGACGTGTAAACTACGGATTTAAGGATAAGTATTTATTTGAAGCGAATATCCGTACCGATGGTTCTTCCCGTTTTGCTAAAGGCCATAAGTGGGGTGTTTTCCCGTCTTTCTCTGCTGCATGGCGTATTTCGGAAGAAGGGTTTATGAAAAATCTGGGATTTGTGGATAATCTGAAACTGAGAGCCTCCTGGGGGCAGACCGGTAACGAGCGTATCGATGCCTTCATGTATCTGCCTCAGTATAACACCTCGAATGTGGTCATGAACGGTAGCCTTGTTTCTGCTGTTTACCAGAAGAAGATGGCGAATCCGGATGTGACTTGGGAAACAGTGGAACAGACTAATATCGGTTTGGACTTTGGTTTCCTAAATAACACGATCTATGGTGAATTGGACTGGTACTCAAAAGATACGAAAGATATTTTGTTAGCACTGGGTATCCCTCATTTCATTGGTCTGGATGCTCCTGAACAAAATGCCGGAGTGGTTCGTAACTCAGGTGTAGAAGCTATGGTCGGTTTCCGTAAAACATTCGGAGAGTTTACATTCAACACTTCTTTCAACTTGGCTTATAACAAGAACGAATGGATCGACCGCGGTGGTGATGACAAGAATATCAGCGGTTATAATATTCAAACGATCGGTTCGCCTTTGAATGCTTTCTACATCTATCAGGCAGACGGTTTGATCGCGAACGAACAGGAATTGGAAGAATACCGTGCCAAATATAAATCGGACCCGCGTGGTATGTCTGATCTTCATGCCGGCGATGTGAAACTGGTCGATACGAATAACGATGGAACGATCGACCCGGACGACCGTCAGATCTTTGCCTCCAATATCCCTAAGTTCACATATGGATGGAATATCAGCGGCGAATATAAAGGTTTCGATTTGAGTTTGCTGTTCCAGGGATCAAGCGGCGCGAATCGTATGATGTATGGGGAATGGATCGAAGGACCAAGCTATGAGGCCTTCACCGGTGTACATTTCCGCGACAGATGGACGGAAGAGAACCAGAATGGAAATGCCGAAATGCCTCGTTTGGAAGCAGCCAATAACCGGAATGCATCTACCTACAACTCGTTCTTCCTGAAAAAGACAAATTATCTACGTCTGAAAAACGCCCAGTTGGGCTATACCTTCTCAAAGGATATCAGGGACAAGCTGAGAATCACAAAGCTGAGATTGTATGTTTCTGGCTCGAACCTGCTTACATTCAGTAGTTTGTATCAAGGTCTGGACCCAGAAGGAAAAAGTGATAGAATCAATGATTTTCCTCCGTTGAAAATCGTAAACTTCGGTGTAAACATTATCTTTTAATCTAAACTAATAAATAGAGCATTATGAAAATATATAAGAAATCGTTGCTGTATGGGGCGTTGGCTTTTACCCTTTGTATGGCAGGCGGTTGTAACAGTAATATTGATCTGGAACCGGAAGGTATTATTACGGCGGACGGTTATTTCAAGTCGGCAGAAGACTATGAAAAGGCGTTGACCGCCTTGTATGAGAGACTGAACGTCGAAAGTTATGATTTGTGGATGGATGGCGTGACAGATAATGGTTTGGTTACGCATAGTTGGAATAGAGGATATGACTTGGGGCGAGGCATCGGGAGTACAGCCTCTTCTTTCCCGGCTGACAAATGGGATAAGGGATATATTTCCGTCCAGCGTGCGAATAACGTAATCAACAATATTGATAAGTACCAATGGCCGGGCGGGGAAAGCGATGCTAACCGGAACCAGGTTTTGGGTGAAGCTCGTACATTGCGTGCCTATTTTTATCTGGATTTGGTTTCTATCTTCGGACATATCATGTTTTATACCGAGAATCCGGCTACAGTAGCGGAAAGTGAAAACGTTAAGCAAGTACAGGACCCGAAGGAAGTGTTCGATTTTATCCTGGATGACCTGGACAAGGCAATTGCCGGATTACCGGATAAGCCAAGCAATAAATCGAAGATCGGAAAACCGGCTGCCCGCTTGCTTCGTGCACGTGCTGCTGCTTATGCGGCCGGTTATCTGAATGATAAATCTTATTTCCAGATTACGTTGGATGAAACGGCCCAATTGGTTGCATCCGCTCCGCAGCTGGCCGATTTTGACAAGTTGTTTGTAACTGGTTGTGAAGACCTGGATGAAGTGATCCTGGTAAGACGCTATTCATTGGATGCGACGAACAGTTGGGGTAATTGGTATAATCAGTCTATCGGTGGTTATTGCGTGACAACTCCGGTGAAGGCATTAGCTGATGCGTTTGAATATGTGGGCGAGAGAAATGAAACTATGCCATATCTGAATAAAGATCCCCGTTTTTACCAGACTATCTATGCTCCAGGTATGGAAATGCGTGGCAAGTATTTTAATACGATTCCGAACAATGTGGTTGAAAAAGATGGCAAAACTTATTTTGATCCTAACAAGGATTACGGGGCTTTGCAAGACAAGGAAATCAGCGTAGGTGATGTCTTGGCAGAAGGCGGCGGTGGCGAATGGAACAAGACGCCTACCGGCCTGTCTTGGAAAAAATATTGTCAGGAAGAAGAAACATGGACAACTTACAACTCGTTTATAATTTTCCGTTATGCGGAAGCTTATCTGTTGAGGGCGGAAGCGTTGGTGGAAACCGGAGGAAGTACGGACGAAGCCAAGTCCCTGATAAAAGTGATTCGTGACCGTGCTGGTAATACGAACGATATTGACAAGATGGTAGCCGAACGTTATAACGGTAGTCTCCGGGATCTGGTTCGCAACGAAAGACGTGTGGAACTTGCGCAGGAAGGCCTTCGTTTTGCCGATATCCGTCGCTGGAACATTTTGTTGGATGTGATGAACAAGCCGATCGAAGGTATCGAATATCGCGACTTTTCGAGCGGGACGCCTAAACATACCGTTTTGATTCCAGCGGAGCGAGATGCTTATACGGCAAAAGATTTCTGGTGGCCGATTCCGCAAGCAGAGATCGACTTGAACCCAGGTCGTATCACCCAAAACGAAGGTTGGAAATAATAACCAGTTCTGAATTATAGGGAGAAAGCGTGTCAGGACTATCCGAGGATATTCTGATGCGCTTTTTTTGTAATAACATAATGATCGTATAAAAATGAAATTATCATATTTATCTCTTATCCTTGTTTTAAGTTGTGCTTGCGGCCAGCCAGGGCAGGAGATGTATCCTGATATAGCGGATGCTGCGCGTACCTCATTTTGTGTGGCATCCGATGATACGGCCCTGGTGAAGATCTTCGATTGGGCCGTAAGTAATTCGAATCGGTATGTCGGGGAGGATTCCGATCCGGTCGGACCTTGGTACGAAGCGGCTTTGCCGAATCGCCAGGCTTTCTGCATGCGGGATGTCTCTCATCAATGTATAGGCGAGGAGCTGAACGGGTATGGCAGGCAAAATGCGAATATGATGGGTAAGTTTGTCGAGAATATTTCCGAGTCGAAGGACTATTGCAGCTATTGGGAGATAGACAGGAATAACCTGCCGGCTTCGGCTGATTATGTCTCGGATCAGGATTTCTGGTATAACCTGAATGCGAACTTCGATGTGATGAACGCTTGTTACCGTTTGTACCTCTGGACAGGAAATGAAGTCTACATCAATGATCCTCGTTTTGAAGAGTTCTTCCGTTTATCGGCCAATGAATATATCGACAGATGGCAGTTGCAGGCGGATAAGATCATGGAACGTCCGGGGGTGATGCACGAAGACGATGCACGTGTCGATCCGAAGTTCAAAACCTTCCGTGGGCTCCCTTCTTATGAGGAATCGGTTCGTGGGCTGACGGTAACCGGCGATTTGATCGCTACGATCTACCGAGGATTGAAATCGTATGCACAGATTCAACGGCTGGGAGGAAATGAAGAGGCCGCCCTCCACTATGAGTCGAAGGCGGAAGAGTATGCCCGCCTATATAATACCGGTTGGTGGAATGAAGAGACTCAAAACTATTATGCCTATAAGTTGGAGAATGAAAACCTGAAAGAAGGCGGATGTAATGTTTTTCCTCTTTGGTTCGGTATCGTAGACAAGCCGGAACGTATCAATCGTTTATTGGCGATCCTGTCGGAGAAAGAGACAAACGTGGAAAGCATGTCTTACTATCCGAAGATCTTTTATAAATACGGCAGGCAGGATATGGGCTATCATTATCTAAAGGAGCTTTATGCGAATGAACGTCGGGATTATCCCGAAGTAGCCAGCGGTGTGATCGAAGGAATTGTGTGTGGACTTGCCGGCGTAGATGCCGATGTCACGGCAAACCGTATTACCACCCTTCCGCGCTTTACGGATGCTACCCGTTGGATTTCGATAGAAAATATTCCTGTATTCTCAGGAAAAATATCTATCTTGCATCAATCTGCCGGAAGTAGTACCTTCGCGAACAAGTCCGGGAAAGAATTGATTTGGAGAGCCATGTTTCCGGGTAATGTAGCCATGATTAGCGGGATGGATGCCAAACATACGAACGATGAACTGGGTAATTCGTTCAGTTATCTCGATATTGTTTGTAAACCGGGTGAAACGAAAACTGCTGAAGCATGTAAATATAAACTTGAAGAAGATGAAAAATTCGATTAAACTTGTTACCTTGTTGTTAACCGCTGGATTTTATTCCGCTTGTACCCGACAACTACCTCCTGATACCCAGAGTCGCATTCCCTTGGAGGGTAATTGGGGATTGCAACTGGATACTGCCGGTGCGGGGATTGCTCCTGATTGGTTGACAAAGTCTTGTACGGATTCTCTTTTTCTGCCCGGTACTACCGATATGGGGAAAAAAGGAACTTACAATACGGATATGACACTGACTACATCCCTTTCCAGAGAATATGTGTTTGAAGGGAAAGCGCTGTACACAAAGCAGGTCGATATACCGGAAGAATGGGATGGAACATCCGTCCGCCTGGTAATGGAACGCACGAAGCCCACGACGATCTGGATCGATGGAAAAGAAGTTGGGGCAAATAACGATATCTCTACGGCTCAACAATATGATCTGTCCTCTTATCTGTTTCCCGGAACCCATACCGTTGCTATTTTAGTCGATAACGGCAAGCAGGCCGTGCCAGAAAAGGTCTACGGCTCTTCACATGCTTATTCTGCTTCCACACAGACAAACTGGAATGGAATTATCGGTGATTTTTATCTGGAAAGCGTACCTCTTTGCGGGATCGATGACATCCAGCTGTATCCGGATGTCGCGAAAAAAGTCGTGACTGCCAGAGTAACCCTTCGTAACCCGGACAAAGGGGCGGGAAAAGGTATATTGTCCTTTTATGCCGAAGCCTGGAATACGGATAAACAACATAAAACACCGGTACAGACAGTTGAAGTGGACTGGACGAAGCCGGAACAGGAGCTCGAACTTGCGCTGGGGGATAAGGCTTTGCTTTGGAGTGAATTTACACCGTCTCTATATCGTTTCTCTGTCTCACTAAAAACAGATCAATCGGTCGATACGGAGCAGGCGACTTTCGGTTTGCGCGATTTCAAAACAAAAGGACGGCAGTTCACCATGAATGGCAAGACTACGTTCCTGCGCGGAAAACATGACGCCTGTGTCTTCCCTCTGATTGCCCATACCGCAATGGATGTGGAGACTTGGCGACACTATTTCCAGGTAGCGAAACAGTACGGCATCAACCATTATCGTTTCCACTCCTGGTGTCCTCCCGAAGCTTGTTTTGAGGCAGCCGACATCGAAGGCATTTACCTGCAACCGGAACTTCCTATTTGGGGAAATATCGATATCGATGATACCGAATTATGCGATTATCTGTTAAAAGAAGGGCGAAACCTGCATCGGGCCTATAGTAATCATGCCTCTTTTGTGATGTTCGGATTAGGAAATGAGATGTCCGGCGAGGAAGGGCTTGCCATGTTGATCCAGACCTTCAAAAAGGAGGATAACCGTCATATCTATTCTTCCGGTTCAAATAATTATCTGGGCTTTAAAGGAAAGCAAGCGAATGAAGATTATTTCACGACTTGTCGTGTCGGGCGTGAAGGCGACAAGCAGTTCAACACGCATGCCCGTGCCTCTTTTTCCTTTGCCGACGCTTATGACGGTGGGTATCTGAATCACACGTACCCAAACTCGGAGATGGATTTCTCGTCTGCCAATGTATTATGCGATGTTCCGATTATCAGCCACGAGACAGGGCAGTTCCAGGTATATCCGAATTATGAAGAGATCAAGAAATATACGGGTGTATTGAAGCCACGCAATTTCGAAATCTTCAAGAAACGCTTGGAAGAGGCCGGTATGATTAACCTGGCGTATGACTTTATGATGGCTTCCGGCAAATGGTCGGCCCTGCTGTACCGGGCGGATATCGAGATGAACCTGCGTACGCCGGAATGGGGCGGTTTCCAGTTGCTTGATTTGCAGGATTATCCGGGACAGGGCTCAGCTTATGTCGGAATCTTGGATGCTTTTATGGAAAGTAAAGGGTTGATCGCGCCGGAAGAATGGCGGCATTTCTGTTCGGAAGTGGTTCCTCTGTTCTGCACGGAGAAGTTCTGTTGGACAAACGATGAGGCGCTCACCGGAGAGGTTGAGATAGCCAATTATTCTGAAAGCGATTTGAATAGTAAACAATTGTCTTGGACATTGACCGACAGCAAACAACAAGTTTTAGATAAGGGAGTTTTACCTTTGCAGGTTAAACAAGGAGAGCTGGCAAAGGTAGGCACATTGAAACCGGCTATCGCTTCTGTCCGGAAGGCTGAAAAAGTCACGCTCGCCTTGTCGATAGACGGCACTCCTTACCGGAATGATTATTCCCTTTGGATTTATCCGGCGGCTGATAAAGAGGTTGCACCATCTGAAGACATTTGTGTGACGGATGATTTGGATGCCCATCTGAAATACCTGACAGAGGGGGGCAAAGTCCTTTGGTTCCCTTCGAAAGACAAACATAAGGATCAAACGGTAGGCGGACTTTTCCAGACGGATTATTGGAATTACCGTATGTTCCGGACTATCTGCGAAAACTTGGACCGCCCAGTTTCTCCCGGTACATTGGGAATCTTGACTGATCCCGGCCACCCTGCATTGGCTGATTTCCCGACCGAGTTCCACACCAACTGGCAATGGTTCCCAATCATCAAGCAGAGCTACCCTATGATTCTGGATCGTCTGTCCGATGATTACCGGCCGATCGTACAGGTAATCGACAATGTCGAACGCAACCATAAGTTGGGTCTGTTGTTTGAATTCAAGGTTGGGAACGGTAAACTCTTAGTTTGCATGTCTGATCTGAAAGCAGTACAGGACAAACCGGAAGCCCGGCAGTTCTACCGTAGCATTTTGGAATACATGGAATCCTCTGCTTTCGCTCCCTCTTACTCCTTATCTGCTAAGGATTTGCAAGACCTGTTTACGGCTAAGGTGAAAACGGGTGAGATGAAGAAGTTATTCAATATTTCGTCTTATAAGTAGTCCTAGTTTACTTATCTACATAGCATAAGAAAACATCGGAGTGCCTACTAATCTGTAATCGGCGTCAGTGATTACAGAATTAGTAGACATTTAAAAAAGAATTATTCGGGATGAAAAAAGATTTTTTAGGGATTCTGTAAAATCAAACTCAACGCTTTTAAGTCGTCGGCCCCGATCAAATCCACCCCTTCTTTAATAAAAAGTTTCTTGAACAGTGGTGTGTCCGGTGCGCCCCACCAGCGGAACAGTTTGCCTTCCGCATGGGTTTGCCGGATATATTCTCGCACCTTTTCGAGCTTTTCAGCGGGAATCTCTCCCTGGCCTTTCCAGCCGATATATTTGGAATAATTATCGCTAATGACAGGCATTAGGACGGCCGGAATGCCCTTCCCTAAATCTTCTATCGTACCGTCCAGAAAGATAAAACGGTTGGTTTCGGCGGCAATAGCTTTGCGGGGACTTTTTCCTGACAGGTAGAACAACACGGCACTTTCTTGCAGTTTCCCGTCCTTTTCATGACAGAAAAGAGATTCGTATGGTTTCAGTTTCTTTTTCAAGACGGGGTACATTGCTTCGCCGTCTGTCTTGCAATCGACCATCAGGTAAAACGGGCGGTCGCTGTCCGGATATACTTTGCCTCCGTTCTTTTTGATCCGTTCGACTAATGGCAAGAGATACAGTTTCTCGAATGTGATATCCGGGTTGGGGGCGACCGAATCGTGGGACACATACAGTTCGCCGTCGATTAGCCATAAATCCGCTTCCACACAATTGAATTGGAATGAAAGGGCATCGAATAGCGGACGGGGACGTTCATAATCGTTGTGTGAGAAAGCATTGTAATGAATTGTCTGGGCTTCGATAGAGCCGGATAACAGACTGATAAGCAGGATAATTACTTTTAGTTTCATATAGCAGATTCGTATTTGATAAGGCAAAGGTAAACAGTTTTATCCAATTCTCCGGGAATATTGTTTACATTTGCCCTGATCAATCTGATAAACCATGAATAGACGATTATTTTTTTAGAGATCATGCGCTGGGGCATTGCTTTTATCCTGTCCGGGCTTGTTGGCGCGGGAAAATGAAAAGAGACAGCGCTTTGGCTTGGTAACGGATATACATTTTGCTCATCGGAATGTACACGGAACTCGCTATTATGAACAATCCATCACAAAGTTATCGGAAGCAATAGACGTTTTTAATAGGCGGAAATTAGATTTCATGATTGAACTTGGAGACTTGAAGGATATGGGGGATATTCCTGAAAGAGGGCAGACTTTGTCGTTTTTAGATGAGATAGAAGCAAAGTTTCAGACCTTCGACGGCCCTGTTTATCATGTGTTGGGCAATCATGATATGGATAGTATCTCAAAATCTGAATTTCTCGCACATACGAGCAATTACGGGAGTGCGAAAGGAAAACCTTATTATTCCTTCGTACGGAACCAGATCAAGTTTATCGTGCTCGACGGTAATTGCAACGAGGATGGTTCCGATTATGATTCCGGTGATTTCGATTGGACGAAAGCGTTTGTCCCGGCCGGGCAGAAGGAATGGCTCTGGCAGGAACTGAAGAAAGACGATTTGCCGGTCGTGATCTTTATCCACGAATTGTTGGATACTTTCTCCGGGATTGACAAGGAACTTTGTATCGGCAATGCGGAAGAGATCGTTTCGATACTTGAGCAAAGCGGCAAGGTAGTAGCCGTTATCCAAGGGCACCATCATGCCGGGAACTATAGTTTTCGGCATGGAATCCACTATTTTACAATGAAAGGAATGATAGAAGGAAGCCTTCCCGAAAATAATAGTTTTGCCGTCATTGAGATAGACAAAGATTTGAATATCTATATAGAGGGTTTCTATAATTGCAAGAATAAGGAGATGAAACATAATAGATAATCATTATGAAAAACTTCACAGACGAGAAGACTCTTCTTCGGGAGATAAAGAACGGAAACGGCGAAGCATTCGAATTTCTGTTCAATAGCTATTATCCTCGGTTGCGGGGATATGCTGCTCGTTTTGTGACGGATGAGGAAGCAGTCAGAGATATCATACAGGAGAGTTTTTTGAGATTTTGGGAAAAACGTGATCTGATAGAAGCTGTTTCCATTTCATCTCTTCTTTTCGCAATGGTGAGGAATGCCTGTCTGAATTATTTGAAGCATCTGCAACTGGTCGAGCAGCATAATCTGGAACATTTGGATAGGGTGGCCGGGCAGGAAGAACTTTATTATTGGGACTTTAACCTAAGTCCGGAATATACGCTTCTGTATAAGGAATTGCAACAACAGATCAGTCTTGTTATGAGTGATTTGCCTTCCCGTTGCCGTGAAGTATTTGAGATGAGCCGTTTTAAGAAAATGAAAAACCGGGAGATCGCAGATGCTCTCCAAATATCGACTACTGCAGTGGAAAAACATATAGCCAAAGCCTTAGCACGCTTTTCCGCACATTTTAAAGATAAATATCCGTTGGATGTCTATATCGCGATATTAGCTTGGCTGCTTTCCGAATGAACGAAGTCCTGTTTCTTTTGTTTTGGGGAATTTTTTTCAGGAAGGGGGTTGGGTAAAATTCATTTGGGTTGTTACATCATATAGAAAGCAAAAATTATGAAAGAGCAGGAGATCTATAATCACCAGTTGGCAATACGTTATTTTGAAGGACGCATTACTCCCTCCGAAGAAGAGATTCTTTTCCGGTTTGTGAATGATGCACCTTCTAATGAAAGAATGTTCCGCCAATGGGAGGAGGAGTGGATGCTTTCCTATAAACTGATTCCTGAAGTTTCGAATGAATGGAAACAGTTGCAACGCCGGATGCAGGTGCGTCAATCGCTGAATGGTGTGTTTAGTACTAAACACATGCAATTGCAGCGGTTTATCGCTGTTGCTGCAATTGCATGTGTTCTATTATTGAGTGGAACATATAGTTTCTATCTTTATCGGAATACGGAAACCACCGATAACCGGTTTGCTTTAGAAACTGCCTATGGAGAAAAAAGCAAGCTGATACTGGCGGATGGAACAGTTGTATGGTTGAATGCCGGTTCTTCCTTACAGTATGCCGGTAACTTCAATTCTAAAAACAGGGAAGTCTTTTTAACTGGTGAAGCTTATTTCGAAGTGACTAAACAGTCAGATGGAACTCCTTTTGTGGTTAAAACGGATCAGTATAGTGTATTGGTGAAAGGAACAAAGTTTAATGTATCTTCTTACCCTGAAGATATTTCTGCTAAAACGACATTATTGGAAGGCTCTATCGATATTTTATATAAAGGGAGGCATATTCCGGTTGCACCGGGAGAATTGCTGAGTCTTGACAAACAAAACGGAAGTTTTTCCCGTCAGAAGGTTCAGGCTTCTCAATATAAATCCTGGACAGAAGGGAGAGTTGAATATGATAAAATCACGCTCAATGAGTTGGCAGTCCGCCTATCCCGTAAATATGACGTTCAGATTCATTTGGGAGACGACTTGGAAAAAGATATAGCTTTCCGCGTATCACTTCGCAATGAAGAGACGGTCGGAGATGTCTTTCACGCTCTATCCGAGATTATTCCGATCCGTTATGAACGGCGGGACCGGGATATTTATATTAGAAAACAATAGCGCAATTGTTAATATATTATTAAATCTAATTCTTTAATTTATTGGTTTATGTATAGAAAACATGTAGGAAGGGCGTTAATCCTTGCCTTGATGCTTTCTGGGGCTACCTCCATGAATGCACAGCGGATTACCCGGCAATTTAAAAATGTTCCTTTAAAAACGGTATTAGCGGAAGTCGAGAAAGAACTACAGTATTCCATCATTTACAAGAAAGACGAGGTAAATGAACGGAAGCAGATTACGCGAGATTTTAAAGATGCTTCTTTGGAAGAAGTTCTATCTGCCGTATTGGATAACGGATTGTCTTATTCCGTCCAGGGCAAGATGATTGTGATTTCCAAGAAGGAAGCCGCAGGATCATCTATCACTCAGCAAAAGCAGATCATTGTGAAAGGTATCGTGAAAGATGAAAATGGCGAACCAGTTGTTGGGGCGAATGTTGTTGAAAAGGGAACGTCTAATGGTACGATTACGGATATGGATGGGAATTTCTCTTTGTCGATATCCGAAGGTTCCAAATTAAGTATAACGTACATCGGATATTTGGACAAGGATGTTGCGGTTAGTAAAGGTAAGACAACATTGAACATCCAATTGAAGGAAGATACGCAAGCTTTGGATGAAGTGGTTGTGGTAGGTTATGGTTCTGTCAAAAAACGTGACCTAACAGGATCTGTTTCACAGATTTCTTCTTCATCGATTCAGAATCAGGCTGTGATGAAAGATCCTATGCAAGCATTGCAAGGTAAAATTGCAGGTGCGGATATTACGATGGGAAACTCTCCCGGAGCATCTTCTACCATTGTGATCCGTGGATATAATTCGATCAATGCGGGCAATGATCCGTTGATAGTGGTGGATGATGCTCCGTTCGGAGGAAAGATCGATGAGATCAATCCGGCAGAAATCGAGTCGATTGATGTTTTGAAAGATGCTTCATCCACTGCTATTTATGGTTCTCGAGGAGCAAATGGTGTTGTTATCATTACGACAAAACGTGCCCGTAAGGAAGCTAAACTGTCTGTTAGTTATGACGGATATGTCGGTGTGTCCAAGTCATTCAAAAATTATGATATGATGAGCGGTGAAAAATATGCAGACTGGAAAAGAATGGCTAATTATGGAAAGACAGATAAGGAAATATTTGATGATATTCAATTAAAAGCCTTGAACTCCGGACAGTTTGTAGATTGGCAAGATTTGATGTTTAGCGGTACGGGCTATAAAACGGATCATAATGTCAGTATCAATCAATCGAATGGTCGTAATCGTAATATGTTAGTGTTAGGCTATAATAAAGACCAAAGTATTATTGATAATATGGGATATGAACGTTTCTCAGCCCGTATTAACGGGGATATGGAATTAGCAAAGAACTTGACGGTAGGCTATTCTTCTCTTTTAGCATTGACAACTCGTAATAATGGAGATAATAGTGTTTGGAAATATGGAACAGTTATTGATCCACTAACGAAGGTTTATGACGAGAATGGAGATATGCGCTTTTACAATAGCGGTTGGTATCAGACGGTATTGCATTCGAATCCTTTGTTTGATACTGATAAGAATAATGTAGACAATAAAGAAAAACGTACCCGTATCCTTTTGAACTTATTTGCAGATTGGGAAATAATCAAAGGCTTGAAATTCCGAACAAGTTTGACATATGGCTTGTCGTCAATCGAAAATGGAGTTTATAAGAGTTCTACTTCTCAAGCTCGCCAGTTGGCTTCTCCGTCTGCTGAATACAAAAAAACGAACGAGCAACAGATTACTTTTACGAATGTTCTGAATTATAAGAAGGTATTGAATGATCATAGTTTGGATGTATCGTTGGTGCATGATATGCAGACAGATAAAGCAGAATTGGTCGGTTTGACTGGACAGGATATGCCTTATTACGGTTCGTGGTTTAATGTGAATGAAGCACCAGATGTATTTACACGTCTTTCTTCTGTACGTAAATGGGCTTTGTTGTCATTTATGGGAAGAGTTAATTATACATTTAAGGATCGGTATTTGTTGACATTGACTGGACGTTACGATGGCTCTTCTCGTTTGGCAAAAGGTAATAAATGGGACTTCTTTCCGTCTGTTGCATTGGCTTGGCGTATGAATGATGAGTCTTTCCTTCGGGAAGTTGATTGGCTTTCTAATCTGAAATTACGTTTGAGCTGGGGTAATTCCGGTAATACAGCAATTTCTGAGTATGCAACACAAGGAGCTTTAGGTAAATATGTGTATTATTTCGGGACAACTGAGCAGTCGGCAATGGGATATCTGCCTACCGAGTTGGCTAATAATCAATTGGGGTGGGAAAGTACAGAAGAATATAATGTCGGCGTGGATTTTGGCTTCTTGAATAACAGGATCAGTGGTTCTATTGACGGATATATTCGTAATACACGTGATCTATTGATGAAACGCAATTTGCCGATCAATACAGGGTATGAATTTACTTGGCAAAATGTAGGTAAGACACGTAATTCGGGTATTGAAATAGCCTTGAACACTGTACCTGTTGTGACAAAAGATTTCAGATGGACAGTAGATTTGACTTTTGGCTATAACAAGAATGAAATTGTCGAGTTGTTCAATGGAAAGGAAGATAGTCCGGGAAATAAATGGTTCATTGGGCAACCTCTCTACGTTGAACGTCTGTATAAATATATAGGAGTTTGGCAATATGGAGAAGAAGAGGAAGCGGCAAAGTATGGACGTGAACCTGGTAATCCTAAAATAGAAGATGTAAATAATAATGGGGTTTATGATGAAGGCGATTTGCATACATTCAATAAAATACCCAAATGGACAGCAGGACTTTCTACAGGATTCTATTATAAGAATTTCGATTTGAATGTTTATTTCTATACACGTCAGAAGTATGGACAGCTATTAGGAGTATTGACTGACGAGGCTGGATCAACTCGTTATAATCATCTGGATGTTGATTTTTGGACACCGGATAATCCTTCTAATGCTTGTCCGAAACCTGCGATAACTAATCCACAGGAGTTATTGGTGTCAAGTGATTATGCTTATCGGGATCTGTCATTTATACGTCTGAAAAATATTAATTTGGGATATACTTTACCGAAAGAGATTTCGAAAAAGTTTTATAGTGAAAAATTCAGGGTATATTTTATGGTTGAAAATCCATATACATGGACAAAGAGTGATTATGTAGTACTGGATCCGGAAAACTGTAATAGCTATACAGACCACCGTCCGTTAACCTCATTTATATTTGGAGTAAATGCAAGTTTCTAATAATCTGATTAATTGAAAGTAGAATATGAAAATACTAAATAAAATATTGATAGGTTCGTTGTCTCTGCTATGTTTGTCGTCTTGCGACTTCTTGGATGAGACGGCTTATAATAAAGTGACTGTTGGTAATTTTTATACGACGAAAGATGGTATAACCAATGGTGTCAATGGATTGTATTCAACCTTAAGGGGAATGTATATACAGGAATACTTGATTTATATGTGTGAAGGTCCTTCGGATATATGGATCGGTCATCAAGGACATGAGCAATGGTATAATTGGACGATTGATGCGACAAATGCTGATGTCAGGAGTTTCTGGTATAGTTGTTATAAATCCGTGAATCAGTGTAATGCAGTTATTGAGAGTCTGGAAAATAATGATATTCCTGGATTGGATGAAGATCTAAAAACACGTTTTCTTGCAGAATCGTTATTTATCAGAGCACACTATTTTTATCATCTGGTACAGCAGTTTGGTGATATTCCTATGCCGTTGAAGCCGACAAATTCAGTAGAGACTACTGCACATAAAACAAAAGTAGATGAAGTTTGGAATCAAATTGTTACAGACTTGGAATTTGCTGTAGAAAACTTGCCGGAAACTTACCAGGCATCTGAATTCGGGCATATAACAAAATATGCAGCTATGCACCATCTGTCGAGAGTGTATCTTACTTTGAAACGGAGTGATGACGATTTGAAAAGAGCTTTGAATTATGCCGAGCAGGTGATCAATTCTGGTAAATATTCGTTGGTTAAATCGCACGCAGAATTATGGGATATCAATAATAAAAATAATTCGGAAGTCCTTTTCTCTGTTTTGTATACGCAAAATGCGGAATTAAATGGAGATGGTAATACAGCCCATATGTACTTTTGTTCAGCCTATTCGGAAGAACATCCTGCTGTAAAGAGAGTTATTGAGTATGGCAGACCTTGGAGCCGTGAGCGTTCTTCTGATTTTGCAATAAGTTTGTTTGACAAAACGAAAGATCAACGTTGGGATGATTGTTTTATTTCTCGGTGGAATGTAACGGAAAATTCTGTGACGGAGAATGTTTTCAGCCCGTTTACCAAAAAAGTGGAAGAAAAGGTTTGGACAAAAGGAGAGTTGGCCATGATTGATCCAAGAGAACTGTTGACACCGGAACAGATTAAAGAAGTTTGGCCTGTTTTGGTATTTCTTCCGGAATATATGCGTGAACAAATCGATCCTCTGATGGATGTCCAGTCTGAGCAGAATCCGAATGCGGAATGGCCGTCGAATACTCGTTTTACTTCTTATAAAATGTATGCTTATTTGGTGAAACATTTGGATCCCCTGCGTCCAGAAGTTAACTGGACAGCCGGATCGCGTAATGTTTTTGTTTATCGTTTGGCTGATACATATTTGTTGGCTGCTGAAGCTGCATTCCTGTCTGGAAATGCTCAGAAAGCAGCTGAATATATTAATGTAGTTCGTCGCCGTG
>ENA-UEQS01001173-UEQS01001173.1-human-gut-metagenome-genome-assembly--contig:-NODE-1173-length-17528-cov-6.456249_pt1 | contig 17528 bp, 9 predicted proteins | sample MGYA00242953_ERZ507953 | MGnify/ENA primary metagenome ERZ507953 (study PRJEB26167, sample SAMN06115474) | human gut metagenome | host: Homo sapiens | place: China:Jiangsu | collected 2016-07-06...
GCTGGATGGAGGCGGACGAGCTGGAGAATAACCTGACAGTTTTATTCGTCGAAATGGTAAACAAGGCCGGCGACTGTGTGATCAGCATGGTGGCAGATTTTCAGGATCCGGTCGATATGATCCCGAAATATGTCCATGAGTGGGAAAATGGCTACAAGATTGTCATCGGCATCAAGACGGGAAGCAAGGAAAACCCGATCATGTATGCGCTGAGGAGCTGCTATTACAAGATGATAAAGAAACTCTCCGATGTCGAGCAGATTGAGCATTTTACCGGTTCGGGTCTGTATGACCGCGATTTTATTGAGATTCTGCGGGAGCTTGACGATCCGACGCCGTTTCTGCGCGGAATCGTGGCGGAGCTTGGTTATAAGCGCAAGGAGATTCCATATATCCAGCCGCAGCGCCGCGCAGGCAAGACACACAACAATTTTTACCGGCTCTACGATGCCGCGATGCTCAGTGTGACCTCCTATACGAAGGTCGGTCTGCGCCTGGCGACGATCTTTGGAAGTATCTGCGCGGCGATCAGTATGATCGTGGCGATTGTATATCTTGTGATGAAACTGCTTCACTGGTATGATTTTCCGGCTGGTATGGCGCCGGTTCTGATTGGAATGTGTTTTTTAGGGTCGGTTCAGATCTTTTTCATCGGTCTGGTGGGGGAGTATATTTTATCGATCAATTCGAGAGTCATGAAGCGTCCGCTGGTAGTGGAGGAAGAGCGGCTGAATTTTGATACACCGGTAAAAAAAGTTGGGGGCAAACAGCATGAAATGTAATGTCGATGTAGTTCGGATTCGTGAAAATTCGATTCAGCTCAATGGCTGGGCGATCGGAAAGACGCCGGAGACGGAGATCACCTATCAGGTTGAAGATGGGGCACATCAGCCGATCCGGTTTCAGTATGTGGCGACCCGCCGCGACGACGTCAGCCAGATTTATTTTGGGCGAACGGTAGAAAAAGAGCTTGGATTTGATATCCAGTTCCCGTATGAGCGCGGAAAAGATTATTATCTGATCGCAAAAGGCGAGGGACGCAAAATCCGCATTAAATATAATGAAGAACTGATCCGCAAGCGCAGCAGTGTGGCGCACAAGCGGATGCAGAAGATCCGCGATCTGATGAACATGGAGACTGTGCGGGTCTGCCTGGATTTCTGGAAGGAAAATGGTCTGAAAGCCCTGCTGGTAAAATCCAAGCACAAACTGCAGGGAATTGACAATGACTACGATTACGGCGAGTGGTATTCACTGACGAAGCCGACGGCGGAGGAGCTGGAGGAGCAGAGGAAAAAGGTGTTTGACGCGCCGGTTAAATTCTCGATCGTGATTCCGGCATTTAAGACACCGGAGCGATTCCTGCGGGAAATGCTGGATTCGATCGCGGAACAGACATACGCAAACTGGGAGGTCTGCGTGGCGGACGGCAGTCCGGCAGGACAAAGCTGTGAGCGGGTGCTGGAGCAGTATGCGAAGAAGGACAGCCGCTTTAAATACGTAATTTTAGGCGAAAATAAGGGCATTTCCGGCAATACGAATGCAGCAATGGATATGGCGACCGGCGATTATATCGTGCTGGCAGACCATGACGATAAGCTGACACCGAATGCTCTCTATGAGTGTGCGAAACTGTTACAGGAACATCCGGGATGCGACTGCTTCTATTCGGATGAGGATAAGCTGGATATGGACGGCGGCGCTTTGTTTGATCCGCATTTTAAGCCGGATTTCAATATCGATCTGCTCTGCAGCGTCAATTATATCTGCCATCTGTTTGTCGTCAGCCACGATCTGGCAGCGCAGGTGGGCGGCTTCCGTCAGGAATACGACGGAGCGCAGGATTATGACTTCATTTTCCGTTGTACGGAGAAGGCGAAGGAGATCCGCCATATCCCGAAGGTGCTGTATCACTGGCGCTGCCACAAGGATTCGACAGCGAGCAACCCGGAGAGCAAGCTGTACGCATTTGATGCGGGTGCGCGCGCGATCATGGATCATTATAAACGCGTCGGTATCGAGGCGGAGCGCGTGGAAAAAGGTGTGGACTACGGCATTTATCACTCTGTATATAAAATTCAGGGGGAACCGCTGGTATCGATCATCATTCCGAATAAGGATCACCATACGGATCTGGATCTATGCCTGCGGGCGATTGAGACGCGGGCAACGTACCGCAATGTTGAGTTTATCATTGTAGAGAACAACAGCACGGAGAAGGAAACCTTTGAATACTATGAAAAGATTCAGAAGGAATTTTCCAATGTCCATGTGGTAACCTGGGAGCGCGAGTTTAACTATTCGGCGATCAACAACTTCGGCGTGACCTTCGCAAAGGGCGAATATCTGCTGTTTTTAAATAATGATACCGAGCTGATTGCGGAGAATTTCATCGAGGAGATGCTGGGACTGTGCCAGCGGGAGGATGTCGGCGCAGTTGGCGCGAGACTGCTCTATCAGGATGATACGATCCAGCATGCGGGCGTCGTGATTGGTTTCGGCGGCATCGCAGGGCATACGTTTATCGGACTTCATAAGGCGGAAAACAGCTATTTCCACCGTGCGATGAGTACACAGGATTATAGCGCTGTGACGGCGGCGTGCCTGATGACAAAGAAAGCGCTCTTTGATGAGGTCGGCGGCTTTACGGAGAAGCTGGCGGTCGCATTTAACGATATCGATTATTGCATGAAAGTGCGGGCATCAAATCATTTAGTGGTTTACAATCCGTACGCATTGCTGTATCATTATGAGTCGAAGTCAAGAGGACTGGAGGATACGCCGGAGAAGGTGGCGCGTTTTAACAGGGAGATCAAGATTTTCTCGGAGCGCTGGCCGGAGATCCTTAAAAATGGAGATCCTTATTACAATCCGAACCTGACGCTGCGGAAGTCCAATTTCGCCCTCAGGGATCTGAAAAAAGAGAAAATCGGAGAACCGTATCATCTGGAGGTATAACCCGGGATGGAGATTACAACGACAATTATTATTCCCAATTATAATGGGTTAAAGTTTATGGACGAATGCATCCGTTCACTGAATGCACAGACGTATCCGAATTTCCGGACGCTGGTGGTGGACAACGGTTCGACGGACGGAAGCGTGGAGTGGCTGAAGGAACATCAGATCGATACGATTTTCCTGCCGGAAAACACGGGATTTTCCGGTGCAGTCAACGTCGGAATCAAGGCGGCAGACACACCGTATGTGCTGCTTTTAAATAATGACGTCCGGGTGGACGAGTATTTCGTGGCGGAGATGGTGCGTGCGATCGGTCAGTCGGAGCGCATTTTTTCCGTCAGCAGTCGGATGATCCAGATGTACCATCCGGACAGGCTGGATGATGCAGGCGATATGTATTCCCTGCTTGGCTGGGCGTACCAGCGCGGCGTGGGACGGGATCTTACGCATTACCGCCGTTCAAGCCGGGTATTCTCGGCGTGCGCGGGCGCAGCGATCTACCGGAGAGAGGTATTTGAGGAGATAGGCTATTTCGATGAGATGCATTTTGCCTATCTGGAAGATATTGATGTGGGCTATAGAGCCCGGATTGCGGGTTATGACAATATATACTGCCCGGCGGCGCTGGTATGGCACGTCGGAAGCGGAACCAGCGGTTCCAAGTACAATTCATTCAAGGTTAAGCTGGCGGCACGCAACAATGTGTATCTGAATTATAAAAATATGCCGTGCTTACAGCTTATCATAAATGCGATTCCGATCGCAGCGGGGATTTTCGTGAAATATTCATTTTTCAGGAAACTCGGGTTTGGAAAAGATTATCTGGAAGGTCTGAAAGAAGGCATACGGACGGCAAAGAAGTGTAAAAAAGTGGCGTACCGCCCGGAACGGCTTAAAAATTATCTGGCGATAGAGCTGGAACTTTTAGCCGGGACATTTCTCTATGTCTATGAATTTGCTGTGAGACAGATCGAGAAAAAAGCAGCATCTGATAAATCGTGAGGAAAAGGTTAGAGTTGTTACTGGGCACGTATGAGTGGACAGTAACTTAGAGTTTGCGCGATGTGTGAACGGTCATGGTTTAGCAGATGCAACACGGAGAAAGGCTGCTTATCAGACAATGTCTGAGCGGCAGCAAGCAAGTGAAAGATGAGGTAGCTTATGAATTATGAGGATGATGAGCTGGAGCGCATGAGGGCGCGCCGCGAGGGCAGAAGCAGCCGTGCCAGTCAGGCAGGGTATTCTTCGCGCGGCAGTTCTGCTTCCGGCACCAGCCGCAGAAGAGTCAGCAGTACAGTCGAAAATAGCCAGAGAAAAGGTGAGGCGGGCAGCAGTTCAGTACGTTCCGGCTACAGCGGTCCTAAGAGCGCTGGAAGTGGAAAAAAGAGTTCGGGACGCCGCGGCAGCCATTACCGTAAATCGGCGCGCCACAGAAAGCATATGATCATTGCGGCGGAGATTGTCGTGATTATATTGATGATTCTGGGCGGTGCGTTCTGGTATATGTATCACAGAACCTTCGGTTCTATGCAGAAGATTGATTTCAACGAGGACCAGGTTAAGAACGTCAATCTGTCCCAGGAACAGATCGATGATATGAAGGGCTACATGACCGTGGCGTGCTTCGGTGTCGATTCGCGAAGTGAGCACGGGCAGATGAATGTCGGAAAAGGTACGAACGCGGATGTCAACATGATTGCCAATATCAATCTGGAGACGGGTGAGATCCGCCTTGTATCGGTATTCCGGGACAGTTATCTGAATATCAACGATAAAAACTCTTATAATAAGATCAACGCCGCTTACGCACAGGGCGGTCCGGAGCAGGCAGTTAAGGCGCTGAATAAGAACCTGGGTCTTAACATTACCCAGTATGCGACGTTCAACTGGAAAGCGGTTGCGGATGCCATCAACATTCTGGGCGGTGTAGATGTCGAGCTGAGTGATGCAGAGTTCTCCTGGATCAATGCCTTCATCACGGAGACCGTAAAGGAGACTGGTATCGGTTCTCATCAGCTGACCCATGCGGGCAATGTACATCTGGATGGTATCCAGGCAGTTGCATACGGACGTATCCGTTATTCAGATACGGACTATGCGCGTACCGAGCGTCAGAGAATTATTCTTCAGAAAGCCTTTGATAAGGCAAAAAATGCAGACTGGGCGACACTCAACTGTCTGATTCAGACGATCATGCCGCAGCTTGCAACCAATGTTGATATTACGGATTTGATTCCGCTGGCACGCAATATCGCGAAGTTCCATATTGGTGAGACCGCGGGATTCCCGGCAGCCAGAGGTGAGCAGGATGTTGGAAAGATCGGTGACTGCGTTATCCCGCAGACACTGGAGTACAACGTAAAAGAGCTTCATAAGTTCCTGTTTGATGAGGAAGATTATCAGGTTCCGTCTAATGTTAAGGAGTACAGCAGCCATATCGCGCAGGTAACGGGGCTTACGACGAATGCGAAGCTGATTGGTCATGTTCCGGTCGATCAGGGTGTCAGCGCCCAGACGTTTATCAAGAAACGGGCGAGCCGTATTGCCGCGCAGGCAGCGGCGAAGGATGCCGCTAAGAAGTCATCGACGAGTGCTTCGGACGAGTCGGATGACGAGAGCGGGGATGAGACCAAGAAGGGCGAGAGCGAGAGCTCGATCGGATTGGACGAGATCTTTGATCCGGATGAAGACTGGATTGACTGGGAGGAAGAAGAGTCGAAGAGCAACAGCAGTAAGGGACCAGGAACAACGACGACTCCCGGCAAGAAAAATCATACGGATAAGACAACCGAGGCGGATGATTCTTTATCCGGACCAGGCAGCACATCGGAGACGAAGTCTTCCGTTGCAAAACCGGGATCTACAACCACGACAGCGGCAGAGACAGCGGCATCCAGTGAAAAGACTTCTCCGGGTGCATCAGATAATTCCGGTGTGAAAAGCCCGGTCACAGAGATTCAGGATCCGGGGAATTCCGGAAACAGCGATGCAGCAGGCCCCGGCGGTCCGGCAGGTCCGGGAGCTTAATCTGAATTCAGGTGATATACTATGATAAAAGATAACCAGAAACGGCTGAACCATTTCCACGTAGTGCTGGACGCATGTGTCATTGCATGCGCCTACGCACTTGCGTGGTTTATCGTCAATGGAACGTCGTGGTTTAATGTAACAGGGCATAATAAGAGCGCAATGGCAGTCGTCTATCTGGCGGCTGGCGTTCTTATTGTACCGTTTTATTTGATTTTATACGCATTTTTTCATCTTTACACGCCCAAACGGGTTCAGGGAAGACGGGTGGAGTTAGCCAATATTTTTAAGGCGAACATCATCGGTCTTTTGGTGATCTCACTGATGCTTTACCTGGGCGGTAAAAATGAGTATTTCCACAACTTCTCCCGTCCGATGGTATTTTTGTTTTTTGGCATCAATCTCTTTGCTGAGATTCTGATGCGGAATATCCTGCGGATAGCGCTTCGGTCGATGCGGTCGAAGGGATATAACCAGAAGCATCTGCTTCTGGTCGGTTACAGCCGGGCAGCGGAAGGATTTATTGACCGTGTGAATGTCAACCCGGAGTGGGGCTATAAAATCCGCGGTATTCTGGATGACCATGAGGAGTGGGGCAAAGAATATAAGGGAGTGCGCGTGATCGGCAAAATTGACGATCTGGATACGATTCTGGCGCTCAATACGCTGGATGAGATCGCGATCACCCTGAGCATCCAGGAGTATGGAAAACTGGAAAAAATCGTGGCAGGCTGTGAAAAATCGGGTGTGCATACGAAATTTATCCCGGATTATTATAACTTTATCCCGACCCGTCCGTTTATGGAGGATCTGCAGGGACTTCCGGTGATCCACATCCGCCATGTGCCGCTCACGAATCTGCTCAACGCAACGATGAAGCGGACGATGGATCTGGTCGGCGGCATGATGGCGCTCATCCTGTTTTCACCGGTGATGCTGGTGACGGCGATTCTTATAAAGGCGACTTCGCCGGGACCGGTCATTTTCTGTCAGGAGCGGGTGGGACTTCACAATAAGCCGTTTAAGATGTATAAGTTCCGCTCGATGGCGGTACAGTCGGCGGCAAAGGAGAAAAGCCAGTGGACGACGCCGGGAGACCCGCGTGTGACTCCGATTGGAAGATTTATCCGGAAGACGAGCATTGACGAGCTTCCGCAGCTGTTTAATGTTCTGAAGGGCGATATGAGCCTGGTTGGACCGCGCCCGGAACGCCCGTTTTTCGTTGAAAAATTCAAGGAAGAGATTCCGCGTTATATGATCAAACACCAGGTGCGTCCGGGAATGACCGGATGGGCACAGGTCAATGGTTACCGGGGCGATACCTCGATCACGAAGCGGATTGAGCATGATCTGTATTACATCGAGAACTGGACGCTGGGATTTGATTTTAAAATCATGTTTTTGACGGTTTTTAAGGGCTTTATAAATAAAAACGCGTATTGATGAGGAAAACCACATGGGATATGAAGAAGAAAGAGATAGGTCAGGACACCGCCGGAGCCGACGGGCAAAACCGTCGGAGATGGAAGACGATGGTCTGACACTGATCACGGATTCATTTACGGAACGCCGGGAGGACGGATCCCACCGGAGCGGAGATAGAAGCCGAAGTGGTCAGAAAGCGGCAAAGAGGGGACAGACGCAGCCTGGCAGCAGCCGGGAGAGCCGGAATCAGGAGAAAACCCGGACCATGAACCGGTCGGATATTTACGCCGACCCGGTTAAATTGAAAGCGCGCCGGAAAAAGAAGCGGAAGATATGGTTTATTCTTCTGGAGAGCGTGATGCTGATCGGGATTCTCTGCTTTGCGGGATATTCGTATATCAGCAGCCGTCTGGATCTGATGCAGCGGCTTCCGTGGAACCCGGATGAGATCAAAAACGTCGAGATTTCGGAGGAGAAGCAGGAGCAGATGAGCGGTTATTGGACGATCGCGGTTTTCGGCGTGGATAGCCGTAACTCATCGGTCGGAAAGGGCAACAACTCGGATGTCAATATTCTCTGCAACATCGATCAGGGAACCGGTGAGATACGTCTGGTTTCGGTGTACCGGGATTCATATTTAAATATCAGCGACAAGAATACCTACAACAAAATCAACGCTGCTTATATGCAGGGCGGACCGGAGCAGGTTGTCAAGGCGCTCAATAGGAACCTGGATATCGATATTGACGATTATGCGACCTTTAACTGGAAAGCCGTTGCAGATGCGATCAACATTCTGGGCGGCATTGACGTGGAGATCACGAAATCAGAGTTTTATTATATCAATGCGTTCATTTCTGAGACGGTCAAGGCGACCGGCGTCGCTTCGACCCAGCTTAAATCAGCGGGCATGAACCATCTGGACGGTGTGCAGGCGGTTGCATATGGGCGTCTCCGTCTGATGGATACGGACTATGCCCGTACCGAACGGCAGAGAAAGGTTATTTCCCTCGCGTTTGAGAAGATGAAAAAAGCAGATTGGGCGACGATCAACAATATTGTGCAGACGGTATTTCCACAGGTGGCGACCAGCATCGAGATCAATGATCTGTTGAAGATAGGACGAAATATTACGCGTTACCATCTGACCGAGACGACCGGTTTTCCGTCGGAGCTGAGGGAAAAGAAGATGGGACGCAAGGGCGCCTGCGTCATCCCGCAGACGCTGGAGAGCAATGTCATCGAGCTGCATCATTTCCTGTTTGGCGATGAGGAATACACGCCGACTGAGACGGTCCGGACGATCAGTCAGAAAATTGTATCAGATACAGGCGTTCATGGCACGAAACAGGCAGAAACGAAGGCATTGCCGAAGACGACCGAGGCGACGACAATTTCCATCCTGGATCCGACGCAGGAGAGCGGCGCGGACGAAAGCCAGAAAGCCGGGAGCGGCAGCGACGAGTCGGAGAAAGAGACCGGTAATGCTTCGGAAACACAGGAGAATGACGTTTCTGAGCAGGAAAGCCGTCCGGACGGTACGCATGCATCAAAGGAAAATGCGCGGGAGAGCGAGTCTGGCGGTTCTTCGCCGGCATTTCCGGGCGGAAATTCTGGCACCGGCACGGAGAATGGCAGAGAAAAACCTTCCGGCAGCGGTTCCCCGAATGGAAGCAGTGCACCGGGAAGTAAGACGGATGCGGGAATCATCATTGAGTGATGAGAGAGTGTGAAACGGAGGAAATGCTTTGAATTTAGATGGTTTGTACCGGATGCAGGGAATGTTATTTTCCCTGATGATTCTGGGTGCATTCTTAAAGAAGAAAGGAATTATCACGGATGAGGGAAAAAGGGTCATTGCGGATCTGGTCATCTTTGTGACACTTCCCTGCAGTATCATCGAGTCATTTGAAGTAGAACTGAGCATGGATATCTTAAAGAGCAGCGCACAGGCGCTGCTCGTCTCGTGTATGGTTCAGGTGGCTTGTTATATCTGAAATATGGTACTGTACCCGGGTGTGGGAGAGGAAAAGAAGAAGGTCCTCAAATACGCAACGATGGCGTCCAATGCCGGGATTCTGGGAAATCCGGTGGCGGAGGGCATCTTCGGCTCGATGGGGCTTTTCTACGCCTCTTTTTACCTGATTCCGCAGAGAACTGCGATGTGGTCGCTGGGAATGACGTATTTTACGAAGGCGCCGGATCGGAAGACGCTGATTAAAAAGATATGCACGCATCCGTGTATTGTCTCCGTATTCATCGGCTTTGTGCTGATGCTTTTACAGATGCAGATTCCGGGATTCCTGGGAGATACGGTACATAGCTTAAACAAAGCAAACACGGCAGTCTCCATGATTTTTGTCGGAACCGTTCTGGCGGAGGCAGATATGAAGACGATGATCACGCCACTCAGCTGCTACTATGCCGCCGTGCGCCTGATCCTGATCCCGGCGCTTGTGTGGGCCGGCTGTCTGCTGTTCCATATCGACACACTGGTAATGGGGATTTCTGTGGTGCTGGCAGCGATGCCGGCAGCAAGCACGACGGCGATTCTTGCCGCGAAATATGGCGGGGATGAAGTCTTTGCGACGAAGTGCGTGGTATTTACGACGCTGCTTTCGATGGTGTCGGCACCGGTTTGGTGTATGGTGCTGCAGCGGTAATCCCTTATGAGTTCGTATTTCTATAAAGGAGGTTTCGCTTGCATTGGATGAAAAGATATGTTATATTAGGGATAGAAAAAAGGAAAAGCCAGAGGAGCGGCTTACCTGAATAAATTAAACAACGGTTTTATTAACAGCCGTCATTATTGCAGTAATGGCGGCTATTTTCGTTTTCCCTTGAAAATTGTATAACACAATCCAACAAGGGCGCAAATGAATATTCCAATCTGAATCAAATCAGAGTATGTAACATACATTGGCAACGCCCTCCTTTCTTTCGTCTGGAGGGTTAGATTTGTGCCTCGTTCCAGTCTTTGATAAACAAGCTTTGCTGAAATCTAGCAACCCTCCGATAACAGAGGGTAAGCCGCCTGGCTCTCTGGTTTTTCCCATGTACGAAGTATATTATATTTTATCAGAACAGACAATGATAAAACGAAACAAATCCCCTCAGATTGCTCTGAGAGGATTTGCAGATTCATGATTTATAATAGCAGTTCATATTGCTTGGTTATAGTCTTACAAACATTCTGTAATTTTACTTTTCATCCACAACCTGGAAAATGTAGAACTTCAGATAATAGGACGTCTCATCCCCCGCCCACAGAATCGGATGGTCGGCTGCCTGGGTGCGGTATTCGATCTGGCGCAGGCGGCGGTGGGCGCTGCGGGCTGCCTCCTGAATCGCCTTTGTGAAGAGTTCCGGCGTCATGAAATGGGAGCAGGAGCAGGTGGCGAAGTAGCCGCCGTCCTTTACCAGACGCAGACCGCGAATATTGATCTCGCGGTAGCCCTTGATGGCATTTTTGACCGAGCTGCGGGATTTTGTGAAGGCAGGCGGATCGAGAATCACGACGTCAAATTGCTCATCTTTTGCCTCTAATTCCGGAAGCAGGTCAAAGACATCCGCGCACTGAAAGGTGGTAGTGCCGGAAACACCGTTTAACTCTGCATTTTCACGCGCCTGTGCGACGGCAAGTTCGGACGCATCCACGCCGATGACCTCTTTGGCGCCGGAGACGGCTGCATTTAAGGCAAAGGAGCCGGTGTGGGTAAAACAGTCCAGAACGCGTTTGCCCGGGCAGAGACGCTGGATTGCCAGACGGTTGTATTTCTGGTCGAGGAAAAAGCCAGTTTTCTGCCCGTCCTTGACATCTACCAGATAGCGGACACCATTTTCAACGATCTCTACTTTTGTATCAAATGGTTCTCCGATAAAGCCCTTATAGCGCTCCATGCCCTCCTGTAAGCGGACCTTAGCGTCGCTGCGCTCGTAAATACCGCGGATATGAATGCCGTCTTCCTCAAGCACCTTGACGAGTTTTTCCAGAATCAGCGGTTTCAGACGGTCGATACCGAGCGCCAGGGATTCAACGACCAGCACATCGGAAAATTTGTCGATCACGATGCCCGGAAGGAAATCTGCTTCGCCGAAAATCAGGCGGCAGCTGCTGGTATCAACTGTCTGACGGCGGTATTCCCAGGCATTGCGGACGCGCATTTCGATAAAAGCATCGTCGATGACAGTATCCTTTTTGCGGGAAAGCATCCGCACGGTAAGCTTGGAGCGGGTGTTGATAAAACCACATCCGAGCGGATAACCGTCAAAATCTTCGACACGAAGGATATCGCCATTTTCAAATTCGCCCTCAATTCGTTCAATTTCATTATCATAGATCCACATACCGCCGGCTTTCAGGGAACGAGCCTCGCCTTTGCGGATATGGACAACTGCCTGTGTATTCATCATGGATGTAACAGTCCTTTCATATAAAATGTAAAATTCGTTTCATTCATTAAGTATACAAGAGGAGAGAAAGACTGACAAGTGAAAACCGAGAGATGTTTTTAAGCTTCACAGATTTATGATTTTATTTTCACAATTACATCACAAATAACTGATAGACTATCTCATGTAAACAGAGAGAGGGCAGAAAGCCTGAGACAGAATATAAGAGTATGAACAATCCGCTGCGGGAAGGTTCGCAAAATGGACAGTACGCGGCTGTGATTCCTGAGAACAGGAGGTATGAATATATGTATGACGAGAATGAAAGAAATGAGAGACACGATCAGGATGTAGATTATACGGAGGGCGCTTATTCGGACAGCGCTTATGAGGAAAAGAATAACGATACTGCTAAAAAAGAAGAAACTTCCGATTATGGCGGTTATCATGATTCCCGTTACCGGGGCAGTCTCGATGGAGAACCGGAGGCAGCAGCCGGAGCAGATCCGAAGGAGAATGCAGAGAAGCAGCCGGAACGCAGCTATATTCCGGAAGAACGGAGTGGCCGGGGACATGGCTCTAAGAATACTGGTAAGAAAATTGCGGCACTTGTGATGTCGGGCATTTTGTTTGGCTGTGTGGCAGGCGGAACCATGGTCGGCGTGAATGCACTTTCAAATCGGCTTCTTCCGGGTGAGACCGCACAGGAAACGATCGGTCAGGTTTCCCAGGAGACACAGGCAGATGCGGGCACTAAAACGCAGGCCTCCATTGGCAACGATGTTTCTTCGATTGTAGAGAAAGCGATGCCGTCCGTTGTAGCGATCAACAACAAGATGATTTATACACAGAACAACTGGCTGTTTGGTCAGCAGCAGTACGAGGTGCCGAGCAGCGGTTCAGGAATCATTGCCGGACAGAATGACACGGAACTTCTGATTATTACCAATAACCATGTCGTTGAAGATTCCGAGGAACTTTCGGTTACCTTTATTGATAACCAGAGCGTTAAGGCAGCGGTCAAAGGTACTGATTCCGATTCGGATCTGGCAGTCATTGCCGTACAGCTTTCGGATATACCGGAAGAAACGAGAAAACAGATTAAGGCAGCCGATCTGGGCGATTCTGATTCCCTGAAGCTGGGACAGGGTGTTGTGGCAATCGGTAACGCACTGGGACAGGGGCAGTCGGTTACCGTCGGTTATGTCAGCGCTTTAAATAAAAAGCTAACCATCAACGACGTAGAGCGGACACTTCTGCAGGTAGATGCGGCGATCAACCCAGGCAACAGCGGCGGCGCACTTTTAAATATGAACGGTGAAGTTATCGGCATCAATGCGGCGAAGTATTCGGACACCAGTGTTGAGGGCATCGGCTATGCGATCCCGATTTCACAGGCAAAGGATATTATCAGCGACCTGATGACGAAGACGACGAAGGTAGCTGTCGATGAGAATGAGCAGGGCTATCTGGGAATCCAGCCTCAGAATATCGACAGCCAGATGGCGCAGGCGTATGGCATGCCGGAAGGTATCTATGTATACAAGATTGTTGCGGGCGGCGCGGCATCCAGGTCGGATCTGCGGGAGCGCGATATTATCACCAAGTTTGACGGTGAGAAGGTAAAGAATGGTGATGATCTCAAGAAACTGCTGACTTACTATAAGGCAGGTTCCACCGTTACCATGACGGTACAGAGTCTGGAAAATGGCAAATATGTCGAGAGAAACGTACAGATTACACTGGGCTCCAAGAGCGATATGCCGCAGAGCCAGGATAGCCAGAACGAGAGCCGGAGTAAATCACAGGCAAGTCCGCAGAGAAAACTGGGAAGATAGAAAATATCCCATCAGCGAAGTGGACTGGAATGGATATTTGCCCGTAACGGTGAAGATACGGAACTGTTGCGAAGCGGAAATGAATAAAATCAGGAAGACATAGAAAAGAAGGCAGGTGAACCGCCGGTAGATCCTCTTGTAATCAGAGAGGGCGGTGATTCATCTGTCTTTTTGTTTCATAGGAAATTTTTTGCTTTTAAAACGAAATGACGGCTGCTGTTATGATTTACGTTTTTCACAAGCTATGATAAAATGAAAAGGTGCTTTCAGATTGGAGGAAATATAAGAATATGAGTGATAACCAGAATATAGATACGACAACCAATATAAACGAAACAGATACAAATAAAACCAGTACAGATCATTCGGATGATTACGAGAAAATCTGCTACGTCTGCCGCCGCCCGGAGAGCAAGGCGGGAGAGATGATCACGATGCCGGGCGGGATGAATTTCTGCCATGAGTGTATGCAGAAAGCATTTGACTCGATTTCCAAGTCGGGAATGGACTTTTCCAAGCTTCAAAATATGCCGTTTATGAACATGAATCTCAATGATTTTGCGGGCATGCAGATGCCGAATACAGAGATTCCAGAGAAAAATAAGATCAAGAAAAAGAGCAAGGCAAAAGACGCGGAGAAATTTCTGACGATGAAGGATGTTCCGGCACCGCACCAGATCAAGGCGCAGCTGGATACGTATGTGATCGGGCAGGAGCGGGCGAAACGGGCAGTTTCAGTGGCAGTCTACAACCATTATAAGCGCGTGATTCTCCGGCAGCAGGACGAGCTTCGGGCAAATGAAAATACGGAAGAAAAAGCGGAAAACGCGGCGGCACAGGGAATGCAGATGCAGGGCGGCGAGCCGGAGATTGAGAAATCCAACATCCTGATGCTGGGACCGACCGGAAGCGGAAAAACGTACCTGGTCAAGACGCTGGCGAAGCTTTTGGATGTGCCGCTGGCGATCGCGGATGCGACGGCGCTCACGGAAGCTGGATATATCGGAGATGATATAGAAAGCGTAGTCTCCAAGCTTCTGGCAGCGGCTGGAAATGATGTGGAGAAAGCTGAGCAAGGCATCATTTTCATCGATGAGATCGATAAAATTGCGAAAAAGAAAAATACGATGAGCCGCGATGTCAGCGGTGAGTCGGTACAGCAGGAGCTTTTAAAACTTCTGGAAGGCAGCCAGGTAGAGGTGCCGGTCGGCTCAAACCAGAAGAATGCGCTCACGCCGATGGCGACTGTGGATACGAACAACATCCTGTTTATCTGTGGCGGCGCGTTTCCGGGATTGGATGATATCATCAAGGAGCGCCTGAAAAAGCGTTCCACGATGGGCTTCAACTCCCATTTGAAGGATGAATTTGACAATGATCCGGATATTTTGAGCCAGGTGACAACGGAAGATCTGCGGAATTTTGGCATGATTCCGGAGTTTCTCGGACGTCTGCCGGTGCTTGTGAGCCTGCAGGGGCTGACAAAGGAATTGCTGATGCGGATTCTGAAAGAACCGAAAAATGCGATCCTCAAGCAGTATGAGCGCCTGCTGGCGCTGGATGAGGTCAAACTGGTGTTTGAGGACGATGCACTGGAGTGGATCGCCGAGCGGGCGCTGGAAAAAGATACAGGTGCCCGTGCGCTGCGTGCAATTTTAGAGGATTTTATGATGGATATCATGTATGAGATCCCGAAAGATCCGAATATCGGCTCCGTTGTGATCACGCGCCCGTATCTGGAGAAGAAGGGCGGTCCGCGGATAGAGATGCGGGGGTAATAGCTTTTCAGGAGCATGATCGGTGAACGGTGTCATGGATGTGGTGAAAGTTATCGATGTAAGGATCCGGAAAAGCAATTTGTGTGTGAAGAGAAAACAGCAGAAGTTAATTAACTTCTCATGGATAAAAAAGAGTTATATAGGTTTAACGTCCCATACCCCCACTCCCGGCTGGGATATTCGATGGAATTTCGGCGGTCAGCCCCGCGGATCAGAAATGCCTTGGCAATCGAGGTGTTGATCCGCGGGGCTGATGGCGTATAGGCAGACCAGGAGAGCAGGATCGCGGCGGCTCCGGCGGTCATGGCGGCGGCAAATGAGGTTCCGGTTACCTCCTGATAATCGGGAAGCGGGAGCCGGACGCCGGGGGCGGCAAGGTCGGGCTTGATAGTTCCGGTGCGGGTAAAACCGCGGCTGGAATGCAGATAGATCCCGCCCGTCTGGTGGCTGTAGGCGGCGGTGGTGATGATGGCTGCTGTATTGCCCGGATCGGTGATGGTTGTGTCCGGATCCGGGCGCAGAAAGAAGGTTTCATCCGAGATAAAGCCGTGCACCGGCAGCCACATATGGTATTCACCCTGAATCGAGAGCGTGTGGTAGACGCGGATTTTCCAGATTCCGGCGGCGGGGGCATCAAAGCGCATCAGGATCAGTTCGCTTCCGGTCGCCAGCTCGGAGCTGGTATAGTTGAGGTGAATGGTCGTTCCTTCCAGAAGAAAGGGAATCCGGCGTTCTTCGTCGCCGGAGAGCCGGATGCGTCCCGTTTCGTCGCCGGAGGGGGATAAAAATCCGACACTGTAAAGCTCCGATTCACGCGCCCACAGTTCCAGCGTAAATCCCCGTTCGCCGGGACCGACCCGCAGTTCCACATCCTCATAGGAGGTGGAAGCAGGAAATACACTGCGAAAATGGTGCCCGCGCCCGGTTTCATTGCCTCCGGCGGCGACCAGAATCTGCCCGCTGGCGCGCGACAGGCTGTTCAGATACAGACCAAGCGGCGAAGTGCCGCTGTGGCTTCCGGTATTGGTGCCAAGACCCAGCAGGATCACAAGGGGCTTTTTTTCCTGCCTGGCAATATAAAGAAGAAACTTGATTCCGAGCATGATGTCGTCCTCCTGAAAGGCGATGGCATCCTCGCGGATCAGAAAAAAATCGCGAAGATAGGTTCTGGCTGGTTTCAAGCGGACAACGACCAGTTCCGATTCCGGCGCCGCCCCGGAGAAAAAAGCATCGGCATCTTCGGAACCGGCGGCGACCAGCGCCATCTGCGTGCCGTGGCGGAGAGGATCCGAGGTGGGGACGATGGAATGCGGATCTTCCGAGCGCAGCGCCTCGTTGATGTGGGAACGCTGGTAGACACTTCCGTAGTGCAGCGCATCGATCGGATCCGGCGTGCTAAGCCCCGCGCCCGGAACCGTCTGATCCCAGATGGCGGCGATGCGCGTGCTTCCATCCGGATCGCGTAACAAGGGATTTGTATAATCGATCCCCGTATCCACAATCCCAATCAGCGTCCCGCGCCCCTTGTTTCCCAGGAAGGGCTGTTCTGCCGTCCGGGAAATTCCTGCGCTGTCCAGGCTGGATGTATCTAATATGGTATAAAGATTCGGGATCGAGTCATAGCCATACTGCTGGACTGAGAGCGGCAGCGCCTCCGCCAGAGACCGGTGCCAGATCACATACTCATGATTGACAAAATCATAGCAGCCGGAATCATTTTCCAAAATCTGGTTATAGGTAAAAGGAAAAAAACGTTCGATAAAATCGGCGGTTTGGTTGTCTGAAAGAGAAGAACAATTCATAGCGTTTTCCATAGAGATTTTTTAGAATTTAAGATAAGATATGCGGTAAAATACGAAAGCTTCCCTATACTCTGTCGGAAAAACTTGTTATAATAAATATAAGTTAGATAATGACATTTATATGAGGAGGTGCCCTTATGAAAAAATACCTGTATATGATAGCTGCCCTGTTCGGCATCGATTATTTCTGCAAGGAAAACATAGAAGCCCAGAAACCGGAAGATTTTCCGCGCGACATGGAAAAAAGCCATGGAAAGATCCGCCTGTACCGCAATCACAACGACGGTTTCTGTTTTGGAGTAAAA
>ENA-UEQS01001174-UEQS01001174.1-human-gut-metagenome-genome-assembly--contig:-NODE-1174-length-17503-cov-7.561288_pt1 | contig 17503 bp, 12 predicted proteins | sample MGYA00242953_ERZ507953 | MGnify/ENA primary metagenome ERZ507953 (study PRJEB26167, sample SAMN06115474) | human gut metagenome | host: Homo sapiens | place: China:Jiangsu | collected 2016-07-06...
GTGTGGTTCTTCTGGACGTAGACCGGGAAGCTCTCGGTGCCGGACAGCTTTTTGCCGGCGGTGATCTTCACGTTCTTGTCGGTGACAACGCAGTCCAGCTCCACATTGGGCTCGACTACGGTATCCTGCATCAGGACGCAGTTGCGGACCACTGCGCCCTTCTTGATCTTGACGCCGCGGAACAGCACACAGTTCTCCACGGTGCCCTCAATGAGGCAGCCGTCGGCCAGGATGGAGTTTTCCACCTTGGAGCCGGTGACGTAACGGGTGGGGTTGTCGTCACGGATCTTCGTGTAGACCGGGCTGTTCTTCGGGAACAGGGCATCCAGGTTCTTCTCGTCGATGAGCTTCAGGTTCTCGTCAAAGTAGCTCTTCATGTCGCAGACATGAGCCACATAGCCGGTGTACTCCAGCGCATGGATGTTCAGGATGTTGACATTGTGTGCCAGGATATCGCGCTCAAAGTAGATCAGGCCGCGGGAAGTTGCGTCCTTGACCAGCTTGATCAGGGTCTCGCGCTCCAGCACATAGATGTTCAGGTCCAGGTTCTGCACGCCGGGGCGGTAGTCATTGAACAGCAGCTCGGTCACACGGCCGTCGGCATCGACGGTCAGGGTATAGTTGTCGTTCTTGCGGCCCTCGGGGATCTCGGTCTTCTGGTAAGCAACGGTCACATCGGCACCGCTTGCCTGATGGGCAGCCAGCAGAGCGTTGAAGTCGTAGTTGACGGCGATGTTGGCATCGCTCATGACCACATACTTTTCCTTCTGATTTTCCAGGAAGTTCAGGATGGAGCCCAGAGCCTCCACACGGCCGGAGTAAATGCGCACGCCCTTTTCTGCAAAGGGAGGCACGATGTTCAGGCCGCCGTGACGGCGGGCCATATCCCATTCACGGCCGGTGCCCAGGTGATCCATCAGGGAGTGGTAGTTCTTACGCACCACGATGGACACGTTGGAGATGCCGCAGTTGGCCATGCTGGACAGCACAAAGTCCACCATGCGGTAACGGCCTGCAAAGGGGATCGAAGCCATTGCACGCTCGGTCACCAGCTCCGGAACGGTATTGTCATAGCTGTTGGGGAAAATGATGCCCAACGCATTGGTGTTCTGTCTCAGCATACTTCCACGCCCTCCTTGACGGATTCAAACACTTTTGCACCCTCCTTGACGGTGGCGCCTGCACCGACCGTCAGACCGGTGCCCACATGTGCGATGGGGCCGTCGCCGCCGACCTTTGCACCGGCACCGACCACAACGTCCTCTGCCAGGATGCAGCGCTTGACCACGGCACCTGCCTTGACGACCACGCCGTCCATCAGGACAGCGTCCTCAACGGTAGCGCCCTCTTCCACCACGACGCCTGCGCTCAGCACAGAGTGCTTGACGGTGCCGTAGATCTTGCAGCCCTCGGTGACCAGAGAGTCCTGCACGACGGCGCGGGGGCCGATCTTCTGAGCCGGCAGCACGGGGTTGCGGCTGTAGATCTTCCAGGTCTTGTCGAAGATGTCGATGCCGGAGTTCTCGGGATCCAGCACTTCCATGTTGGCTTCCCACAAGCTGTCGATGGTGCCCACATCACGCCAGTAACCGGCAAAGCGGTAAGCGTACATCTTGCGGCCGTCCCGCAGCAGGGCGGGGATGATGTTCATGCCGAAGTCGTTCTTGGAGTTGGGGTCTGCCTCGTCCTCTTCCAGATACTTCTTCAGGACATCCCAGTTGAAGATGTAAATGCCCATGGAAGCCAGGTTGGACTTGGGTACCGGGGGCTTCTCCTGGAACTCGGTGATGCGGTCGTTCTCGTCAGCGACCATCAGGCCGAAGCGGGAAGCTTCCTTCCAGTCCACTTCCATGACGGCCACCGAGAACTCTGCGCCCTTTTCTTTGTGGAAGCGCAGGAAGTCTGCGTAGTCCTGCTTGCAGATCTGGTCACCGGACAGGATGATCACATACTCGGGATCATAGCTGTCGATGAAGCCGATATTCTGATAGATGGCGTTTGCCGTGCCCTTGTACCAGTCGGTGCCCTTAGCCTGCTCGTAAGGGGGCAGGGTGTGCACGCCGCCGTGCAGACGGTCCAGATCCCAGGGCTGGCCGTTGCCGATGTACTCGTTCAGCTTCTGGGGCTGATACTGGGTCGCAATGCCAACGGTATCAATGTTGGAGTTCACGCAGTTGGACAGCGGGAAGTCCACGATGCGGTACTTACCGCCGAAGGACACTGCAGGTTTTGCCGTTTTCTGTGTCAGCGCGTACAAGCGCGAGCCACGTCCGCCGGCAAGGATCATTGCCACAATTTCTTTTGCCATAGCTTTATTCTCCCCTTTAACATTAACATTTCCGTTGTTCGGAAATGAGCGTCAACAAATGATCGTGTAGAACGGATGGGTTACTCTTTGGCTGCCTTGGGTTTGCGGCCGCGCTTTTTGGGCGCTTCCTCTGCTGCCGGTTCCGGCTCAGCCTTTGCCTTCCGGGTGGGTTTCTTCACCGGCTTTTCGGCCGGAGCTTCGGCGGCCTTGGGCTTACGGCCGGGCTTTTTTGCATCCTTTTCCGTGGGGGCCTCCGGGGCAGCCTTGGGTTTGCGGCCAGGCTTTTTCACGGCCTTTTCTGCCGGGGCTGCCTTGGTGGTCTTTTTGGCGGCGGTCTTTTTGCCGGGCTTTTTCGCCTTGTCCGCTGCAGTTTTGGCGGTGCGCTTTGTAGGCACCTCAAAGTACAGGGTGCTCATGGGGGGCAGGGTGATGGTGATGCTCTGCTCAAAACCGTGCATGGGCTTTTTGTGGGTCCGCACGGGCTTGTTGTGGACAGCACCGGAGCCGCCAAAGGCAGCGTCGTCGCTGTTCAGCACCTCTTTGTAGGTACCGGCCACCGGTGCGCCCAGGGTGTAGCCCTCCCGGAGTACCGGGTTGAAGTTGCACACCACCAGGATCTGCTTGCCGGCAGTGTCCTTGCGCAGGAAGGCGATGACGCTCTGCTGGGAGTCGTCCGGCACGATCCACTGGAAGCCCTCCCAGCTGTAGTCCACCTGCCAGAAAGCGGGGTGGTCCTTGTAGAAAGCGTTGAGGGTCTTGGCATAGTTCTTCAGCTCGGTGTGCTTGTCGTAGCCCAGCAGCATCCAATCCAGCTGCTTGGCCTCGTTCCACTCGGCAAACTGGCCGAACTCCTGACCCATGAACAGCAACTTCTTGCCCGGGTGCGCCATCATGTAGCCAAAGAAGGTGCGCAGGTTGGCAAACTTTGCCTCATACTCGCCGGGCATCTTGTTGATCAGGCTGCCCTTGCCGTGCACCACTTCGTCGTGGCTGATGGGCAGCACAAAGTTCTCGCTGAACGCATAGAAGAAGCTGAAGGTAACCTTGTTGTGGTTGCCGGCGCGGAAAAGCGGGTCGGTCTTCATGTAGCTGAGCATGTCGTTCATCCAGCCCATGTTCCACTTGAAGTTGAAGCCCAGGCCGCCGTCCGAAGCGGGCTTTGTGACCATAGGCCATGCGGTGGACTCCTCCGCGATCATGTACTTGTGGGGGTGACGGCCCAGCACGGTGTTGTTGAGCTTGCGCAGGAAGGCCACGGCCTCCAGGTTCTCCTTGCCGCCGTCCTTGTTGGGCTCCCACTCGCCCTGCTTGCGGTTGTAATCCAGATACAGCATGGAGGCCACAGCGTCCACCCGCAGGCCGTCGATGTGGTACTGCTCCAGCCAGTACAGGGCACTGGAGATCAGGAAGCTCTGCACCTCGTTGCGGCCGAAGTCGAACACCATGGTGCCCCACTCCTTGTGCTCACCGCGCTTGGGATTGGGGTCCTCATAACAGGGCTCACCGTCAAAGTTGTACAGGCCGAACTGGTCCTTGGGGAAGTGGGCAGGCACCCAGTCCATGATCACGCCGATGCCGGCTGCATGCAGCTTATCCACAAAGGTCATGAAGTCCTTGGGGGTGCCGTAGCGGCTGGTGGGGGCAAAATAGCCGGTGACCTGATAACCCCAGCTGCCGTCGAAGGGATATTCCATCACGGGCAGCAGCTCCACATGGGTATAACCCATCTCGGTGATGTAGGGGATCAGCTGGTCGGCCAATTCTGCGTAGTTGTAGGGCTTGTTGCCCTCCTTCATCTTCCAGCTGCCGACGTGCATCTCGTAGATGTTCATGGGGCCGTTGATCACATCGGCCTTCTTCTGGGCGGCCTGCCAGGCCTCATCGTGCCAGGCAAAGCCGGAGATATCATAGACCTTGCTGCCGTTGGACGGCCGGGTCTCGGCGTGGAACGCATAGGGGTCAGCCTTGTAGACAAGGTCGCCTGCACGCGTAGTCACGCAGTATTTGTAAACGTCGAATTCCTTCATGCCAGGAATAAACAATTCCCACACAGAATCCCCATCCACCTTGTGCATGGGGTGGCTGCCGGGCTTCCAGCTGTTGAAGTCGCCTACCACGCTGATGGCCACAGCGTGCGGTGCCCATACGCGGAACACGACGCCGGGCTCGCCTGCGCGTGTTTCCAGATGTGCGCCGAAGTAACGATAGGCCTCGCAGTTGTTGCCCTGCTTGAACAGATACACCGGCAGATCCGATGCATTGCCCTGAATCTTTTCTTCGGTCGGTTTCATAGACTGCTCCTCCCCGTACAGATCCGCATACGCGCACCTGTAGCTTTTTACTCTTTTATATTAAAGAATTCCGACCGGTTTTTCAAGGCCTTTTCTGGAAAAATACCCATAATCTTTTCTTCAATATTTCTCCCTTATATACACACCCGCCAATTTTTTGCAAAATTTATCGTGAATCTTACCAATGCAATGAAAAAAGCGGAGCCTCTGCACCTCTCTCTTTTGGGAGAAACGTACAAATGCTCCGCTCTGCGGGGTCCTTTTCTGTTATGGGGTCATGCGGCGGACCGGTCAGCCCACCACATACACATTCACCTGAATGGCACCGTTGATCACGCTCTCGGCGTAGGTCTCATAGAACAGGTCCACCAGGATCTGACCCTTCTGCACCGCGATGCCGGTGTCGGTGGCCACCGCGTAGCCGTACACGAACTTTCCGTCCGTAGAAGTGATGTACAGCTTGGTGCCGTAGGGGATCACATCCGGGTCCACGGCCACGGTGCCGTAGCCAAGGCCCAGGCCGGAAGAGCCCTTGCCGGTTTTAGAATAATAACCGGTGGCCTTGCCGGTGAGCACCTTGCTGTAGGAAGCAGGGGCATTGGTGGTGCCGTCCGGGCCGGTCAGGGGCGAGACGGGTGCGCCCGCGCCGTAGGTCTTGATGACATGGTTCGTGGGCTGCACGGTGGTGGTGGAATCCACCACGATACTGTTCTCCAGCTCACCGTCCACATAGCGGTCGCGGGTGGTCACGGTCTGCTGGCCCTCGGCACCGTGCTGCACGGTGGTGGTGCGCCCGGTGTTGCGGAAGTACAGGCTGGTATAGACATACTCGGTATCATAGGGGATGGCCTGCGTTTCCACGCGGTCCTGATAGTCCACGCGGTGCACCACGATCGGGGTGCCTGCGGTCACCAGGCGGTCCAGGGCAGGCTCGGTGTAGTCATCGCCCTCCAGGGTGATGCCGGCGCGCTGCAAGGCATCGGCCACAGTGCCGTACACCATCTTCACCGGGTAGGTCTGGCCGTCGGCCTGGATGTTCACCGAGAATGCGCGCTCAATGTTCAGGGTGGCAAGGTTGCCGCTGAACGCCGTGTAATAGACCTGGTCGCCCTCTTCGGACTGGATGCCGGAGAGGCTCATGACCTTTGCGGGGTCGGTGGCAGAGGTGAGGATCACCTGCTTGGCCCCATTGGAGTCGGTGACGTAGGTCAGCCGCAGATTCGCAGCGGTCACACCAAGGGTAGCCACAAGGCACACGACCATGACACAAAACGCCAGCACGCGGGAAGAGACTGCAGATCTGCAGTCCGAGGATGCTTTTTTCAAGTTTACGGAAGCGATACGAGACAACTCCTCTCTTCTTGTTTTTGGTGCGGCCGCGGATGCTGCATTGCACCCCGGCCGCCGGGACTGCGGAGCACCAGGGGCTCCACAATCAAATACGATGCTTTTCCGGCTGTGGAAGCCAAGCATCGTATTGCGTCGGAATCCGTTCCAACGGGACATTGCTCCGTCCCCCGGCACAGGCCCCCATTGCCTGCACCGTACCGTCCGCTCAGACGGCATTTCACTTCATCCAGATAAAATTTAAACGCTGCAACGTCCGTTGCTCCGTTGCGCGGTATTATCTTACCAGACCGGAGCCGATTTGTCAAATCGGGCGCCTCTACTTTGTTAGATACTTGACATTCTTTTTTGTGCAATTTTAACAGTGTTTCCTGCAAAATATTGCTTTTTAAGTTATTTCCTCCGGATTTTTCGCCTTTTTTCGTCTACGTTCTGTTCATGAATTTTTAACATTTGTATCCGTCCCGGATGCCCCGGAACGACCCGTTTCCGGCCCTCCCGCACGGAAACAAGCGGCCAAATACCGCAGTTTTCTGCACAAAACCAGGCCCGTCGCCGGGCATTTTCTGCACCCGGAATTGCCCCCGAATTACCCCCAAAAACACCCCTCCGGCAAAATGCCGAAGCCCAGAAATCTGCGGAGAAAAAGAACACACTTCTGCTGCCGCGCGCCCCGGCGTACAATCAAATAAAAAACCGGAAAGGAAGGTCAAAACCATGAAGATCCAAATCATTCATCGAGCCTGCGGCGGCACCGAATTCCTGCCGCAGCCCAGCCGCCTGCACCTGGGCGCACAGAACGCGGAAGGCGTGGACCGGCTGCAGTTCCAGCTGCCCGAAAGCTGGGCCGACTGCGCCATTGCCCTGTACCTGCGCCGCAGCGACGGCACCCAGCTGGCCCCGGTGCCGCTGGACGGCGATGCCTGCGTGACGGTGGACCGCCGCCTCACCGGCTGCACCGGTGGGCAGTGGATGCTGGCCGCCGTGAGCGGCTCCGGCTACACCGCCTACACCCGCCCCGGCCGGTACGACACCTATGCCACCCTGCCCACCGACGGCGGCTCCGAGGACCTGCCGCCCACCCTGTACGAGCAGTTCGTGGCCCGCGTGCTGGAAAGTGCCAGCACAGCCGCCACGGCGGCCCAGAGCGCCTCGGCCAGCGCCGAACGCTGCACTTCCAGTGCCGCACAGGCACAGACTGCTGCCCGGCAGGCCAGCACCAGCAGCACCGCGGCGGCCGGGTGTGCATCCCGGGCCGAGGCTGCTGCCGCCCGCGCCGAAGAGCTGGCCCCGGCAGACGGTCAGGTACTGAGCGTGAACGGCAAAAGCGGTGTAGTGGTCCTGCGTGCGCAGGACGTGGGTGCCCTGCCCCGGCCTGCGCAGCCGGCAGCCGGCTCCCTGCTGCGGGTTCTGAGCGTGAACCCCGACACCGGTGCCCTGCTCACCGACACTACGCCCCCGCCCGACCTGACGCCCTATGTGCGCAGCAGCACCCTGCCGGACGCAAAGACCCCCGGCCCGGTGCGCATCGACCCGCAATACGGCGTGGCTGTGCGGGAGGACGCCACCCTGACCCTTGTGCCTGCCTCCGCCGAACAGCTGGACAGCATGACCGACTGCTTTGCGCCGCTCACCCCGGCCCTGCTGCCCTACGGCGTGAAAAAAGCGCTCACCACCGCCAGCACTGCCGCCGGGTGGACCGGTGCGGAAAAGACGGCCGCCCTGCGCACGCTGGGTGCCGACCTGACCGCCTACTATACCCGGCTGGAGGCCGACGCCAAGTTCGGCACGCCGTACACCCTGCCGCCCGCTGCGGCGGACCAGCTGGGCGGCGTCAAGGTGGGCGACTATCTGGACGTGGACGAGGACGGCACCATCAGCGGCAAGACCCTCAATGATAAGATCGCTGCCGCCGTGGCGGTCAAGTCGGAGGCGCGACTGGTGTGGAACACCCATGTGACGTCTCCTAACAAATTCACAACTTGGGATGTTCAGATTCCAGGCAATGTTGATAAGATATGCATTACCAAAGGCAAGTACAACAGCTACGGTAATAACACTGAAAAAAGCATTGCACGCGGTGGCACGACAACTTATGACTGTGACATCAATTTTACAATCACATTCCAAACAAACGGCATTCTTCATGTTGTTTCTCCATACAAAACATTGTTCCATCTGGAACTCTGGATTGACGGCTACCACTACCCCACCCTCGCGGACCTGCTGACGCAGGTGACCGCCGTGGAGAGCAGTGTCACCGATCTTCAGGTGGCCCTGTGCGAGCTGTACGAAGAAAAGGAGGAAAATTGATGGCGAAAATTTATGCAGCCCTGATCCGCAAGGGTATCAAGACGCTGGACGAGGTGCCCGCCCGTCTGCGCAGCACCGTGGAAGCCCTGCTGGCGGAGGTGGAAGCCGATGCTTGAAGCCTGGTCCCGCACGCGGGACGGCACCCGGAAGCTGAGCGCAAACTTCACCGTGGCCGAGTTTGCCTGCAAAGATGGCTCGGACCCTGTGTTCGTGGACAGCAGCCTTGCCGCCCTGCTGCAGAAGATTCGCGACCACTTCGGCCGCCCCGTAGTCATCACCAGCGGCTACCGCACCGCCGCCCACAACAAATCCGTGGGCGGGGCCGCCTACAGCCAGCATCTGTATGGACGCGCTGCCGACATCCGGGTGCAGGGCATCCCGGTGGAGCAGCTGGCCGCCTATGCAGAGACCTGCCTGCCCGGCACCGGCGGCATCGGCCGGTACCCGCCCCGGGCCGGACGGGCTGTGGGCTGGGTCCATGTGGACACCCGCCCCGCCAGAAGCCGCTGGACAGGTTAAGAAGGAGGTGAACCCAATGGAAAGCATCCTGTCCGCCCTGATTGCCGGTGCCGTGACCCTGATCGGGGTGCTGATCGCCAACAGCCGCAGTCAGGCCGTGACCGACACCAAACTGGAAGAGCTGACCCGCGAGGTGCGCGAGCACAACAATTTCGCCCGCCGCGTGCCCATTCTGGAAGAGCAGATGAAGGTGGCCAACCACCGCATCGCCGACCTTGAGAACCACGAACGAATGAAAGAGAGGAACTGATTTATGGAACTGAGCAACAAGATCTCCGCCGCTACCCTGGCCCGCACCGCTGTGCTCCTGCTGGCCCTGACCAATCAGGTGCTGAGCGCAATGGGCAAGCCCGTGCTGCCCATCGAGAGCACCACTGTGGAGCAGCTGGTCACCGCCGGCATCACCACCGTGGCCGCATTGATTAACTGGTGGAAGAACAACTCCTTCACCGCTGCCGCCGTGGCCGCCGACAGCTACATGGCCCGGCTGAAGCAGAAGCAGTGATCGCCGACTGCCCTATATAAGGTAGAGGGCAAGGCCCCCGGAGACGCAGGTTTCCGGGGGCCTTTTTCGTCTGCAGCAGGGCGGCAGGAGAAATTCCAGCCGGTTCTTTGCCAGAAATTCCGTCCCTCAAAAAGTGGTTTTCCGCAACAATCCGCACACTCTGCACCAGTACCGCAACCGCATCATTTCACGTCCGCAACAGTTTCTCTTTTTTCTGCAACAAATTCTTGTGATTTGTGCAAAATATCCAATTCAGACTTTGGAATGTTTTCACAAATCATGCGTTTCTACACATTTTTTCTTGACAACCTACACCGGAAAATGGTATAAAGGAAGCAGGATAGTAAGCCTCGAAATATGTCCATCCTATGGGACAGTGGTAATGCGTAAAAGACTTGACACCATTTGAAAGGAGCCATCAATCATGACGAATAAAAAGCTGAAACTCGCTGCCATGTCCGTAGCCCTGACCGCCTGTGTCGCTGCACAGCCCATGGCTGCCCATGCTGTGGAAGGCCCCGACTCTGTCGAGGATAACGCTGCCCCGCAGGCCGAACCCGCCCCTGTGGAAGGTGAGACCGCAGAAGGCGAGGTCGAGGGCGAAGAGGGCAAGCAGGAGGAGTTTACCCCCCCCCCGGTGAACGAAGAGGCCAAGAGCGAAGAGCAGGCCCCTGCGTTCGGCCCCGGCACCAAGACCGATGACATCACCATTGACTATAAACCTGCTGAGAAGCCGGAACAGCCCGGCAAATCCGGTGAGGACGGTGAAGCCGACGGCTCTGAGGGCTCCGGCGAGACGGACGAGACTGAGAACCCCGACGGCACCTATGTGAAGGGTGACGTGATCGACAACAGCAAGAAGGACGAAGCCACCGGCAAGGACGGCAAGATCGGCACCGCCACCAAGGAAGAGACCCCCGACAGCTCTTCCAGCACCACCGTCGTGGACCCCGACGCCGAGGTGAAGAAGGGCGACCCCGTGGTGGGCAAGGATGAGGACGGCAACACCACCATCACCACTCCCACCGAGACCACCGGCACCGAGACTACGACCACCACCGGCACCGGCAAGGCCGATTCCTCCACCACCATTACCGACACCAAGAAGGGCGAAGAGATCAACCTCGACGACGAGCTTGGCAAGGACGTGCGTCCGGACTGGAAAACCGATAAGGATGCCAAGCTGGGCGGTTACACCGTGGACAAGGTCGAGCCCGCCAAGGACGGTAACTCCAAGACCCTGACCCTGAAAAAGACCAGCCCGACCGAAGAAAAGGAGATGGCCGCCGAGGACATCGCCAAGCTGCTGGACGTCCCCGAGGGCGGCGTGGAGAAGAAGGAAGAGCTGGACGAAGAGGGCAACCCCAAGACCACCTACACCCTGAAAAAGGAAGAGATCTCCACCGACGAGAACGGCAACACCGTCACCCGCGTCACCTACTACAAGATCACCGGCAATACGGTCGAGACCACCACCGAGACCACGCTGGTGCTCAAGGTGGAAAAGGGCACCGAAACGAAGAAGGATCAGGATCTGAGCACCGAGGCCGAGTTGCCCGATTCTATCACCGTAAAGAACGGTAAGAGCGAGCTCAAAGTTTCTAAGGATATCCTTGAGAAGGCCCTCGATAACGGCGGCACTTATACGGATACTGATAAAAACATCACCTATACGGTTACGAAAAAAGAGGAAAGTTCCACCAAGCTCAGCAACGAGCAGCTGGCAAAGCGTCTGGGCGATGGCTTCACTTATAATGCCGCCGACGACAGCATCTCCTACAAGGGCGAAAAACTGACCATCAGCCAGAATGATGTTTACCGCAAGCTCCTGAGCTACGACGTCACGGTCACCGAAACCATCAAGAATGAGGGTCAGGTCGAAGGCGGTCAGGCCAGCATCGACAAGGCCAACAACGACGCCAAGCTGGAAGCCATCAAGGCCGCTCTGACGGATGCCGCCAAGAAAACCGGCATCAATGTGGACAGCGAGGATTTCAAGAACCAGCTGAATACGATCGATCCTACCGGCAAAGGCCAGCTCAATCTCAGCTATACCGATGCAGACGGCAACGTTCATACTGTCACCCTCTGCTATGACGGGGCAACGGTTTCTGCGCCTGAGCCGGGCAGTTCTGATCCGAGCAAAAACACCGAGACCCGCGAGGACATCAAGGACTACACCGTCACCGGTACCGCTTATGTGACCGGCTCGAATACGTGGACTGAGAGCGGTTCCCTCAACGGCACCTACGTCAAGCCCGGCAGCGGTGAACTTCCCTCTCTCGAAGGTTGGACGTTCGACAGCATAGACACGGAGAAGGGCACCACGACCTACAAAAAAGAAGAAACCGTGACCTCGCCCGACGGCACCAGCACCAAGATCACCCGTACCTGCACGATCACGGAATCGTCCGCTTCCCTCAGCGATACGGAGAAGGAAGAGATCGCCTGGGCGGAGTTGCTGAAACAGCACCCCGAATATAAGAACAAAGATGAGCTGAAAGCTGCAGGTTATAACATCAATATCAGCAGCATGGACTTCTCCGGCATCAAGCGCGTAGAATGGACGATCGACGAACTTTCTGAATCCACAAAGACGGACGCCAAGGATCTTAACGACAAGCTGGTGATCCCCGGCGGCAAGAACTGGTCGATCGACGAAAAGGCTCGCACCATTACGGTGGACGGAAAGACCTACGACAAGGTGACCAAAACCAATGACGGCTACACCTGCACGGTCGAGGACAAAAACGGCGTAAAGACCACCTACACCTTCACCAAACAGGCCGGTGCTCCGCTGACCCCTGAAGAGATCCAGACCGCGCTGGCAGGCCAATACAGTGTTCCCGCTGACAGCATCCGACTGAACGCCGACGGCAAGACCGCGACCTTCACGAAGGGTGACGAAACCATCACCGTGGATTACAGCACCCTGAGCGAGACCCTCACCGTCCGGAAGGATGTGCACACCTCCTCCAGTGTCACCGACATCATCAAGGACAATAAGGATCTTGAGAAGGCATACGACGAGCTGTGGAAGCAGATTCAGGAGATCCGGAGCAAACTTCAGCCCGACGAGGAACTCTGGATCGGTAAAACGAAGATCGATTCCACCACCAAAAAGGAAGATATCATCAAGTATTTCACCAAGGCCATCTCGCCCGAAAACATGAGCAAGGATGAGCTGATCAAGGCTCTGCAGGAGCAGGAGCGGATCGCCAAGAGCTCCACTTACGTTGCCAACAAGGGTTCTGATTACGAAGAGACCAAGAAGAACTACTACTCCGGTGAAAAGACGGATGAATTCAAATCCTTCAGCAAGGCACCGGATGGTTCCAAAATTGAGGTCTATTGGAAATCGACTTGGTGGGGCGGCTATTATTACTATACAGACGCTAACGGCCAGGAAGTTCGTGTTCATAGTAACACTGTGCACTACGAAGAGCAGCGCGACGACATCGGCCACCTCGATCTTGCTTCCGGCTCCAAGCTGGATCTGCTGCCGGACAAGGACGGTAAGGTCGATCAGACCGACTGTGTGCTGGTGAGCAAGAATCTGAAGCTGGAGTGGAACTACGATGCCGGAAACCTGGTCAACGGTAAGGGCAACCAGCCGGTCGGCCTGGACAGCAAGATCAGCTGGGATGATGAAGGCGGCAAGGGCGACGGCCACTACGAGTATGACCGCGGCAATTCCAACAACTGCCCCGACAAGAGCGCCTACTACAAGCTGACCGGCACCGTTGCCTACGACCCCATCAAGGAGAACGGCAGCATCAAGCTGTATCAGGGTGGCTATGACGGTTGGTACTGGGTCAGTGCGGAAGATCAGGCCATCAATGCCTACCTGGAGGCAACTGGCAGCAGCAAGACGGCCGCCAGCCTCACGAAAAAAGAGCGTGATGCCATCGTTGGCACCTATGTTGTGCAGATCGGCACCACCGGCACCAACAGCACCGGTGAAAGCGGCTATCAGGTCTATCTCAAGTCCTCTGAACTGACTGCCTACGGCTATATGACCCGCGATGCCAACACCTGCATCAACAGCACCTACAAGCGCCAGGACGGCACCTGGGGTTACGTCGGCGGCTATGACCTGATGATCTCCGAGCTGACCCAGGTGCGTGAGGGCAAGGTCGTCGGTCAGACCGAATCCACCATCAAGACCATCACTGCCCCGCTGAGCATCCGCAGCTCTCAGGACTTCGCCAAGCGCCTTCTGGAGCTGAACAAGCAGACCACCACCACCCATAAAACCGGTGAGGGTGCTACGGCTTACGGCGAAAATACTTCCGGCGACTTCGACGGTACCTATACGCAGAAGAAGAGCGAAACGGTCGAAGGATCCGGTACCGGCAAAGGCCACTACACCACCTTTACCGAAGTGCTGAAGAAGATCTTCTCCGGCTCCGGCAGCAAGGAGCACGATGAGGGCAGCGTCTCCTACACCCACCGCACCACGGACAAGGTGAACACCACGCCAGTGTCCAAGGAGACCGTGACCACCACCGACGCCCATGTGGGCTACAACTATACCTCCATCGAGACCCGCACGGTCACCGTGAACGGCGAAGAGACGGTCATCGTCCCGCCCGTCACCCCGCCCGTCACCCCGCCGGAAACGCCTGTGGAGGACGAGACCCCGAACGAAGTCGTGACCCCGGAGACCCCTGAGCTGCCGCCCGTGCAGGACGCCACCCCGGACGCTCCGGTCCTGCCGTCTGACGCGGTCCTGCCCGCTGTGCAGGATGCACTGCCGCAGACCGGCGTGAACTGGATGGCCGCTCTGGGCATGGCATTCAGCGGCATGCTGCTGACCATCGCAGGCGCATTCGCCAGCCTCAAGTACAAGGAAAAGCACTGATGCTTTTCCCTTCCAACGTGATCCACGTCAAGTCGTAAACGCATAGAAAGGGCCTCCCCATTCCGGGGAGGCCCTTTCGTGTTATGTTCGGCTTATGCTTCCGCTTTGGCAGCGCGGTACCACTGTACCAGCTTTTCGGCGTCCTGCCAGCCCTTGCGGTACATGGCTTCCAGACTCTGTTTGTCCTTGGTCAGGGTGGACATGCCCTCGGAGGTGTAGCGGTAGAGCTTTTTGCCCAGCCGCTCCACGATGCTCATGGCCGGGAGCTGGGTCGTCACATCGTAGACTCCCAGCCGCTCGTAGGTGACATAATAGGCCAGATTATAGTCCGAGAGTTTTGCGATGGTGCAGTTTTCCGTGTTGGTCACGCTGAGGATCTGGCAGTTCTGCTCCTTGAAGCGCATCACATGGCCGATGGTGTCGCGGGACTCGCCGGACACTGAAAACACGATCACCAGCGAATTTTCCACGAATCGGCTCTCGGTGGGGTAATGGGGCTCGTCGATGTACAGGCAGAACTTGCCCATGCTGGAAAAATAGCGTGCCCCGTACTTGGCCACGATGCCGGACATGCCGCTGCCTACAAAAAAGATGTGCCGGGCCTGAAAAATGACCTTGGTCAGCATGTCCAGCTTCTGCTCAAACTCCGCCGAGCAGGTCTTTTTCAAAAAGTCGATGACCTCCGACACATCGTCCTTGACCGGCGGCTGCTTTGCCTGTTCCAGATGCTGGCGCAGCCGGATCTTGAACTCCGCGTAGCCGTCGCAGCCCGCCTTTTTGCAGAACCGGAGGATGGTGGAGGTAGACACATGGGCGGCATCCGCAAACTCCCGGATGCGCATATAGCACACCTTGTCCGCGTTCCGCACAACATACTTATAAACTTCCAGCTCCAGATCATTCAGGCTGCAGATCATCTCTTCGCTGAACATCGGCCGCCCCTCCCTCGTGGTGGTTTTTGTTCCAGTATACTGTATTTTTTGCCGCGTTACAATTCCCCTGCTCAGAAAAAAGCCGCCGCACGGTGGCAGGGCCGTGCGGCGGCAGAAACATGCTTTGGGGAACCGATCAGATCAGGCTCAGGGCCTCTTCGTCGCCCACGAGGATGAAGTCGGGGTGCATCTGCAGGATGCTGGCGGGCACTTCCGGGGTGACCGGGCCGAAGAAGGCTTTCTTCACGATCTCGGCCTTGCCGGTGCCGTTGACCACCATCAGCACCTTACGGGCCTGCATGATGGTCTTGATGCCCATGGTGTAGGCCTGCTTGGGCACCAGGTCTACATTGCCGTCAAAGAAGCGCTTGTTGGCCTCGATGGTCTCCTGGGTCAGATCCACACAGTGGGTCTCCAGCTCAAAGGCCTCGCCCGGCTCGTTGAAGCCGATGTGGCCGTCGTGGCCGATGCCCAGCAGCTGCAGGTCGATGCCGCCCACAGCGTGGATGATCTGGTTGTACTTTGCGCAGGCATCCTCTGCATCGGGGTTGGTGCCATCCGGCAGGTTGATCTTTGCAGGGTCGATGTTCACCTTATCGAACAGATTCTTGTGCATGAAGCTCCAGTAGCTTTCCGGGTGCTCCTTGGGCAGGCCGCGGTACTCGTCCAGATTGACGGTGGTCACCTCAGAAAAATCGATGTCGCCCTTGTTGTACCAGTCCACCAGCTGTGCATACGCGCCCACAGGGGTGCCGCCGGTCGCCAGACCCAGCACGCAGTTGGGCTTCATAATAACCTGTGCCGAAATGATATTGGCTGCCTTGCGGGACATATCCGCATAATCCTTTGCACGAATGATCTTCATCACAAACGACCTCACTTATCATCTTTTTTGCCGCTCTGCACGGGCTGCGCAGAGCACTTCTGCGTTTAGTTTATCACATTTCGCAGACAAGCGCCAGTCATCCCGGCCATCTTTTCGGCGTGTTTGCACAAAAAGATGCAAAGTCCCGACGTTCGGGCCGGCATTTCCGGTCACAAACGCGCAAAAACGCCGCCGGGCGTTTCCACACCGGCGGCGCTGCATGTTGAAAGATCAGTTCCCGCTGCACAGGCCGCAGACGGAACAGGCGGCGGGGGTGGCGGCACAGCCGCCAAGGGCGGTCTCGCGCAGCTCGGCGGGCAGGCGCTTGCCCACGGCGTACATGGCCTCCAGCATCTGGTCGAAGGGGATCAGCTGGCGGATGCCGCTCAGGGACAGTTCCGCTGCAATGAGGGCGTTGGCCACACCGGCAGCGTTGCGGTTCTGGCAGGGGTACTCCACCAGCCCGCCTACGGGGTCGCACACAAGGCCCAGCATGTTCATCAGCACGGTGGAAGCCGCGTCCAGACACTGCTGCGGGTCGCCGCCCATCAGCTCCACGGCGGCAGAAGCAGCCATGGCAGACGCAATGCCCACCTCGGCCTGACAGCCGCCCACGGCACCGGCCACGGTGGCGTTGCGCATGGCAAGATAGCCCACGGCACCGGCGTTGAACAGGGCATCCACGATGCGCTGGTCGGAGATGCGGTAGCACTCCTGCAGCGCCAGCATCATGCCCGGCACCACGCCTGCAGAGCCTGCGGTGGGTGCAGCCACTATCAGGCCCATGGAAGCGTTCACTTCCAGCACGGCCATGGCGTAGGTCATGGCCTTCTGCAGCACATCGCCGCAGATGTTTTTCTTCTTATTATAATGTGTTTCCAGCTTTTTGGCCTCGCCGCCAATGAGCCCGCCCATGGATTTGATGGGCTTTTTCAGTGGCTGGGTGGCAGAAGCGCGCATGATCTCCCATGCCTTTGCCATGCGGTGATCCACAGCATCCCGGGGCACTTCGCCCAGAATGCATTCCCGCTGGCGCATCACTTCCGAAATGGGCAGTTGGTTTTCCTCGCACAGGTCCAGCAGCTCATTGGCGGACTTAAACTCCATGTTCATCGCTCGTCCCTCCTTACGGCTGCACGACCATTACATCGTTGATGTTCGGGTTTGCCAGCAGCAGCTGATCCACACCCTCGGGCAGGCGCTCATCCGACTCCACGATGGTGTAAGCCGTGTGCCCCTTTCCCTCGCGGAACAGGCGCATGAATGCGATATTCACGCCGCGGTCGCTGAGGATCTTTGAGATATGCGCCACCACGCCGGGCTTGTCCTTCTGCACCACGATGAGGGCGTTGTACTCGCCGGTAAAGTCCACCTCCACGCCGTTGATCCGCACGATGCGCACCTTGCCGCCGCCCAGCGATTCACCGCGCACGGTCATCACCTGACCGGCCGCATTCTCCATGCGGATATCCACCGTGTTGGGGTAGATGTCGGTCTCCACCTCATTGGGGGTGAAGCTGTAGCCAAGGCCGCGGTCGGTGGCAATGGCAAAGGAATCC
>ENA-UEQS01001177-UEQS01001177.1-human-gut-metagenome-genome-assembly--contig:-NODE-1177-length-17462-cov-8.024101_pt1 | contig 17462 bp, 9 predicted proteins | sample MGYA00242953_ERZ507953 | MGnify/ENA primary metagenome ERZ507953 (study PRJEB26167, sample SAMN06115474) | human gut metagenome | host: Homo sapiens | place: China:Jiangsu | collected 2016-07-06...
GCTGTTGTCCTTTTGGATGGGACAGAAGAAGTATCCGATTCAGTATGACTTGAAAAGTCTGGGACTTTATATCCTGCTTGCTGCGGTACTGTATGTGATCGGCGAACAAGTGCCGATTTCTGATCTTGTGCTCCGTCTGGCTTTCCGTACTGTGCTTTTATTGTTGTTTGTAGCATACATCGTCAAGAAAGATTTGCCGTTAAGTCAGCTACCTGTTATTAATCGATTTATAAAGAAGAAATAACTTATGAAGACAGATGAACGTAATAAATTCGCCATAAAGTCCTTTTTAGGCGAATATCTGGATTTGAGAAAGGATAAGGATAATGAACTGGCAACAGTCGATTCTATCCGTAAAGGTGTGGAGTTCAAGGGGGCGAACCTGTGGATTCTTATCTTTGCCATTTTCATGGCGTCACTTGGCTTGAATGTGAACTCTACCGCCGTGATCATCGGTGCCATGTTGATTTCTCCGTTGATGGGGCCTATCATGGGAGTAGGGCTTTCTGTCGGCTTGAACGACTTCGAACTGATGAAACGTTCTTTAAAGAGTTTTCTTATTACGACCGCTTTCAGTGTGACGACGGCGACAATTTTCTTCCTTCTGGCGCCTATTGCCGGTTCGCAGTCAGAGTTACTGGCCCGCACATCGCCGACAATTTATGACGTATTCATCGCACTTTTCGGTGGTCTGGCAGGTGTGGTGGCTCTTTCTACGAAAGAAAAAGGGAACGTGATTCCGGGTGTCGCTATCGCTACGGCATTGATGCCGCCGCTTTGTACGGCAGGTTACGGGCTGGCTTCCGGTAATCTGATCTATTTTCTGGGAGCCTTTTACCTCTACTTCATAAATTCCGTATTCATTAGCCTCGCAACTTTTATCGGTGTGCGTGTGATGCATTTCCAGCGGAAAGAGTTCGTTGATAAAAACCGTGAAAAGACGGTGCGTAAATATATCATCCTGATTGTGATTCTGACGATGTGCCCGGCTGTTTATCTGACATTCGGAATTATCAAAAGTACTTTCTATGAAGCGGCGGCCAACCGGTTTATCAACGAACAGTTGGGATTCGAGAATACGCAAGTGCTTGATAAAAAGGTCAGCTATGAACATAAGGAAGTCCGTGTTGTCCTGATCGGCTCGGAAGTGCCGGACGCTTCGATCTCCATAGCCCGCAGTAAACTGAAAGAGTATAAACTTGAAGATACCAAGCTGATAGTATTGCAGGGTATGAACAACGAAGCGGTGGATGTGTCTTCTATCCGTGCCATGGTAATGGAAGACTTCTACAAGAACAGCGAACAACGGCTTCAGGAACAGAAAGTCAAAATAACTCAACTGGAGACAACTCTCCAACAATATAAATCGTATGATGAAATGAGTCGTACACTGGTGCCGGAACTGAAGGTGCTTTATCCTTCTATCACTACGCTTTCCATTGCTCACTCGCTCGAAGTACGGGTAGATTCGATGAAAACGGATACGGTGACGCTGGCTGTCATGAAGTTTGCCAAACATCCGACGAATACGGAGAAAGAGAAAATCAGCGAGTGGCTGAAAGCCCGGGTAGGGGCGAAAAAGTTGAGGTTGATTACCGAATAAAGAATCTAAAAATAATAGCATGAAATTCAGACTGACCGCAGTTATTGTCCTTGCTCTTTGCTTGTCGAATGCTTTTGCCGATGAGGGAATGTGGCTATTGGGAAATCTTAAGAAGAATAAGCAAACAGACCGGGTAATGAGAGAACTTGGTTTGCAGATGCCTGTAAATAAATTATATAATCCGAAGAAGCCGTGTCTGGCGGATGCCGTTGTCAGTTTCGGTGGCTTTTGTTCGGGAGTAGTCGTATCGGAAGACGGGTTGGTGTTCACCAATCATCATTGCGGTTTCAGTAGTATCCAGCAGCATTCTTCGGTAGAACATGATTATCTGAAAGACGGTTTTGTGGCCCGTAGCCTCGAAGAAGAACTGCCGAATCCCGAGTTATATGTCCGTTTCCTGCTTCGTACGGAAAATGTGACCAAGCGGGTATTGTCTGCCGCCAAACACGCTAAGACGGAATCCGAGCGGCGGGTGGCAGTCGATTCTGTGATGAATGTAATCGGGATGGAAGTATCGGAAAAGGACTCCACCTTGACGGGTATTGTTGACGCCTACTATGCGGGAAATGAGTTCTGGCTGTCTGTTTACCGTGATTATAATGATGTCCGTCTGGTATTTGCTCCCCCTTCCTCTGTCGGTAAGTTCGGGTGGGATACGGACAACTGGATGTGGCCGCGTCATACGGGCGATTTCAGCGTATTCCGTATCTATGCGAACACTCAGAACGGTCCGGCGGATTATTCTCCGGACAATGTGCCCTATCATCCTGAATATGTAGCTCCTGTCTCTTTGGAAGGATATAAGGAAGGCTCTTTCTGTATGACGCTCGGTTATCCGGGGAGTACGGAGCGTTATCTCTCTTCGTATGGTATCGAGGAGATGATGAACGGCATCAATCAGGCTATGATTGACGTGCGTGGAGTGAAACAGGCTATTTGGAAGCGGGAAATGGACCGTCGTCCGGACATCCGTATCAAGTATGCCTCAAAGTACGATGAAAGCTCTAATTACTGGAAGAATAGTATCGGAACCAATAAAGCGATCCAACACCTGAAAGTGCTGGAAAAGAAACGTGCTGCTGAGGCTGCACTGCGCGAATGGATTCAGGCGCATCCCGAAGAAAGGGAGAAACTTATCCGTTTATTCTCTTCCCTGGAGCTGAATTATGGCAATCGTCGTGAGATAAACCGTGCCTTGGCTTATTTCGGTGAAGCATTTATCAATGGTCCTGAATTGGTTCAGCTTGCGCTTGAAATTCTGAACTTCGACTTTGAGGCGGAAGAAAAGCAAGTGGTAAGCCGTATGAAGAAGCTGTTGGAAAAGTATGACAACCTGGATACTGCCATTGACAAGGAAGTCTTTGCCGCCATGCTGAAAGAGTATCAAACGAAAGTGGACAAGAAGTATCTTCCCGCTATGTACGATAAGATCGACACGCTCTATAACGGGAATATCCAAGCCTATGTAGACTCCTTGTATGCAACATCCAATATAACCTCGCCTAAAGGTTTGAAACGCTTCCTGGAACGGGATACGACGTATAATCTGATTGAAGACCCTGCCGTATCTTTGAGTCTTGACCTGATTGTGAAATATTATGAGATGAACCAAAGTATTTCCGAAGCTTCCGAGCAGATCGAACAGGGAGAGCGCTTATTCAATGATGCCATGCGCCGTATGTATGCCGACCGTAATTTCTATCCCGACGCCAATTCGACCATGCGGCTCAGTTTCGGGACGGTCAGTGGTTATTCTCCTTTCGACGGGGCTACTTACGGCTATTATACAACAGTGAAAGGTATCTTTGAGAAGGTAAAAGAGCATGCCGGAGACATTGACTTTGCCGTGCAGCCGGAACTCTTGTCTTTATTATCTTCCCGCGACTTCGGCAGGTATGCCAACGAACAGGGAGATATGAATGTCTGCTTTATCTCCAACAATGATATAACAGGAGGAAACTCCGGCAGTGCCATGTTCAACGGTAAGGGAGAGTTGCTCGGTCTGGCGTTTGACGGCAATTGGGAAGCCATGAGCAGTGATATTGTATTTGAACCCGATTTACAACGATGTATCGGTGTGGATGTGCGTTATATGCTCTTTATTATCGAGAAATACGGGAAAGCGGGAAATCTGATAAAAGAATTAAAAATAAGGTGAGTTTGATATAACTTCATTCTCATGCTTCTCCTTCCTTTCCAAAGGAAGGGAAGCATAATCTTAAGTTTATATTGAACTCACCTTATAAAAGGTTATGTAAACGTTTTTGGTACAACTTTTTTTAAGAAGTAACCATTCCCTCAAAAGGGGAATTCTATGGTTTTTGCTTTGAAAGTTTTTATTTCTTTGGTTTTCTGCGTGCCCACCCTTCTTCACTGAAGTCTGGTTCTTTGTCTTTAAAGAATTCCTGCCAGTCGTCTTTCTTTTTTGGACCGCGAGCATCCGAATAGCCTCGTTCTGCACGACTCGGTTTTTCTTTTTTGCCGGATTTTGGACCTTTGGTAGAAGCATCTTTTGTTTTTCTATCTTTATTGTCGTAGCGTGGAGTACGATCTTCTCCTTTGCCGAATCGTTTTCCGCCTTTGCGTTCACTTGAACCGTTTTCATGTCCTTTTCCGCCTTCTTCACTAGATACTTCTACTACGACTTTCCGTCCGTTCCATTTCGCACGGCTTAGAGCTTTTACGACATTGATAGCCTCTTTTTCGGGAACTTCAAAGAAAGAGAAGTTCTGCATTAAGTCGATACGTCCTAATTCAATGCGTCCACGTGTATTGCTATTCAGCAAGCCGATGAGGTCACTGGGGAAGAAACTGTCCGTTTTGCCCAAGTTAATGAATAAACGGTTGAAGCCCGGAGCAGCTTTCCGGCTTCTTTTTTCGAAACCACCTTCTTTTCGGTCACCTCTTCCGGTACGTTCGCCACGGCTATCGGTCGGTACTTCTATTTCTGCGCGGTTGCGGTAATATTCGGCAAAGCGGTTAAATTCGTGAGAAACCATTCGTTTAATCAAGTCTTCCTTACTTAACCATTCTAGCTTACGGTAAATATCGGGCATGAATTCAGAAATCTCCTCTTCGTTTACTTTTACTTTCTCGAGGTCGTCAATTACTTTAAGTAACTGTTTCTGACAAATTCCTGCTGCAGTCGGCATTTCTCCGGGAATAAACTTCTTGCCGATAATACGTTCAATCTCACGCATTTTCCCTTTCTCACGCAGGTTGATAATGGCGATAGAAGTACCTGTCTTGCCGGCACGTCCTGTACGTCCGCTACGGTGAGTATAGCTTTCCGTATCATCCGGCAATCCGTAATTGATGACGTGTGTCAGGTCGTCCACGTCCAGCCCGCGGGCAGCTACGTCCGTAGCAACGAGCAGTTGCAGGTTACGGATACGGAATTTCTGCATCACGGCGTCACGTTGTGCCTGTGACAATTCACCGTGCAATGAGTCGGCATTATAACCTTCCTGCATCAGTTTATCTGCAATTTCCTGTGTTTCCTTACGTGTGCGGCAGAAAATGATACCGTAAATTTGCGGATAATAGTCTACGATACGCTTCAGTGCTTCATACTTATCTTTAGCATGAACGGTATAGGCAACGTGCTTTACGTTGCTGGTACTTTCATTCTTGCGGCCGATAGTGATTTCTTTAGCGTTGCGCAGATAGTTCTTTGAGATACGCGCAATTTCCGGGCTCATTGTTGCAGAGAAAAGCAACGTATTACGTTCTTGGGGAACATCGGCAAGAATAGCATTGATGCTATCCGTAAATCCCATATTCAGCATTTCGTCCGCTTCGTCCATTACCACGTTGCGAATAGTGGACAAGGATACGGTCTTGCGCTCCATTAAGTCCAATAAACGTCCGGGAGTGGCCACGATGATATGTACACCGCGTTTCAGGCTGCGTATCTGACTGTCAATAGAAGAACCACCGTATACCGGGAGTACTTTCAGCCCGTCAATGTATTTGGAATAATCGTTCAAATCTCCTGCTATCTGGAGACAAAGCTCACGAGTAGGGCAGAGGATAAGCGATTGTGGAATTCTGTTCTTTACGTCAATCTGTTGGAGCAAGGGCAGGCCGAATGCGGCTGTTTTACCTGTTCCTGTCTGTGCAAGAGCTACTACATCATTATTTTCTCCTAAAAGGTACGGAATCACTTCCTCTTGTACCGGCATGGGATTCTCGTATCCCATTTCTTCAATTGCTCTACGTATCTCCGGAGAAACGCCAAGCTCTTCAAATGTCTTCATTAAATCTCTGTATATCTTTTATTTCGGGTGCAAAGATAGTCAATATAGTTGAATCAACTATCATTTATCAGTTAATAAAATATTGTACCGCTATTCTATTTCGCGGGTATTATTTATAGCTTTCCGCAAATTCTACGGATACGGAGTTGCTGAAACTCCGGCAGACTTCTGCGGCAAAGTCTTTTCCGCACTGGATAACCTTATCCCAGGTTGCTTCGTTCAGGTTGTTCAAATCACGATATCTGACGTCGTATTTAAGTAATCCGTAGATCAGCCCGGCATTGAAGTTGTCACCTGCTCCAATGGTACTGACAGCTTCCAATGGTTCTATCGGATAATCTTTATTAACTAAATTTGTACGGAGTGATACTTTTTCTCCTCCCGCAGTACAGATAAACCGAGGACAGTAAAATTTGATTTTATCCTTGTATATCTTGTCCGCGTCCTGCATGCCGTACATATAGAAAAAGTCCTCCAATGAGCCTCGTACAATATCCGCATATTCCAAATTCTCGATAATGGTGGGAGCGAGTTTCATCGCTTCGTTTTTGTGTGAAGAACGGAAGTTGGGGTCATAGTAGATAATAGCTTTTTTCTCGCGCGCCTGGTCGAGCAGTTCGAGAATCTTTTCCCGCAATACCGGATTCAAGGCGTAGTAGGAGCCTATCATGACAATGTCGTCTTCTTCCAGTTTGGGGAACAGGACATCGAGACGTTGTTTGGGGTAATCCTTGTAGAAGATATATTCGGCATCACTTTGCTCATTGAGAAAAGCCAGAGATACCGGTGATTTCCCGTCAGGGAATACATTCACATGGTCGGTCGGGATATTGTTGTCACGCATGAATTGCAGGATAATGTTTCCCACGCGGTCGTTACCGGTTTCGCTGATGAAACCGACGTTTGCTCCCATCCGGCCTAAGGATACGATGCCGTTGAATACAGAGCCTCCCGGTACGGCTGCGGAAGGCTGGTCGCCTCGAAAGATGATGTCGAGGATTGTTTCTCCGATACCGATTACTTTTCGCATAGTGATCTTGATTTTTCTCCCAGATAACCTCCGTGGTGGCGTTTCGAATATTCGGCAATGGTGAATCCGGTTTCCTTCATGGTCTGTACTACCAGAATATCGCCGATAACAGTCATGGCAGTAGTCGAAGTAGTAGGAGTCATACCCAGCGTACAAACTTCGGCAGGTTTACCGGTACTCAGGCAAACATCCGATTCGTGCGCCAACGGACTATCTGGATTTCCCGTGATAACGATAAACTTCAGTTCCGGGTCCAGATTGTGAGCAAGTTGGGTAAGTTCGACGATTTCACGCGTCTTGCCGGAGTTGGAGATAAGCAGGAGCAAATCATTTTTCTGCAGGATACCCAAGTCACCATGTTGTGCTTCGCTAGGGTGCAGAAATACAGAGGGAATACCCGTAGAACAGAAAGTGGTAGCAATGTTCATCGCAATTTGTCCGGCTTTCCCCATACCGGAAGTTACTAGTTTTCCCTTCTTCTGATGTATCTGTTCAACAATAAGTTGTACTGCTTTCTCATAAGCGTCTGTTACAGGGATATTGAGCACAGCTTGTGCTTCCTGTTGCAAAAGTTGTTTAATGGAGTCTATCATATGATCAGTTTATTTTTTCTTTTAGTTCATCCGGAGTGTTTGCTATTTCGTAATAGGTTGAGAAAGGTTGGCGGGCAAAGCCTTTTTCTTCCAAGGTTTTGAGTGCTTTCAGCAGCTCGTTGTAGAAACCATATTCGTTATAGAAGATAACTTTTTTGTGGTGGTAGCCAATAGAAGCGGCAGCTATAACGTGGAAAACTTCGTCGAGTGTGCCTACGCCTCCAGGCAGTGCCACCAATACATCCGACTTTTCCGTCATTATATCTTTGCGGTCGCTCAGGTTGCGGGTATGAATCACCTCGTCCAGTAGAGAGCTTACTCTACCATTTTCTTCCAGTTTGGTCGGGACTACTCCAATGACCTTACCCCCGTTTTCTTTTACGGTGCGTGCTACGCATTCCATAAGTCCGAGGTTGGCTCCTCCGTAAATCAACGTTTTGCCTGTCTGTCCTATCCATTCGCCTATTCGGCGAGCACTTTCGAAGTACATTTTGTCAATGTTTTCAGAGGCAGAACAGAAAATTCCTATCTTTTCCATATACGTTGTAACTGTTATAGTCCACAAATATCTGCAATTTTCTATAAACAGCAATAAGTTTTATTGTATTTTTGTGGCATTAATTCAATAAGGAAGTAGAAAACAATGCATTGCAACGAATATACATTACCTAATGGCCTGCGTATTATCCATGAACCGACGCTTTCAAAAGTAGCTTATTGTGGTTTTGCGATTGATGCCGGCACCCGTGATGAAGCGGCAAATGAACAGGGAATGGCTCATTTTGTAGAACATCTTATTTTTAAGGGAACGGTGAAACGGAAAGCTTGGCATATTCTCAACCGAATGGAGAATGTAGGCGGTGACCTCAATGCTTATACGAATAAAGAAGAAACGGTTGTCTATTCCGCCTTCCTGACAGAACATCTGGAACGTGCGCTTGAGCTACTGGGGGATATTGTATTCCATTCTACTTTTCCGCAACATGAGATTGAAAAGGAAACAGAAGTGATTATTGACGAAATCCAGTCCTATGAAGACAATCCTTCCGAATTGATCTTCGATGATTTCGAAGATATGATATTCCGTAATCATCCGCTGGGAAGAAACATCCTGGGGAAACCGGAACTTCTGAGGAGTTTTCGCACGGAGGATGTCCTGTCCTTTACCCGTCGGTTCTATCAGCCGGGGAATATGGTGTTTTTCGTTCAAGGACAATATGATTTCAAGAAAATTATCCGTCTGGCAGAAAAATATATGTCGGATATTCCTGCTGTGGAAATTGAGAACCGCCGTACGCCTCCGCCTCTTTATATTCCTGAACATTTAACGGTAACTAAAGACACACATCAGGCACATGTAATGATTGGTAGCCGTGGATATAATGCATACGACGACAAACGTACCGCACTCTATCTGCTGAATAATATCCTCGGCGGTCCTGGAATGAACAGCAAACTGAATGTTTCTCTTCGTGAACGCAGGGGATTGGTTTATAATGTCGAATCCAATCTGACTTCTTATACCGATACAGGTGCTTTCTGCATCTACTTCGGGACGGATATTGAAGATATGGATACTTGTTTGAAATTGACCTATAAGGAACTGAAACGAATGCGGGATGTGAAAATGACTTCTTCTCAGTTGGCGGCAGCCAAGAAGCAGTTGATCGGACAAATTGGGGTGGCCTCCGATAATTTTGAGAATAATGCGTTGGGCATGGCGAAAACTTTCCTGCATTACCATAAGTATGAATCATCCGAGCTTGTCTTTAAACGTATAGAGGCTTTGACTGCAGAGACTTTGTTGGAAGTCGCCAATGAGATGTTTGCTGAGGAATATTTGTCAACGCTGATTTACAGGTAGTATTGTGAGATTGCTATGCAGTAAAAGATAGTGGTATACGGATTAAACCATTTGGATCCATCCCCTTGTATTAACTCTATACCGTTATACTAGAGGATAATACAGGAGGATGGTAATTGGTTATTTAATCACAACATTTTTATTGTTTATATACAAATTTTCATGCCTTGCTAAGTTATAAAGGTTGGTTTCTGGACCATTTGATAACCCTGTTTTAGTATTCCACTTTGTAATCTTTGTGTAGATGTCCTCCTTTCCAAGCTTTTTTGCTAGTCCAATCTGCGTATGCATCTGTCCAAAACGGATCATCAGCGGGAAGACCGAGAGGTAGAAAACTTAAGGTTGCCATATAAAGGCTGCCAGTGGAGGTATAACCATCAGCACATTCTGGCTGATGACCGTTGAAGCCGAGCACTAACCAACCATCCTTATCGAAGTTCTGATTTCCCTCATACATATTTCGGTGTACGGCAGTCAGGGCGCAACGTACTTGGGCGGGAGAAACGTGTGAGGGCAATTTTTTGCGTAGAGCTACGTCTGCTAACGATTGGAATGCAGCGGTACGATAAGTAACCGAACGTCCGAAAGCGGGATATGTGCCATCGGGAGCTATCATACGTTCACAAAATTCAGAGTGGCGTATCATGCGGTTCATAGCTTCGTCTAGCTCCTTCTGACTTGCCCAACGTTTAGGTAAAAGATTTTCCAGCATAGCTACCATCATAGAATGCATCACGTAGGCGTTATAATTATCCATACTGAATGATGGACCATCACTATACCAGCCATCGCCTACATACCATTCTTTTACCTTATTTTTACTTACACGAATACGGAACTGGTCGTATTGTACACCTTTTCCCAACAGAAATGATTCTGTTAGTCCGGTGAAGAGTAACCAGTTGTTGTAAGCACCAGTACGATCACGTAAGGATTGGAAGGATTTAATATAGCGTTCTTTTGTAACTTCATCCAATGGTTCCCATAAAGCTTTGGGGGCACGGAGGAAGGCATGTACCAGATAGGCGGCATCTACGATAGGTTGAGCGTGTTTGGTGAAGTTCAGTAAGTCGGGTGATGCAGGATCTACTGCATTTTTTAATCCTTTCAGTACTTCTTCACGCATCTGCTTGCGTAGTTTACCTTCTTCTGTATCATCATCGGGGAGTGCTAGCCAAGGGGCAACCCCGGCGAGTGTGCGGCCTACAGCTTCCAGATGTGTCATGTCTTTGTAGCCTGCTGTTTCACCGCTACGGGTCTCAATGGGCATATTCTGGTGTAGTGTTCCTTCTGCGAGGTTATGGATGACAGGATATGATATTTTCCAAAGTAGCTTTACCCATATGGCTCGATCTTGGGTGCCAGTGGTTTGAATTTCCGTCATGGGAATATTCTTCTTTCCTTTTTTCTTGTCTTTGGCTTGTACTCCTATTGGCAGTAGTATTATAGCCGTTAGTAAACAGATTAGATAATTCTTTCTTTTCATGTTTTTTCCTTTTATTTATAGTGGACTTTTTCCGTCCAGCATTCGGTTATAACGATGTAAAGCTTCGATGAAATAGTAGTCGGCATACGTTAGCGGCACATCTATTTCTGAATTGTGAGGTACGGCACCTACACTATGCATCAGTATAAAGTTTGCATTCTTACCTAGCTCGGCACGGTAGTTGGTACTACCTAGTGCATGTAGAATTTGTTTGGCACTTTCCAGATATTTCTTACTTTTGCTACCTTTGCTATAAGTACTCAGTTCCAGTAATGCCGAAGCTACGCAGGCTGCGGCGGAAGCGTCGCGGTAGTTATTTACCATTTTACAGGCGTTGGAACGGATACCGGGTGTGTAACCTTCTTGAAAGGCGTTAAAGTCCCACCAGGCAACCTTGTCGGAAGGAAGGTTGGGATGATCAAGGTAGAAGTCTGCCATCTTTTCTGCAGTTTTCAAGAAGCGTTTGTCTTTCGTCTCACGGTAACACATGGTAAATCCATAGATTCCCCAAGCTTGTCCACGTGACCAGGCTGAATTATCGGAATATCCCTGAGAAGTCTCTCCTTTGATGGGCTTGCCTGTTTTTTTATCATAATATATGATGTGGAAGCAACTGTAGTCCTTACGTACTTGATGGTGCATTACTTGTTCTGCATGTGAAATAGCCACTTTACGAAAACTTTCATCACCCGTCACTTTGGAGGCATGGAATAATAGTTCTAGATTCATCATATTGTCGATGATAACAGGAAAATCATATACTTTGTCACCGTGCCAACTGCGAAATCCATTCCATGATTGAATGACTTTTGCTTGAGGGCGGAAACGTGTACAGAGTGAACGTGCCGATTCTACTAATATGTCCTCATATTCGTCTTTTGGTGCGAAGCGATTGGCATTACCATAGCTGCAATACATCATGAATCCAATATCATGATTGTCTGTGAAGGTCTTTGCGGGTTCCATTTGATGTGTATAAACTAAGGCAGAGTCTTGCAAAGCTTTGTCACCTGTGTAGTTTGATAGATACCATAATGTACCAGGGAAAAAGCCTGCTGTCCAAAGGTAAATACTTCCTTTGCTGGGAGTACCGTCTTTGCGCATACTGTGTGGCATGATAGCTTTTCCATTTTTTCCTTGTGCAGGGGTTTGCATCATCAAACTATATTGTTTGGTGGCGAATTCCATATTCTCTTTGATAAATGCTTTTTCTGCTTGGGGCGTTTGAGCTTGTGCGGCAGTTAGTGAATATGCCAATGCAGTAAGTACAATCCATCTTTGGGGGATTGCCGGATTCTTCTTTATAAATTTAATCATGTTATTAGATATTATATGTTAGATGTTTTTATGCTGCAAAGTTATTCCTATATAAAATAGGTAGGGGGATATTCCGTCCATTCGAAGGGGAGTTTGTGTTTTCACTTTTGTTTTTAACGTTTTGTCCGGTAAGAAGCTTTTTTAGGAAAGAAATCGTTAATCCTCTCTCTGTTGTGTTAAAATAGATTTTTTTCATGGAGAAGACAAATTCAGTACCTGAAATAGATGAAATATCCTCTTTATTTGAATGGAATTATTCACTTTTGTACCGGTAAATAATTAACCCTTTATCTAAAATAAAACTTTTATTATGAAAACAAAAAACTCTTTATTATTATGAAAAAGAAAAGTGGCATAATTCTTAGTGCGCTTCCTTTGTTGACTTTAGGTCTTTGTTTCATTTCGAATTCTTCATTCGCAAATGGAGTAAATGGAAATGAGGTGATTTTAGTTAATTCTATGGGAGCACAACAAAAAACGGGCGAAATCCGAGGTGTTGTTTTGGATGGAAAAACGAGTGAACCAGTTATTGGTGCAGCTGTCAAAGTAAAGGGAACTACTGTTGGTACTACTACTAATCTTGATGGTGAATTTATTTTGAAAGCATCAAAAGGAGATGTGCTTATCATTTCTTATTTGGGGTATGAGAGCAAAGAAATCAGTATAAGTCATTTGAAGACTTATACAGTTGAGTTGAGTGAAGCTAGTGAATCATTGGATGAAGTGGTTGTGACTGCTTTTGGCGTAGGACAAAAGAAAGAAAGTTTGGTTGGTGCTGTGACACAGGTGAGACCTGCTGAATTAAAGGTACCTTCTTCTAGTTTGTCTACTTCATTTGCCGGACGTCTTTCGGGTGTCATTGCTGTACAACGTAGTGGTGAACCGGGTGCCGATGGGGCCAGTTTCTGGATTCGCGGTAAATCTACCTTTAGTGGCGCAACTGGTGCACTTATTATTTTGGATGGTGTGGAAATCAGCAGTACTGAATTGAATTCACTCGATGCTGAAGCTATCGAGAGTTTCTCTATCTTGAAAGATGCTACTGCTACTGCGCTATATGGTACACGCGGCGCCAATGGTGTAATGATTATTACTACCAAAAGTGGTAAAGATCTTGACAAGCCTATTATTAACTTTCGCTTAGAGGGAGCCTTGACCTCGCTAACCAAAGTTCCTGAAATGGCTGATGGTGTAACCTATATGGAAGCTTATAATGAAGGAGCCGCTCGCCCCACTTCGGCTGCTACTCCCTATAGTAGGGAAAAGATAGAAGGAACACGTGCCGGACTCAATCCCTATCTTTATCCTAATGTAGATTGGTATGATGAGATGTTCAAAAAAAATGCTTTTGCCCAGCGTGCCAACTTCAATATTCGTGGAGGTAACAAAAAAATGGACTACTTTATGAGTGTGGGTGTGAAACACAGCGATGGTAACTTGAACTCGTTGAGCGAGAAATATGGTTTCAGCTATAATAATAACATCAATGTAACCAACTACGATTTTATTAATAACTTGAATGTACAAGCGACTCCTACTACTAAACTGTCATTGGGTTTGAATGCCTCTATTAAAGATTGGAAAGGACCGAATGCTAGTACAAGTTCTTTATTTGCATCTACTATGGAACACAATCCTGTAGACTATCCTGTTTCTTTTCCTGCTGGTTATGGATATGATACCGAAGATATTATGTGGGGGGATAAAAGTGGGGGCCCATTTGCTACCGGTGGATATATGAATCCTGTAGCTGACTACGTGACCGGATACAAAACAAACCATACCAGTATTATTACTGCCAATTTTAAGTTGCAGCAGGATTTGGGTATGTTTATAAAAGGATTGACATTCAATGGATTATTCTCTTACAAAAACAATTCAAGCAGTAATGCCACTCGTGTGAGTGACTATAATGCTTTTGAGGTCGCTTCTCAAAATGACGAAACCGGTGAATATACTCTTCGTAGAACGGGCAATGAACGTGGTACTGCTATTAAAACCTCGGGCTCGCATAGCGGTAACCGTAAACTCTATCTGCAAGCTACTTTAGACTATAAACATACCTTTGGCGGTGTACACGATGTGAATGCCATGTTTTTGTTTAATCGTCAGCAGTACAATACAAATAATGTGACTGACCTTTTTTCCTCACTGCCTGAGCGCAAACAGGGTATTGCCGGACGTGTGTCGTATGCTTACGATGGTCGCTATATGGCTGAAGCTAACTTTGGTTACAATGGTTCGGAAAACTTTGCATCAGGTAACCGCTATGGTTTCTTCCCATCTATCGCTGTAGGATATAACATATCAAATGAGAAATTTTGGGATAATATTCGTCCTGTGATTTCCAACTTAAAACTGCGTGGATCGTGGGGATTGGTAGGTAATGATAATACCGGAGCCGGACGATTTACTTATCTTGAAGATATTGATTTGGGTGGTAGTCCTGGATACACTACAGGTGTCGGTGGAAACAGGGTAACTTACAAGGGACCTAAATGGTCTCGTTTCTTTAATCCAAATTTGGGATGGGAAATAGGAGAAAAGATAAATGTAGGTATTAATCTGACAGTAGAAGCATTCAAAGAGACTCGTAGAGACATCTTCTTGAGTCGAGGTAGTACAATCCCCGATTTCTTGGGTTTGAGCGGAGCAACGGTATATGCTAACTTAGGTAAGATGAAAAATATAGGTATGGATTTGGCGATAGATTATAACAAACAGGTGAACAAAGATCTTTTTCTCTCTTTCAAGGGAACATTCACCTATGCGCACAATACCATTTTGGAACGAGATGAGCCTCCTTTCCAAGAATATCCTAACTTGTCATCGGTAGGGCATTCATTAGGGCAATATTTGCTCTATATTGACAACGGATTATTCCCCGATGAAAAGACCATCCATAATAACCCCGATCAAAAAGCTTTGGGATACACTCCACAACCTGGGGATATTTGGTATCATAATCTTCCTAACTACCGTGGTGAATATGATAATGTGATTGATGGCAATGACCGACGTTATGTGGGCAATCCGCAAGACCCGGAAATAGTATATGGTTTTGGTCCTTCTATCAAATTCAAGAAATGGGATTTCTCTTTCTTCTTTCAAGGAGTAGCTAAGACTTCAATTTTGATGAGTGGTATCCATCCTTTTGGTGAGGCACGTATCCGCGGCTTGTTTAAATACATAGCCGATGACCACTGGACTACTGAAAACCAAAATATTGATGCCAAATATCCGCGTTTGACATTGGAAAACAATGGCAATAATACACAAAACTCAACCTATTGGTTACGTAATGGTTCGTTTTTGAAACTGAAAAATGCCGAAGTGGGTTATACTTTCAAAGGCTGGCGCTTCTACTTAAGCGGACAGAATCTGTTGACATTTTCCCCTTTCGATTATTGGGATCCTGAAATGGGGAGCGGTAGTGGTATGAAGTACCCCACTCAACGTATCATCAATTTTGGTATTCAAGTAACCTTTAATAATTCTATATGAAAAAGATAGCAAAATTTTTAATCGTATTGGGAATGATAGGGCAACTTAGTTCTTGCGATTATCTAGACATTGTCCCCGATGAACGTGCACAAGAATCGGATACTTGGAAGACGGAAGGTGCGGTAAGAGGATATCTCTATTCTTGTTATGGCTATTTACCAGCTAACAGAACTTTCGGTAACAGTTATTGGCTTGCGGAAGAACTCACAGCTGTTACCAAAGAATTGTTTACCACTTTCAAATACGGTTATTATAGTCCTGTCAGTTTGGGATTTACTAGTAATACATGGTCTACTATTTGGAATGGTATTCATCAATGCTACATGTTCCAAGAAAGCTTGAAACAAGTGTCCAACGAATATGTAACAGACGAAATGAAAAAACAATATTTGGCAGAGTCTAATTTTTTGATAGCTTATTATCATTTCTTGTCTATGCGTTCGTATGGTCCGACCATGATTATTCGCAGTGTTATAGATTTAGAAACACCCATTAGTGGTTTTCCCGAACGTAGTAGTATAGACGAAGTAGTGGCCTTTATTAACGAAAAATTGGATGAAGCAATGTCTGAAGGCGGACTACCTACTACATGGAGTGGAAAAGATTATGGTCGTGCCACACGTCTTGCAGCATTAGCATTGAAATCCAGAGTTTACCTCTATGCCGCTTCACCGCTCTATAATGGAAACACAGAAATGTATGCCGATTTCCGTAGTCCGTTAGATGGACGTCAGTTAATAGCTCAAGAGAAAAGTCAAGCAAAATGGGAAATAAGTGCTACCCAAACAAAGTATGCAATTGATGAAGTGGAAAAAGCTAAATTCCATCTCTATCACGATGCGGATGCCGGTGAACCAAGTGATGCTAAACCGGGACTTCCCAATAAAGCACAACGAAGATTGAGATATACCAATATCGACAATCAGACAGGGAATAATCCGGAAATTATTTGGGCTGACACACGTAATGATGACTATTATGGAATACAGCGTCGCTGTCCGCCTCGTCAGACGCTCGGTGGTAAGTTTGCTGGTATCAGTATGACTAACTGTCCTACTTTGCAAACCATTGAAGCATTTTACACTAAAAACGGGCTTCCAATAAATAAGGATAAAACGTTCGACTATGACGAACGTTATGAATATATTAGTGCTCCGGAAAATTGTGATGGAAACAATTATGAGGATCTTGTGAAATATGCTAATTTTACTCCTAGTAGTGATAAGGTAATGCGTCTTTGCACCGATCGTGAGCCCCGATTTTATGCGTGGACTACCTATCATAATGGATATTTTGAATTTGGTAAATATAACAATGAAGAAATTAGTGCTGATCCGGCTAAGCGTGCTATCAGAATCCATTTGTTGAGAGATGATCCTCATGGTCGTGGTAATCGTACCGATCAGGAGTATTCTATTTCTGGATTTGGAAATAAAAAGGGTGTTGTACCGTCCGCTGAATGGAATGTAATAGAATATCCATTTCCGTTATTCCGTCTTGCAGAGCTTTATTTAAACTATGCTGAAGCTTTAGTTGAGTTGGATCGTTTATCCGAAGCTAAAGTATATTTGGATAAAGTACGCGAACGTGCCGGTATTCCTAGTGTAGATGAGGCTTGGGATAAGTATTCTACTAATCCTGGTTACCAAAACACTCAAGAGGGGATGCGAGAGATTGTACGTGCAGAACGTATGAACGAGTTATATTTAGAAGGTCATAAATTCTTCGATATTCGTCGTTGGAAAATAGCAGAGCAACATTGTGGAATGCCCGATCGCGGACTGAATACTAATGCTACTAAGGTGG
>ENA-UEQS01001178-UEQS01001178.1-human-gut-metagenome-genome-assembly--contig:-NODE-1178-length-17454-cov-4.993497_pt1 | contig 17454 bp, 10 predicted proteins | sample MGYA00242953_ERZ507953 | MGnify/ENA primary metagenome ERZ507953 (study PRJEB26167, sample SAMN06115474) | human gut metagenome | host: Homo sapiens | place: China:Jiangsu | collected 2016-07-06...
CGGGCTTACTTCTGCCATCTTTTTGTCCGCAGGAGGCGAAAATGAGCTTGTGAAACCGCAAGACCCCTCTTATCCTTATAGTCTTATCGATGTTCGGGCACAATCCCTGCCTATACAGAATTTTACGGCGATTATTCCGGTAGAAAGAGGGCTATGCGTGAATGTTTCACGCTTTCCGTCTTCTCCGATAACCGAGGAAGCGAGTGGAAACGCTGCATTTTTGTATGAGCAGCAATTATGTTGTCAGTTAGTAGATCTTCGGGAGAAGATCGTCGGTGCTTGTTATGATAAATATAAGGCACAGTTGTGCTACGACGGACATTATCTCTATTCCCTTTGTAAAATGTTGATTTAGTGGAATGACGGTGGGTAGCCGTTATTCACGGGTAGCCGGGAGCCTCGCCCGGTTTTCTTGCTGCATGTATGTGTGTGGCAGGAAAGGACTTGCATATATTGAATACCCGGGAGTTGCAACGTTACACTATCTCCCAAGAAGATATCGATACCTACGAGCGGGAGGTGATTCCGTACTGGAAAGGCCGTACCCAGCGGGAACGCATCTTCAGCCACGTCCCCAAGGAATGGAAAGAGGCGTACGAGGTGGGTATGTTCACCGAGTTCATGGAGCAACGTGCCCCCGGGCATACCGCTTTGGACGGCAAGGTCTACCAATATGGCCTGCTGGACTTGAAGAAACGTATCGAGGGGGAACTAAGCGCTTTGGATTTCATGAACGACCCCGAGGCCACGGACAAGCAGGAGGAGCTGACGGCCATGTCTATCTCCTGCGACGCCGCTATCCTGCTGGCCGAGCGACACGCGGACTTGGCTGACGAAATGTCTCTCACCGAGAAAGATCCCCGCCGTGCCGCTGAGCTGAGGAAGATCGCCGAGGTATGCCGCTGGGTTCCCGCCCACGCTCCCCGTACCTATTGGGAAGCGATCCAGATGTACTGGTTTGTCCATCTAGGTACGATCACGGAGCTGAATGGTTGGGATGCCATGAACCCCGGTCATTTCGACCAGCATCTGGCGCCTTTCTACGAGAAAGAAATCGCCGCCGGAACCTTGACCCGTGACGAGGCGAAAGAGTTGATGTCTTGCTTCTTCATCAAGGTAAACAATCATACCGCCCCGCCGAAAGTGGGTATCACGGCGAAGGAGAGCGGAACCTATAACGATTTCACGAACCTGAACATCGGCGGTATCCGGGCGGACGGTAGCGATGGCGTAAGCGAGGTCTCCTATATCATGTTGGAGACGATCGAGGAGCTGCATATCCTCCAGCCCGGCAGCGCCATCCACGTCAGTGCCCGTACGCCGGAGCGTTTCCTTCGTGCTGGGTGCAAGGTGATCCGCCAAGGCCATGGCTACCCGTCGGTATTCAACCCGGATGTGTACGTGCAGGAGTTGATGCGGCAAGGCAAGTCGCTGCGTGATGCCCGCGAGGGAGGTTGCAGCGGTTGCATCGAGGTAGGCGCTTTCGGGAAGGAGGCGTACGTGCTGACCGGTTACCTGAACGTGCCGAAGATATTGGAGGTGACGCTGCATAACGGCGTAGATCCGGTAAGCGGCCGCAAGGTCGGTCTGGAGACCGGCGATCCCCGTGGTTTCCGGACGTATGAGGAGCTTTACGCGGCGTTCATGCGCCAGATCCATTATTTCGTGGACATGAAGGTGCGGGTCAGCAACTATATCGACCGCATGTTCGCCAAGTACGCCCCCGCCACGTTCCTCTCCCTGTTTATCGATGATTGTATCGCGAAGGGTAAGGATTATTACGATCGCGGGCCTCGTTACAACACCACTTATATCCAGTGTACCGGATTAGGCACGATAACCGATAGCCTTTCCTCTTTACGGAAACACGTCTTCGAGGATAAGACCTTCACGATGGAAGCCTTGTTGGACGCGATGGCGGATAATTTCGAGGGACATGAGCCGATGCGCCAAATGATCCTGAACCGTACGCCTTTCTTTGGCAACGATGATCCGTACGCCGACCAGATCGCCGTCCGTGTCTTCGACGATTTATATGATGCGATCGAGGGCAAGCCGAATACGAAAGGGGAGTGTTTCCATTTGAATATGTTATCCACCACTTGCCATGTCTACTTCGGCAAGGTGATGGGAGCCACCCCGAACGGCCGCTTGGCCGGGCGTGCCATCTCCGACGGTACCTCGCCCTCGCACGGAGCCGATACCCACGGGCCGTCCGCCGTTGTCAAGTCCCTCGGTAAGCTGGATCAGGTGAAGAGCGGCGGCACGTTGCTGAACCAACGCTTCCTGCCCAGCCTGCTCCGGCGGGAGGAGGATATCTCGAAACTGGCCTCCTTGATTCGTAGCTACTTCGCCTTGGGTGGCCATCATATCCAATTCAACATCGTGGATACGGAAACGCTTTACGCCGCCCAGAAGTGCCCGGAGGACTACCGGGATCTGCTGGTCCGTGTAGCGGGCTATAGCGACTATTTCAACGATATGAACGCCGATTTGCAAGCGGACGTGATCGCACGGACGGAGCAAGAGACTTTCTGAGCCATGCTGTTATTCGATATCAAACGATACGCCATAAACGACGGGCCGGGCATCCGTGTCACGATCTTCATGAAAGGATGCCCGCTTGCCTGCGTATGGTGCCATAACCCGGAAGGCATCTCGCCCCGGGCGGAGAAGCTGTATACGAGAAAGAAGTGCATAGGTTGCGGGGCCTGCGTGGATGTATGCCCCACCGGGGCGTTGACCTTGACGGAGGCGGGTATCGTCATGGATCGGTCTCTGTGCCGGACATGCGGTAGATGCGCCGAGGTTTGTCCCACCTTGGCGATGGAGATGTCCGGCCGTGAGTATTCTATCGACGAGGTCATGCGTGAGATCGAGAAAGAGACGGTCTTTATGGATCGCTCCGAGGGAGGCGTTACCTTCTGCGGGGGAGAGCCGTTGTCGCATCCGTCGGACTTGGTTGCCCTGCTGGATCGTTGCGGAGCGTTGGGAATCCATCGTGCGGTGGATACGACCTTGTTCGCCTCGCCGGATACCGTCCGTAGCGTAATGGAGCGCACGGATCTTTTTCTGGTGGATTTAAAGCATATGGATTCCGGTAGCCATTGTCGTTTCACGGGTGTCCCGAACGAGCGTATCCTCTCCAATCTTCGGATGATCGCCGAGGCCGGCATAGACTTCCTCATCCGTATCCCGTTGATCGAGGGAGTCAATGCGGACGAGGAAAATATATCCCGTTCCGCCATCTTCCTAGCCTCCTTGCCATGGGAGCGGAAAGTCGTCAATCTCCTCCCGTACCACGACATCGGAAAAGGTAAGCACGATAAGCGAGGAACCCTCTACAATCCCGGGCACCTTCCGCTATCCACCCCTTCCGAAGCAGTCCTGCAAAGGTGTATCGATCAATTCGCCTCCTGTGGGATAACCGCGTTGATCGGAGGATAATTAGAATAGGGGTGGGAACTGCTCGCCCTCATTTTACCATTTCTTCCGATACTCCGTAGGCGATATCCCGGCGTGTTGCTTGAAGTATTTACCGAAGAAGGATTGGTTGGCGAAGTTTAGCCGGTCTGATATCTCTTGGATGGAAAGGGTGGAGGAGGATAATAACGCCTTCGCCTCCAAGACAACGTAATTATCGATCCATTCCCCGGCCGTACGGTTGCTGACGTTCTTTACCAAAAGGGATAAATATTTGGGAGTGACACATAATTTCCCGGCGTAGAAAGCTACCGACCGTTCCTGCTTATGATGTAAGGCGAGCGTTTGTATGAACGCCGCGAACAACTCCTCTTGCCGGCTCTTCTTCACCTCGATCGGCATATGATTCTTAAACATGCCGTAAACCTCGTGGAATACCGCCAACAATAAGCTCTGGGCAATCTCTTTCCGGTAAGGATGCCCTTTCGCTTTCACTTTCTTCCAGAGAAAAGAATGATATTCCTTGATACAACCTATCTCCTCGGCATTCAACTCAGTGACCGGATGCTCCTTGATGTAGAAGAACGCCGGCAAGGTATTCTGTATATGAGGAATGATCTCCTCCATGAAATTCTTGGAGATGACGATGAAGATCCCGGCCACGTCCTCGCTACGTTCCACGTGTTGGATGATCTGATCGGGCAGGGACAATACGAGATGGTTTTCCCCTACGACATATTCCTCCATATTGATCCGTATACGCATGAAGCCTTTCGTGCAAAGCGCGAATACGACGGCGTCTATTCGCATCGGATGGTCGAGCGAGGGAATATCGTCGATGTTATCGAATATGGCGAAATCCTCGTCGATGAAGTCTATGCCGGGTACGTTCTCGATAAGAGAGATACAAGCTTGAGGTAGATCTGTTACGTTCATAATTTATTCTTGTTTGGGCGATAAAATTAGTGAAATAATAGAATAATCCAATTGAAATGTGTCAAATGGGACAATTTGGTTGCAAAACGGAACTTCTTTGGAGTGGATAAACTCATCATCTTCGCGGTATAATAAATCATAGGATATGAAAAGGATGAAAGGCATTGTTTATGGAGGATTATTATCCGTCGTATTCGTGCTGTCCGGATGTTCGGGCAGTCAAAAAGAGGGACGGGATAGTAAAGAGATCCCGGTGGAGATCGTGAAGGTAGCGAAGACCGTTCCGGCTGATACAAGGAATTATGTGGGAACGGTAGAGGAGGTCGTATCTTCCTCGATTAGTTTTCAGGTGATGGGTAATGTAGAGCGAGTATTGGTGGGCGAGGGGCAGAAGGTCCGTGAGGGCCAACTACTAGCGGTGTTAGACAAGGCGACGCTGGAAAACGCCTATAACGCCTCGGCAGCTTCCTTGCGACAAGCGGAGGACGCCTATGCCCGCATGAGAACCTTGCACGAGAATAAGAGCCTGCCGGATATGAAATGGGTAGAGGTGGAGAGCAAATTGGAACAGGCCCGTTCCATGGAGCGAATCTCGAGGAAAAACCTTGAGGACCGGAACCTGTATGCCCCGTTCGGCGGCGTTATCGGCAAGCGCATGGTTGAGGCGGGAGAGAACGTGCAGCCCGGGCAACCGGTTTTCTCCTTGTTAAGGATAGAGACGGTAAACGTGAAGATCGCCGTCCCGGAGAACGAGGTCGCCACGCTAGGCGATCAAGCCGCCATGATAAAGGTAGCCGCTCTGGGCGGACAATGTTTTGAGGGGAAAGTGACGGAGAAAGGTATCGTGGCCAACCCCATCTCCCACACGTACGAGGCGAAGATCCGGCTGGAGAACCCGTCCGGCGCTCTATTGCCCGGCATGGTTTGCGATGTACGCCTGTCGGGAGAGGAATCCGTGCCGGCTATCACCTTGCCGAACAACGCCGTGCTGATAGCGAACGACGGGGGGCGTTTCGTCTGGAAGATCGTAGACGGAAAGGCGAAAGCTACGCCCGTACGGACGGGCGACTTGACGGAGCGAGGCTTGTTTATTCTGGAAGGGTTGAACGAGGGGGATATCGTCGTGATAGGCGGTTACCAGAAAATCAGTGAGGGCATGAGAGTGCGTGCGTTATGAGAGAACGTAAAAACGGAGTGATCGAATGGACCATGCGTCATTACCAGATCACGTTGCTGGTGATTACCGTGCTGGTCGGGTTGGGTATTTTGGGTTTGGTGGACATGCCGAAACAGGAGTTTCCGGAGTTCACCATCCGCCAAGGCGTGGTAGTGGGGGTTTACCCCGGGGCGACTTCAGGAGAGGTGGAGGAGCAGTTGGCCAAGCCTTTGGAGAGATACCTGTTTACCTTCAAGGAGGTAAAGAAGAAAAAGACGTACTCCATGTCAAGGGATGGAATGGTGTACGTAATGGTGGAGCTGAACGACGACGTGAACAATAAAGACGAGGTCTGGTCGAAGATCAAGCTCGGCTTGCAGAACTTCAAGTCGCAACTGCCCTCGGGCGTACTCGCCGTCATCGCGAATGATGATTTCGGCGATACTTCCGCCTTATTGATCACCTTGGAATCGGAAGACAAGACCTACCGGGAATTGCAGCGATACATGGAGACGCTGGAAGACCGCCTGCGCCGGATCGAGTCCGTATCCAACCTGCGCCGTTACGGGGTACAAAACGAGCAGATCTCGGTCTACTTGGATCCAGACAAGCTAGCCGCTTACGGACTAGATACCCGTATGCTGATGACAACCTTGTTCACCCAAGGCTTTACCACCGCCTCCGGCTCCTTGGAGAATGGCGTCTTGGACATTCCCATCCACCTTTCCGTGACCTATCCCTCGGAGCGGGAGGTAGGCGAGCAGATCCTGCTGGCCGATGCCGACGGGCATATGATCCGCTTGAAAGACGTGGCCCGTATCGTACGGGAATATCCCGAGCCGGATAGCTATATAACGAACAACGGCAAGAAAGCGATCATCCTTTCCATGGAGATGCGTGAGGGCCATAATATCGTACGATACGGAAAGGAGGTAGACGAGGTGCTACGTGCTTTCGAGCGGGATCTTCCCGAGAGTGTCTCGATCCGCCGGATCGCCGACCAGCCGAAGGTGGTGGGAGACTCGGTAAGTTCCTTCGTGCGGGATTTGTTCGTGTCCATCGTGGTCGTGATCTTGGTGATGATGGTACTCTTCCCGTTCCGCTCGGCATTGGTGGCGGCTACTTCCATCCCGATCAGTGTCTTTATCTCGATCGGTGTCATGTACGCTTGCGGCATCCCGCTGAATACGGTGACGCTGGCCGCCTTGATCGTGGTATTGGGCATGATCGTGGATAACTCCATCATCGTGATAGACGCCTATCTGGAATATCTGGACAAGGGCTATTCCCGTTGGTACGCCGCCGTCTATAGCGCCAAGAACTATTTCAACTCGATCTTGTTGGCTACGCTGTGTATCTGCGTGATCTTTTTCCCGTTGCTTTTCACGATGACGGGGCAGATGTTGGATTTCGTGACTTTCTTCCCTTGGACGCTTTCCATCTCCCTCATGGTGTCGCTGGCGGTGGCAATGGTCTTTATCCCGCTGCTGGAGCGGGTCTTGATCAAGAAGGGATTGAAGTCCGGGCGGGAGAATACAGGCAAGAAGAGGTTCAATCTGCTGGATACCGTACAGGCCGTCTATACGAGGGCGCTGACGTGGACTTTCCGTTTCCCGAAAGCCACGATCGGTTTAGGCATCCTGACGGTTGCCTTGGCGATCCTGATGATCACTCAACTGAGCCAGCGTATGATGCCGATAGCCGACCGGGATCAGTTCGCCGTCGAGATCTATCTCCCGCAGGGAACCTCGCTGGACCGTACCGCCGCCGTGAGCGATAGTCTCTATAAGCTGTTGTCGGAAGATGAGCGCATCCTGTCCGTCACCTCCTTTATCGGAACTTCCTCGCCCCGTTTCCAAGCTACCTACGCCCCGAACTTGGCCGGGAAGAATTACGCCCAGTTCATTGTCAACACCGCCTCGGTAGAGGCCACCCGTAGCGTGTTGGATGATTATACGGATTGCTACGCCGATTATTTCCCCGACGCTTACGTGAAGTTCAAGCAACTGGATTACCAAAACGTATCCTCTCCTTTAGAGATCCGTTTCATGGGAGACGATATCGCCCGGTTGAAGCAGGCTGGGGATTCCTTGATGGCCGTGTTGCGTGAGATGGACGGCTTGGTCTGGGTACACACCAATTACGAGGAGGCCTTGCCCGACGTACGGGTTCGATTGGACCCAGTGGAAGCCTCCCGCCTCGGGATCACGAAGGCGATGGCCTCGGCCGATCTGGCGATCCGTTACGACGGCCTCTCGGTTGGCTCCCTCTGGGAAGGCGATTACGCTTTGCCGATCCAGCTGAGATCCGATAAGAAAGGGGAGGGTGACGTGTTCGATAAGGTCGGCGACCAGTATCTTCCCACCATCGTCCCCGGCGTGAGCGTCCCGCTCCGGCAAGTCTCCACGATCGAGGGAGGCTGGAATGAGGGGCAGATCGTCCGTCGCAACGGCGTGCGTACCTTGAGCGTCTTCGCCGAGGTAACCCGGGGGACCAACCAGAACGCTATGCAGAAATGGATCGAGCGAGTCATGGAAAGCCGTATTATCCCGACCTTGCCCGAGGGCGTGACGTACGAGTACGGTGGAGCCAAGGAGCTGGATTTCGAGACGATGAACCCGCTGATGCAGGGCTTGGCGATCGCCGTGATCATTGTTTTCTTCTTCCTGTTGGTCAATTTCAAGAAGATCGGCTTGGCGTTGGCGGCCCTGTCCTCGTTGCTGCTCACCTTGTTCGGGGCGGCGCTGGGCTTGTGGGCGTTCCATATCGATTTCAGCTTGACGTGCGTCTTGGGCGTTATTAGCTTGATCGGTATCGTGGTGCGAAACGCTATCTTGATATTCGAGCATGCGCAAGACCTGCGGCTCCATAAGCATTATAGCCCGAGGGATGCCGCCTTCGACGCCGGCCGGCGACGCATGCTCCCGATCTTCCTGACCTCGGCTACAACGGCCGTGGGCGTGGTGCCCATGATCATCAGCGGCAGTTCCCTTTGGATGCCGATGGGTGTGGTGATCTGCTCGGGAACGGTCTTCTCGATGATCTTGGCGGTCATCATCCTGCCTGTTTTCTATTGGAAGATATTCGGGAATAAATGAATGATACGGATGTGGATTAGGATATAATATAGGAATGAATATATGCGGAAAAAAGAGATGATAAAAAGATGGATATATGGCATCGTCGGTTCCCTCGTCTTATGCGTGGGGACCGTGAGCGCCCAGCGGACATTATCGCTGGAAGAATGCCGGGAAATGGCTTTGGAGAATAACGCGAAGATGAAGAACGCCCGCTTAGACGTAGAAGCTGCGAGGGAAGGAAAAAAGGATGCCTTTACGACATACTTCCCGAATGTCACCGCCGTGGGAACGGCATTCAAGGCGAACCACGGGATGATGGATATGAGCGTGATACCGGGCCTTCTCGAGTTGTCGATGATGGATGACGGCTTGCTGGGTGGGGTGACCGCTATCCAGCCCGTGTTCGCCGGCGGACAGATCGTGAACGGCAATAAGCTGGCCGACTTGGCGCTCGAGGTGAGCCGTTACCAGATGCGCCAATCCGAGGATGAGGTAGCCCTGACGGTGGAGCGGTATTACTGGCAATGGATCTCCCTTCACGAGAAATTAAGGACGATCGAGATCGTGGAATCCTTGGTGGGGAGTCTTTATAAGGATGTGGAGGTAGCGGTCGGCGCCGGCGTGACGACTCGTAATGACCTACTGCAAGTCCAGTTGAAAAAGAACGGCGTGGCGAGCGACCGCCTGCGGGTGGAGAACGGCTTGCGCCTCTCCAAGATGGTGCTGGCTCAATATATCGGTATCGGGGAAGATGATTTCGAGATCGATTTCACGCTGCCCGCCGAGGTGCCCTCCCCGGAGCTTTACCGGGTGAGCCATGAGGAGGCGCTCCCTACGACACTCTCTTATAAATTGCTGGAGAAGAACGTGGAGGCCGCTCGTCTTCAACAAAAGCTGAAGGTTGGGCAATACTTGCCCACCGTGGGGATCGGAGCCGGGTATATGTATCACAACTTACTGGATAAGGACCGTCCGTTCGGCATGGTTTTCGCTACCGTAGCGATTCCGATCAGTGATTGGTGGGGCGGCTCGCACGCCATCCGGAAGCAAAAGCTTCAGGTGAAGGCGGCCGAGTATTCCCGCCAAAACGCCAATGAGCTTCTGTTGGTGCAAATGCGGAAGCTTTGGAACGAGCTGGAGGAGTCTTATAAGCAAGTCAAGCTCTCGGAGGAGTCCATAGCGACGGCCGAGGAGAATGTCCGCCTTAATACGGACTATTATAAGGCGGGCACGGTAACGCTGAGCGATCTTCTGGACGCCCAATCGCTCCTCCAGCAAAGCCGTGACCAGTATACGGGTGATTATACGGCTTATTTGATCAAACGTACGGAATATTTACAGGCGACAGGGCGTTAATTTATTTTTTTTTCCATATATTTGCTTATTAACAAATAATAAAACGAGAAGTGATGATGAGCTACGCCAATTATCTTTACATAGCGATCCGTGCCGCGGTAGACGCAGGCAAGTCGATCATGGATATTTATAACGACCCCGAATCAGACTTCGGGATAGAGAGAAAAGCAGACAACTCGCCGTTGACAAAGGCGGATAAGGCGGCCCATCGATTGATAACAAACGCTTTGTCCGTTACCCCGTTTCCGGTCTTAAGCGAGGAAGGAAAGGAGATCCCGTTCAAGGAGCGCTCCAAATGGGAGACGCTGTGGATCGTGGACCCGCTGGACGGTACCAAAGAGTTTATCAAGAAAAACGGCGAGTTTACCGTGAATATCGCCTTGGTGGAGAAAGGTGTGCCCGTGTTGGGCGTCATTTATGTGCCCGTCCGGAAGGAGTTGTATTTCGCCTCCTCCTCTGTGGGTGCTTATAAGTTTACGGGAATCGATAGCAGTAGCCAGCCCTCGATGGACGAGATGAAGCAGGGGGCGATACATTTGCCGATGGCGCTGGCGCATCAGGGAATCGTGGTAGTGGCATCCCGGTCTCACCAAACGGAGGAGACCACCGCTTTCATCGATAATCTCCGCAAGCAGGGAAAGCCTGTTACGTTGATCAGTAGCGGTAGCAGCTTGAAGATTTGTCTGGTAGCGGAAGGCTCGGCCGATATCTATCCCCGTTTCGCCCCGACGATGGAATGGGATACCGCCGCCGGCCACGCCATCGCCAAGTCTGCCGGTTGCGACATATATCATATCGACGGTAAGACCCCGCTTCGCTATAACAAGGAAGATTTGCATAATCCGTGGTTTATCGTGAAGTGAGGGGGATGTGTATTTTAAGTTACTGTCAGCGGTGGGAGACGGAGCATGCTCCGTCTCTACAAGCCGTACAATGCATTCTTGTTTATTTGGTTATGAACGAAATTTAGAAGACTACCTTGTAAGAATATAAGTTGGCCCAGAATCAATCATTATTGGTCTATATCCCATATAATCCTAAAAATAGGTTAGCGAAAGGAGTGCGCACTTGAGTATTCTTATTATTTTTGCGCTCTTAAAAGTAAATACATGAATTTTGATATAGTGTTTGTGTTGCTGGCCCTGATCGGCATGATCGCAGCCTTGGTATGGGATAAGATGCGGCCGGGAATGGTTCTTCTGACAGTGGTCGTGTTTTTTCTCTGCGTAGGCATTCTTACTCCCAAGGAGATGCTGGAGGGCTTTAGCAATAAAGGGATGATAACCGTAGCCATGCTCTTCCTTGTCAGTGAGGGAGTGCGGCAGAGCGGGGCTTTAGGCCAATTGATCAAGAAACTGCTTCCCGAGGGGAAGACCACCGTCTTCAAGGCGCAGGCGAGGATGCTCCCGCCCGTAGCTTTCGTGTCGGCGTTCCTGAATAATACGCCGGTGGTGGTTATTTTCGCCCCGATCATCAAGCGATGGGCGGAGGCGGTGAGGCTTCCGGCCACGAAATTCTTGATCCCTCTCTCGTATGTCACGATATTGGGCGGTATATGTACCTTGATCGGTACTTCTACGAATCTGGTGGTGCACGGCATGATTCTGGAGGCGGGATATGAGGGCTTTACGATGTTTGAGCTGGGGAAAGTCGGTATTTTTATCGCTATCGCCGGTATTTTATATTTGTTCGCTTTCTCGAATAAACTGCTTCCGGACTCGAGGACGGATACGGTATCCGAAGACGGGGAGGATGAGAATCCCGGGAATTTCCACCGGGTGGAGGCCGTGCTGGGCGCACGCTTCCCGGGTATCAACAAGACCTTGGGAGAGTTTAACTTTACCCGCCATTACGGGGCGATCGTGAAAGAGGTGAAAAGCGGCGGACAGCGTTTTACCCGTAATCTGGATACGGTGGTATTGCATGAGGGCGATACCTTGGTGTTGTGGGCGGACGATTCTTTTATCCCTACATGGGGTGAGTCTAGTGTCTTCTTGATGTTGGCGAATGGTAATGAGGCAACGGAGCCGGTATCGAAGAAGAAACGTTGGCTGGCTTTAGGACTGTTGATCTTTATGATTATGGGGGCGACGGTAGGAGAGTTGCCAGTCGTGAAAGAGGCCGTTCCAAGTATGCGCTTGGATATGTTCTTCTTTGTCTGTATTACGACAATCATCATGGCGTGGACGAAGCTTTTCCCGCCTAAAAAATACACGAAATACATTTCTTGGGATATCTTGATAACGATCGCTTGCGCTTTCGCTATCAGCAAGGCCATGGAGAATTCCGGCTTTGCCTCCATGATAGCCCGCCATATAATCGGTATGGCCGACAATTTGGGGCCGTATGCGTTGCTGGCGATTCTATTTATTATTACCAATATATTTACGGAGTTGATCACGAATAACGCTGCGGCGGCATTGAGCTTCCCGATCGCTTTGTCGGTAGCTACGCAATTAGGCGTTGATCCGACCCCATTCTTTGTCGTGATCTGTATGGCGGCGTCGGCTAGTTTCAGTACGCCGATCGGCTACCAGACCAACCTGATCGTACAAGGCGTGGGAGGCTATAAGTTCACGGATTTCGTGAAGGTGGGCTTACCCTTGAACTTGATCACGTTCTTGATCTCCGTGTTTGTAATACCTATGATATGGAAGTTTTAGAAAATAATATCTATCCGATTTTCGACCGTATGCTGGGTCGTGAGGATAAAGAGGCGCTTTTGGGGCAAAGGGGCGTGATGGTGTGGTTCACGGGTTTGAGTGGCTCGGGGAAAAGCACGATCGCTATCGCTTTGGAGCGTGAGTTGCATAAACGGGGATTGCTTTGCCGCATCCTCGACGGGGATAATATCCGTAGTGGTATCAACAATAATCTCGGGTTCTCGCCGGAGGACCGGGTGGAGAATATACGCCGGATCGCCGAGGTGGGTAAACTGTTTGTCGATACGGGTGTTATAACCATAGCGGCTTTTATCAGCCCGAACAACGAGTTGAGAGAGATGGCGTCCGCTATCATCGGTAAAGCGGATTTCTTGGAGGTTTACGTAAGTACGCCGCTCGCCGAGTGCGAACGCCGTGACGTGAAAGGCCTGTATGCCAAGGCCCGGAAAGGCGAGATCAAGGAGTTTACCGGGGTTTCCGCCCCGTTCGAGGCACCGGAGCGTCCGGACCTGTCCTTGGATACCTCCGTATTGAGCGTGGAGCAATCCGTGAACCGGTTGTTGGAGTTGATCGTACCGAAAGTAGAAATTAAACACTGAAAAAAGATATGTCTGATTACAAGTTAAGTCATTTACAGGAGCTGGAGGCCGAGTCTATCCACATCATCCGTGAGGTAGCCGCCGAGTTCGAGAATCCTGTTATGCTTTATTCCATCGGGAAGGATTCTTCCGTGATGGTCCGTTTGGCCGAGAAGGCTTTCGCTCCGGGTAAGGTTCCTTTCCCGTTGATGCACATCGATTCGAAATGGAAGTTTAAGGAGATGATAGAGTTCCGTGATTCTTACGCGAAGAAATTCGGCTGGAACTTGATCGTGGAGTCTAATATGGAGGCTTTCCATGCGGGCGTGGGCCCGTTCACGCATGGAAGCAAGGTGCATACGGACTTGATGAAGACGCAGGCTTTGCTTCATGCCTTGGATAAATATAAGTTCGACGCCGCTTTCGGCGGCGCTCGCCGTGACGAGGAGAAGAGCCGTGCGAAGGAACGTATCTTCTCGTTCCGCGATAAGTTCCATCAATGGGACCCGAAGAACCAGCGCCCGGAGTTGTGGGATATCTATAACGCCCGTGTGCATAAGGGCGAGAGCATCCGTGTATTTCCGCTATCGAACTGGACGGAGCTGGATATCTGGCAATATATCCGTCTGGAGAATATCCCGATCGTTCCCTTGTATTTCGCCAAGGAGCGTCCGTGCGTGGAGATCGACGGTAATTTGATCATGGCGGACGACGACCGCTTGCCGGAGCAATACCGGGACCAGATCCGTATGCGTATGGTCCGTTTCCGTACGTTGGGCTGCTGGCCGCTGACCGGCGCCGTGGAGAGCGAGGCGGATACGATCGAGAAAATCGTGGAGGAGATGATGACCACGACGAAGAGCGAGCGTACGACCCGTGTGATCGACTTCGATCAAGACGCTAGTATGGAGCAGAAGAAACGGGAAGGGTATTTTTAACACAGAAGAGACATGGCAGATACAAAATTAAATATAAAGGAATTCCTAGATAAGGACGAGCAGAAGGACCTGCTGAGATTCTTGACCGCCGGCTCGGTGGATGATGGCAAATCGACCTTGATAGGCCGATTGCTGTTTGATAGTAAGAAAATATACGAGGATCAGTTGGATGCCTTGGAGCGTGACAGCAAGCGTATGGGCAACGCCGGCGAGCATATCGACTACGCTTTGTTGCTGGATGGCTTGAAGGCCGAGCGTGAGCAAGGTATCACGATCGATGTGGCTTACCGTTATTTCAGCACGAACAACCGTAAGTTCATCATCGCCGACACCCCGGGGCACGAGCAGTACACCCGGAATATGATCACGGGTGGTTCCACGGCGAATCTGGCGATCATCTTGGTGGATGCCCGCACGGGCGTGATCACGCAAACCTGCCGTCACACCTATCTGGTATCTTTGCTGGGGATCAAGCATGTGGTGCTGGCCGTGAATAAGATGGACTTGGTGGACTTCGACAAGGATACGTTCGACCGGATCGTGGCGGATTATAAACGTTTCGTGGAGCCGCTGGATATCCCGGATATCACGTATATCCCCTTGTCGGCCTTGGATGGCGATAACGTGGTGGAGAAGAGTGATCGCACGCCTTGGTACGAGGGTACGTCTTTATTGGATTATCTGGAGAACGTGCCTATCGACTTGGATCGTAACTACGAGGACTTCCGTTATCCGGTGCAATACGTGTTGCGCCCGAATCTGGATTTCCGTGGGTTTAGCGGCAAGGTGGCCAGCGGTATCGTGCGTAAGGGAGATACGGTGATGGCGTTGCCTTCCGGGAAGACCTCGAAGGTAAAGAGCATCGTCACCTACGAGGGTGAGTTGGAGCAGGCTTTCCCTCCTCAATGTATTACGATCACCTTGGAGGACGAGATCGATATCTCCCGTGGGGAGATGCTGGTGCACCCGGATAACTTGCCGATCTGCGACCGTAATTTCGAGGCCATGCTGGTGTGGATGGATGAGGAAGCCATGGACGTGAACAAGCAGTTCTACATCAAGCAGACCACTCATACGACACGTGCCCGTGTGGATAGTATCCGCTATAAGGTGAACGTGAACACGATGGAGCAGTCTTCCGTGGATCATCTGGAGCTGAACGAGATCGGCCGTGTGGTATTTACTACCGGCAAGGAGTTGTTCTTCGATCCGTATAGGAGGAATAAGCAGACCGGCTCGTTTATCTTGATCGATCCGATTACGAATAATACGTCCGCCGTGGGTATGATCATCGACCGTGTGGACGCTAAAGATATGGTGACGGAAGACGCTTTGGCTACCTTGAACCTCCCGGAGATGGGAATCGGAGAGGAGCATTATGAGGCGATCCGTAAGGTTTGTGAGGAGTTGGGCCGGCAGGGCGTATCTGTGAAATGTATAACGGAAAAACGATAGGATATGGGATTGTTGGAGTTTGATAAGCTACCGATCAATACGTTGGTCGGGGCGGATTGGGATACGTTCAGGAAGGTGACGGCCCGGCAGCAGATAGACAAGGGCTTTAAGGGTAAGTATCGCCTTACGACCGGTGTTTGCCGCCTGTTGAGCGCCTTGAAGCCGATCGAGGATAGCCGGTTCAAGAAATTGGCCGATAAGCCGCTGGAGATGGACCCCTTGTTTATCTTGGGGCATTGGCGGAGTGGTACGACCTTTGTACATAACATCTTCGCCTGCGATAAGCATTTCGGTTATACCACGACGTACCAGACGGTATTCCCGCACCTGATGCTCTGGGGGCAGCCTTTCTTCAAGAAGAACATGGCTTTCTTGATGCCGGATAAGCGTCCGACCGATAATATGGAGTTGAAGGTGGATCTTCCGCAAGAGGAGGAGTTCGCCTTGTCGAACATGATGCCTTATACGTATTATAATTTCTGGTTCTTCCCGAAACGCTGGATGGAGTATTGCGATCGTTACTTATTGTTTAACGATATCACGGAGGAGGAGCGGCGGATCTTCATGGATACTTTCATGCGTCTGGTTAAGGTTTCCCTCTGGAATACGAACGGTACGCAGTATTTGAGCAAGAACCCACCGCATACGGGGCGTGTGAAGACATTGCTGGAGATGTTCCCGAACGCTAAGTTCATCTACTTGAAGCGAAATCCGTATACGGTATTCGAGAGTACCCGCAGTTTCTTTACGAATACGATCCAGCCATTGCGTTTGCAGGATATCACGAACGAGCAGATCGAGGCGAACTTCATCGAGGTATATCGCCGTCTTTTCTACAAGTACGAGGAAGAGAAGCACCTGATACCGGAAGGCAATCTGGTGGAAGTGAAGTTCGAGGATTTCGAGAAAGACGCTTTCGCCATGACGGAAAATATCTACGGGTCATTAAACTTACCCGGCTTTAAGGAGTCTAAGGCGGATATAGAGAAGTATCTGGGCAAGAAGAAGGGCTACAAGTACGAGGATCGTACGGTCCGGCTCGTAGAGGAAAATTGGGGCATGGCCTTGAAGGAATGGGGCTATAGCTTATAAATAAAGGGTTAGATAGGTATTAAATTGATAGAGGGATGGGTTTGAGTTTAAGAAAGAAAGCGTTATTTTTGGCAATCGCTTGTATGCCTTTGTCCGTGGTTCTCGCGGACGGGGATGGGGTGACATCGGAGAATGTGGTGCCCTTCGCTTATGGAGACATGGATAATTGGATTGTCCGTGAGATTCATGAGTCTGGCATTATCGGGGGAAATACGAAATGGCTTTATGAGCTGGGGCCCTCGGATACGATTGTCGGTAATACGGCGTTTCGTAATATGGGCGGTTCTCCGTGGGCTACTTCCAACGTGATGGCGAAAGTGGCGGGAGTGGTGAAAACCAATACGTCTGTTTTCCCGGAGAAACGGGGGGATGGGATGTGCGCCCGCATGGAGACCCGTTATGAGAGCGTGAAGGTTTTCGGTTTGGTGGATATCGAGGTGATCGCCGCCGGCTCCGTTTTCTTGGGTACGGTGCATGAGCCGATCAAGGGAACAAAGAACCCCCAAGCGATGTTACAATCAGGAGTGCCTTTCTCCAAGAAGCCGAAAGCGTTGCGGTTTGATTATAAGGTGAAAGCCGCTCCCGAGAAGAATCGGGTACGTAGTACGGGGTTCAGCCGTAAGAGTACGGTGGCCGGGCAGGATTCCTTGGCGGTGATCTTGTTGTTGCAGAAACGATGGGAAGACGAGGAAGGGAATGTTTATTCCAAGCGGGTCGGTACGATGGTGCAACGCTATACGGAATCTACCCCTGATTGGGTACATGACGCTACTTACC
>ENA-UEQS01001181-UEQS01001181.1-human-gut-metagenome-genome-assembly--contig:-NODE-1181-length-17407-cov-6.110848_pt1 | contig 17407 bp, 30 predicted proteins | sample MGYA00242953_ERZ507953 | MGnify/ENA primary metagenome ERZ507953 (study PRJEB26167, sample SAMN06115474) | human gut metagenome | host: Homo sapiens | place: China:Jiangsu | collected 2016-07-06...
GATCGCAGCCTCACGTCCGGAGCCGGGGCCCTTGACGAAGACTTCGACGGTCTTCAGGCCGTGCTCCATAGCCGCCTTGGCAGCCGTCTCAGCGGCGGTCTGTGCGGCGAAGGGGGTGGATTTCTTGCTTCCGCGGAAGCCCATGCCGCCTGCGGAGGCCCAGGAGAGCGCATTGCCCTGGGTGTCCGTGATGGTGACCATGGTGTTGTTGAACGAAGAGCTGATATGCACGGCTCCCTTTTCAATGTTCTTACGCTCTTTGCGGCGCGTGCGAACTTTCTTGCCTTTTGCTGCGTTTGCCATTACATATCCCTCCCTTACTTCTTCTTATTGGCGATCGTGCGTTTCGGGCCCTTGCGGGTACGCGCGTTGGTCTTGCTGCGCTGGCCGCGCACGGGCAGGCCGCGTCTGTGACGCTGGCCGCGGTAGCAGCCGATCTCGGTCAGGCGCTTGATGTCGAGCGCCACGCTGCGGCGCAGGTCGCCTTCCACGATGAAGTGGTGGTCGATGCACTCACGGATCTTTGCTTCTTCCTCATCGGTGAGGTCTTTCACGCGGGTGTCCGGATTGATGCCGGTCATGTCAAGAATCTTTTTTGCGCTGGTTCTGCCGATACCATAAACGTAGGTCAGGCCAATTTCAATTCGCTTGTCCTTGGGCAGGTCAACGCCGGCGATACGTGCCATCTTATTCGATCATTCCTTTCGAAATTTTTGTTCCGCGCGCAAAAAGGGAGGCGACTTACTCCCGCCGGAGGGAGCCGACCTTCTGGCGCGGATGTGTTAGGACTTACAGGGTCAGATCAGCCCTGTCTCTGTTTGTGCTTCGGGTTTTCGCAGATAACCATGACTTTGCCCTTGCGCTTGATGACCTTGCACTTTTCGCACATGGGCTTGACACTCGGTCTGACTTTCATTGTAGTTAACCTCCTACTTGCTTCTCCAGGTGATGCGGCCGCGCGTCAGATCGTACGGAGACATCTGAACCGTGACCTTGTCACCGGGGAGGATTCTGATAAAGTTCATCCGGAGCTTTCCGGAGATGTGCGCCAGGATGATGTGGCCGTTGCCGATATCAACCCGGAACGTCGTGTTGGGCAGGGATTCGACGACCGTGCCCTCCAGTTCGATTACATCGTCTTTTGCCAAGGTGTTTGAACCTCCTAAGGTTTTTCGGGACGCACCCGTCAAATGTCGTCTGCGAACGTCAGGATCTCCGGCTCGCCGTCGGTGACGAGCAGAGAGTTTTCGTAGTGCGCCGACAGGCTGCCGTCCGCCGTGACCACGGTCCAGCCGTTGTCCAGGGTACGGACCTCGTACCCGCCGACGTTGACCATCGGCTCCACGGCGATCGTCATGTTCTTCTGCAGACGCGGGCCGTGGCCGGGCTTGCCGTAGTTCGGGATCTCGGGCGCCTCGTGCAGGCTGGCGCCGACACCATGGCCGACATACTCGCGCACGAGCGAATAGCCATAGCTCTCGGCATACTCCTGAACGGCGTGGCCGATGTCGGAGATGCGGTAGCCGACGCGGGCAAATTGGATGCCCTCGAAAAAGCTCTGGCGCGTGACGCGGATCAGGCGCAGGGCCTCATCCGAGCACTTGCCGCACGGGAACGTACCCGCGCAGTCGCCGTTGAAGCCGCGGTAGCGGGCGCCGACGTCGACGCTGACGATATCGCCCTCATGCAGGACGCGGTCGCCGGGGATGCCGTGGATGATCTCGTCATTGACGGAGATGCATGCCGCCGTCGGGAAGCCGCCGTCGGTCATGAAGCACGGCGACGCGCCGGACTTCGTGATGAACTTGTGCACTTCGCGGTTGATCTGGCGGGTGGTCACGCCCGGCTCCACCATCTGACGCGCGATGGTGCGCGCGCCAGCGGTGATCCGGCCGGCCTGCCGCATGAGATCCACTTCAGGATCGGATTTGATGATAATCATTCCAGACCCAGAGCTTTCTCGATCGCAGCGGTCGTGGCCTCGATGGTCGGCTGGTTATCGACCTTGACGAGCTTGCCGCGCTGGGCATAGAAGTCCTTGAGTGGCTCGGTCTCGGCATGGTAGACGTCCAGGCGCGCCTTCACGGTCTCGGGAGCGTCGTCCTTGCGGATGGTCAGCTCACCGCCGCAGAAGTCGCACTTGCCTTCCACCTTGGGAGGATTGGAGACGATGTGGAACGTGGCGCTGCAGTCCTTGCAGGTCCGGCGGCCGGACATACGCTCGATAATGGTCTCGTCCGCGATCTCGATCGAGAGGGCGGTGTCGACGTCGATGCCGTGCTGCTCCAGCGCTTCCGCCTGGGGGATCGTGCGCGGCATACCGTCGAGGATCTAACCATTGGCGCAGTCGGGCTCAGCCAGACGCTCGCAGACGATGCCGATGATGACGTCGTCCGGAACGAGCTTGCCGCTTTCCACGTAGGATTTTGCTTTCAGACCCACGGGCGTGCCGTTTTTCATGGCCGCGCGCAGGATGTTGCCGGTGGAAATGGTGGGGATATTCAGCTTGCGGCTGAGGATCTCAGCCTGCGTACCCTTGCCCGCACCGGGGGCACCTAACAAAACAAGTTTCATTGTGTGCATCCTCCTATCAGTTCAGGAAGCCCTTGTAGTTGCGCATGAGCATCTGCGCCTCGAGTGCGCGGACGGTCTCAAGTGCAACACCGACAACGATGATGATGGACGTGCCGCCCAGGGAGATACCGGTGAGCTGCTCTGCCTTCGAGCACGCGCTGATGATCAGCGGCGTGATCGCAATGACGCTCAGGTAGATCGCGCCGAAGAGCGTGATCTTGTTGAGCACCTTCTGGATGAATTCGCTCGTCGGCTTGCCTGCACGGAAGCCCGGGATGAACCCGCCGTTCTTCTTCAGGTTGTTGGCGACCTCGATCGGGTTGAACTGGATCGTGGAGTAGAAGTAGCTGAAGAAGATGATGAGCAGGAAGTAGATGACGATATACGGCCAGGTGGTCGTATCAAAGATGTGCTTCATGACCCAACCGTTCTGCCACTTCGGAACGAAGGCGCAGATGGTGGCCGGCAGCGACGCGATCGACTGGGCGAAGATGATCGGCAGGACGCCGCTCATGTTCACCTTCATCGGCAGGTGCGTGCTCTGGCCGCCGTACATCTTGCGGCCGACCACGCGCTTGGAATACTGCACCGGCAGACGGCGCTCGGCGTCGTTGACGAGCACGATGAGCACGATGAGCAGCAGGGCGCCGAGGTACATCAGCACCAGGACCCACCAGGCGAGGTCGCCATTGGCGACGTTGTTGATCTGGCGGATGATGGAGTTCGGGAAGCGGGCGACGATGCTCACGAACAGGATGATCGAGATACCGTTGCCGATGCCGAACTCGGTGATCTGCTCACCAAGCCACATGATGAGGGCGGAGCCGGACGTAAAGGTCAGGATGATGACGATGGCTGCCCAGACATTGCTGGCAAAGTCCGCGTTGATGAGGCTGTAGTTGCGCATCATCATATAATACGCAAAGCCCTGCAGCAGGCCGATGGCGACCGTGCTGTAGCGGGTGATGCTGGCGATCTTCTTCTTGCCTTCCTCGCCGCCTTCCTTCTGCAGACGCTCCAGAGCGGGGATCGCAATGCACAGGAGCTGAATGATGATGGAAGCGTTGATGTACGGCTGGATGGACAGTGCGAAGATCGTCGCCTGAGAGAACGCGCCGCCGGACATGACGTTGAACAGGCCCAGGATCGTGTTCTGCAGGCCACTAGCCTGGAAGTAGTCGGCCAGTGCTTTGGTGTCGACGAAAGGTACGGGTACGGCATTGCCGAGACGGTAAAGCAGGACAATCAGAAGCGTAAAGAGAATTTTCTTGCGCAGTTCCTCAATGCGCCATGCGTTACGAAATGTCTGGAGCACCTTACACCACCTCAGCCTTTCCTCCTGCTGCCTCGATCTTCGCTTTCGCGGATTCGGAGAACGCAGAAGCCTTCACAGTCAGCTTCTTGGTGATTTCGCCGTTGCCAAGGATCTTCACACCGTAGGTGCACTTGCTAAGGATGCCAGCATCGAGCAGGGCCTTTGCGTCGACGACAGCGCCGTCTTCAAACTTCTCCAGAGCGGAGACGTTCACGCTCTCGAGCGGTTTGGCAAAGATGTTGTGGAAGCCGCGCTTCGGGATGCGGCGGGCCAGAGGCATCTGGCCGCCTTCGAAGCCGATGCGGACGCCGCCGCCGCTGCGGGCCTTCTGGCCCTTATGACCGCGGCCTGCGGTCTTGCCGTTGCCGGTCGCGTGGCCGCGGCCCTTGCGCTTGCCGACATGGGTGGAGCCCACAACGGGAGAAAGTTCGTTGATATTCATTTTGGGGGCCCTCCTTATTCTTCTTCAGTGACGGCGACGAGATAGCCGATCTTGGCGATCTTGCCGCGGGTCTGCGGGTTATCGGGCTGCACGGTCTCGTTGCCGATCTTGTGCAGGCCGAGGGAGTTGGCGGTGGCAATGTGCTTGGCATTGCGGCCGCTGAGGCTCTTGACGAGCTTAATCTTCAGATTTGCCATGTCTCAGCCCCTCCTTAACCCAGAATCTCTTCGGCGGTCTTGCCTCTGTAAACAGCGACCTGCTGGGCGTTGCGCAGAGACTTCAGACCTTCCATCGTCGCGGCGACAACGTTCGCCGGGTTGTTCGAGCGCAGGCACTTGGTACGGATGTCCTTGATGCCGGCAGCCTCGACCACGGCACGCACGGCGCCGCCGGCGATCACGCCGGTGCCGGGTGCGGCGGGCTTGAGCAGCACGCGGCCGGCGCCGAACTCGCCGATGACCTCGTGCGGGATCGTCGTGCCCTGCAGGGTCACGGTGGTCAGGTTCTTCTTTGCGTCCTCCAGGCCCTTGCGGATCGCTTCGGAAACTTCGGCAGCTTTGCCGAGGCCGAAGCCCACGCGGCCCTTGCCGTCGCCGACGACGACCAGTGCGGAGAACTTTGCGACGCGGCCGCCCTTAACGGTCTTGGAAACGCGGTTGAGGGCAACGACTTTTTCGCTGAATTCCTGGGGCTCATCGCTGCGGTTGCGGCGGTTGTCCCGTCTGTCATTGTTATATGCCATTTCGTTTCCTCCTCCCGTTAGAACTTCAGGCCGCCCTCGCGGGCGCCTTCTGCCAGAGCCTTGACGCGGCCATGGTACACGTTGCCGCCGCGGTCGAACACGACCTCGGTGATGCCGGCCGCCACGGCGCGCTCGCCGATGAGCTTGCCGATCTTGGCTGCCGCTTCGCAGTTGCCGCCATTGCCTTCAAAGCCCTTTTCCACGGTGGAGGCGCTGCAGAGCGTCTTACCGGCGACATCGTCGATGATCTGGGCATAAATGTTGTTTTCGCTGCGGAACACGCTCAGACGCGGTCTCTCGGCCGTGCCGGAGATCTTGCCGCGCACTCTCTGGTGACGGCGAACGCGCTGCGCTCTCGTCTTCGGTCTCTTAATCATTCAGGCACACCTCCAATTACTTCGCGCCGGTCTTGCCTTCTTTGCGGCGGATATGCTCGTAATCGTACTTGATGCCCTTGCCCTTGTACGGCTCGGGCGGACGCTTCGCGCGCACTTCTGCTGCAAACTGGCCGACCTTTTCCTTGTCGATACCCTTGATAATGACCTGGTTCGGGTTCGGGACATCGATCTGGATGTCCGCGTTCTCGGACACGGTGACCGTGTGCGAGAAGCCCAGGTGCATGACCAGGTTCTGACCTTCCTTCACGGCTCTGTAGCCGACGCCGTTGATCTCGAGCGTCTTGCTGAAGCCCTCGGTCACGCCGATGACCATGTTGTGGATCAGCGTGCGGGTCAGGCCGTGCAGGGAGCGGTGCAATTTGTCATCGCTCGGGCGGGTGACATGGATGGTGTTGCCTTCGACCGTGACGGTCATGTCCGGGTGCACGTTGTGCGACAGGGTGCCCTTCGGGCCCTTGACGGTGACAACGTTGCCATTGCAGGTGACTTCAACGCCTGCGGGGATCTCAATGGGAGCTCTACCAATTCTAGACATTGTTCTGTACCTCCCTTACCACACGAACGCGAGGACTTCGCCGCCGACGTGCTGCGCACGCGCTTTCTTGTCGGTCATGATGCCCTTCGAGGTGGAAATGATCGCGATGCCGAGGCCGCGCAGGACCTGCGGCAGCTCGTCAGCGCCGGCGTAGACACGCAGGCCGGGCTTAGAGACTCTGCGGAGGCCCTGGATGGCCTTCTCTTTGCCGGGGAGATACTTCAGGGTGATGCGGATGACGCCCTGGGTGCCGTCATCAATGAGCTGGAAGCTCTTGATGTAGCCTTCCTCGAGAAGAATTTCGGCGATGGCCTTCTTCATCTTGGAATTCGGGACGTCCACGGTTTCGTGCCGAGCGCTGCCAGCGTTGCGGATGCGGGTCAGCATATCGGCGATGGGATCGGTGATCTGCATTTGTGTTTCCTCCTTAGTTAGAAGTTACCGATGATACGGTTTGGGCGGCGAGGTTCCGCATGAATGCTTGATTCCCTGCGGCCTTTCGTCATCCCTGCCCTTTCTGCGAAGGGGCAAAAGCTTGCTTTCGTGACGCGCGGTCCATTTTCATGTCGCCGCCGGAGGCGGCGGCACGGCCGCGGTGCCGGGCGGCACAAAAGCGGTGAGCCATGCATGCGCGCCGGGTCAAACGCACAGGCATGGGCGGGGCGCGGCACCGGAACTCAGATCATAAGGACCGGCACCGTATTTCAGTGCGCACCGGCAGCCGCAGATCCAGCTGCGGCTACGCGGGGCGAACTTACGGAAGTTGGGGCTGAACGCGAGGGTTCAGCGCTGGGCGGAAATTTTTCGTCAGGCGATGTGTGCCGCGCTGCCGTCATCCCGCCCTGGGCAAAAACTTGTTGGCTGGGGATGTGCGGTCGGCGCCGCTGTATTTCTATACAGCAAGCCGACCTCACAAAGCCAGACGGCAAGTTTTTACCAGGAAGCTTTGCGGACGCCGGGGATCTGGCCCTTGTACGCCAGCTCACGGAAGCAGATACGGCAGATGCCGTAGTTGCGCAGGTAAGCGTGGGGACGGCCGCAGATCTTGCAGCGGTTGTACTGACGGGTGGAGTACTTCGCGGGCGCCTGCTGCTTGAGGATCATAGATTTCTTAGCCATTGTGTCGCTCCTCCCTTATGCTTTGGTGACGAACGGGGCGCCCATGAGCTTGAGCAGCTCGCGTGCTTCCTCATCGGTCTTGGCGGTGGTGATGATGGCGATGTTCATGCCGCGGAGCTTCTCGATCTTATCGTACTCGATCTCGGGGAAGATGATCTGCTCCTTGAGGCCGAGGCTGTAGTTGCCGCGGCCGTCGAACGCATCGGCCGAGATGCCGCGGAAGTCGCGGACACGGGGCAGCGCGATGTTGAACAGGCGGTCCAGGAACTCCCACATACGGTCCTGACGCAGCGTGACCTTCACGCCGACGTGCATACCCTCACGCAGCTTGAAGTTTGCGACGCTCTTCTTGGCGACGGTCGCAACCGCATGCTGGCCGGTGATCGCAGTGATGTCCTTGATGACGGCGTCGAGCGCCTTGGCGTTATCCTTGCAGTCGCCGCAGCCGACGCTGACGACGATCTTCTCGATCTTCGGGATCTGCATAACGCTCTCGTACTGGAACTTCGTCATCAGAGCGGGAGCGACTTCCTCCACATACTTCTTCTTCATAGAAGGCATATTTGCCATAGTTCGTTGCTCCCTCCTTTACAGTTCGGCGCCGCACTTCTTGCAGACGCGGACTTTCTTGCCGTCGGTGATCTTGTGCGCAATGCGGGTCGGCTTGCCGCACTTCGGGCAGACGACCATGACCTTGCAGGCATAGATCGGGGTTTCGGTCTTGATGATGCCGCCCTGATCCTGCTGATTTTTCGGCTTCTGGTGCTTCGTGGCGACGTTCACGCCCTCCACGATGAGCTTGCCGCCCTTCGGGTCAGCAGACAGGACTTTGCCTTCCTTGCCCTTGTCCTTGCCGGACAGGACAACGACTTTATCGTCTTTTTTGATGTTCATGTTCTGCGCCCTCCTCAAATAACTTCGGGAGCCAGAGACAGGATCTTCGTGAAGTCACTGTCGCGGAGCTCACGGGCGACGGGCCCAAAGATACGGGTGCCGCGGGGGTTCTTATCCTCGCCGTTGATCAGGACGGCGGCGTTCTCATCGAAACGCACATAGGTGCCGTCCGCGCGGCGGACCGGCTTCACGGTGCGGACAACAACAGCCTTGACGACGTCGCCCTTCTTGACCGAGCCGCCGGGGGCCGCCTTGCGCACGGAAGCAACGATCACGTCGCCGATGCTGGCGTATTTACGCTTGGATCCGCCGAGAACGCGGATGCACTTGATTTCCTTGGCGCCGGTATTGTCGGCAACCTTCAGATAACTTTCCTGCTGAATCATGTTGTTGCCTCCTTACTTCGCCTTTTCCACGATCTCGACCATGCGCCATCTCTTGTCCTTGGACAGGGGGCGGGTCTCCATCACGCGGACGATATCGCCAACATGGCACTCGTTGTTCTCGTCGTGTGCCTTCAGGCGGTAGGTCTTGCCGATGATCTTTTTATAGACTTTGTGCGCCACGTGGTCTTCCACGATGACAACGATCGTCTTGTCCATCTTGTCGGACACCACTTTGCCGACGCGGGTCTTGCGGGAAGTCGTTCTCATTTCGTTCATTCTCACTTACCTCCTCACTGCTCGAGCTGCTTTTCGCGGAGCACGGTTTTGACTCGGGCAATGTCGCGACGCACAGCGGAAATCTTAACGGGGTTGTCAAGATGATTGGTAGCGTGCTGCATACGGAGCATGAACAGGTCCTTCTTCAGTTCGACCAGCTTGCTTTCCAGCTCAGCGGCGGACATGGAGCGAATTTCACTAGCTTTCATCTTATTCACCACCAATCTCAGTGTCTTCCTTCTTGACGATCTTCGTCTTGCAGGGAAGCTTGTGGCTGGCCAGACGCAGCGCCTCACGGGCAGCCTCTTCCGGCACGCCAGCGATCTCAAACAGAACTCTGCCGGGCTTCACGACGGCGACCCAGTACTCAGGAGAACCTTTACCGGAACCCATGCGGGTCTCGGCCGGCTTCTGCGTGACCGGCTTGTCGGGGAAGATCTTGATCCAGACCTGACCGCCACGCTTGGTGTAACGGGTCATGGCGACACGGGCCGCCTCGATCTGATTGCCGGTGATCCAGCCGGGCTCGAGGGCCTGCAGGCCGAACTCACCATAGGTCACCTTATTGCCGCGCAGGGCCTTGCCGGTCATACGACCGCGCTGCACTCTGCGGTACTTCACTCTTTTCGGCATCAGCATTAGTTGTTGCCTCCTTCCTTCGGAGCAGCGGGAGCTGCCGGACGCGGGCCGCGGTTGTAGCCGCCCTGGGGACGATTGCCGCCCTGCGGACGTCCGCCGCCCTGGTAGCCCGGACGGCCGCCCTGGCGGTTGCCGTCACGACGGTCGCGGTTGTAGCCGCCGCGGCCTCTGCGATCGCCGTCACGGCGGTCACGGCGACGGTCGTCGCGCTTGTTCAGATCCATGGTGCGCGGGGTGGTGCGCAGGCTCTGGGAGAGGATCTCGCCTTTGTAGATCCAGACCTTGACGCCGACACGGCCGTAGGTCGTGGCAGCCTCAGCGAAGCCGTACTCGATGTCCGCGCGGATGGTCTGCAGCGGAATGGTACCCTCGTGGTAGCACTCGGTGCGGGCGATCTCGGCGCCGCCCAGACGGCCGGAGCACATGATCTTGATGCCGCGGGCGCCCATTCTCATGGCGCGGCCCATGGCGTTTTTCATCGCGCGGCGGAAGCCGATGCGCTTCTCGAGCTGCGCGGCGATGTTCTCGGCGACGAGCTGTGCGTTCGTATCCGGCGTGCGGACCTCGACGATGGAGAGGGCGACCGGCTTGCCGATCATCTTCTCGACGGAGAGGCGGATGCGCTCGATCTCCGCACCGCCCTTGCCGATGACAACGCCCGGACGAGAGCAGTGGATATAGATGCGGACCTTCGCGCTGTCGCGCTCGATCTCGATGTTCGGGATGCCTGCGGAATACAGGGTCTTCTTCAGGTACTGGCGGATCTTGTAGTCCTCAACGATCAGGTCGCCGACCTTCTCGTCACGGGCATACCAGCGGGAATCCCAATCTTTGATGACGCCGACACGCATGCCGTGCGGATTAACTTTCTGTCCCATATCTTCTGCCTCCTCCCTTATGCCTTCTCAGCCACGACGATGGTGATGTGGCTGGTGCGCTTGTTGATGCGGTACATACGGCCCTGAGCTCTCGGGCGGCCGCGCTTGAGGATCGGGCCGGCCGTGGCATAGGCCTCGGCAACGTAGAGGTTGTCCGGATCCATCTCGAAGTTGTTCTCCGCGTTGGCGCAGGCGCTCTTGAGGAGCTTGAGCATGAGCTCGCAGCCGGCCTTCGGCGTGTTGGCCATATAGGCCTCGGCGACCTTGGTGTCCTTGCCGCGGATCATGTCGCAGACGATCTGGACCTTACGGGGAGCGATGCGGGCGTGCACCAGCTGGGCACGTGCAGTTTTCATTTCTTCCATGTTCTCTCCCCCTTACTTTCCAACAGTCTTGCTGCCGGCGTGGCCGCGGAACGTGCGCGTGGGCGCGAACTCGCCCAGCTTATGTCCGACCATGTCCTCGGTCACATAGACCGGAACGTGACGGCGGCCGTCATGGACAGCGATGGTGTGGCCGACAAAGGACGGGAAGATCGTGGAGGAACGGCTCCAGGTCTTGATGACCTTCTTCTCGCCGGCCTTGTTCATTTCATCGACCCGCTTCAGCAGCTCGGGAGCGGCAAACGGGCCTTTCTTAACACTTCTGCTCATTACCTATTCCCTCCTTACTTCGCGTTGCGGCGCTTGACAATGAACTTGTCGGTCGCATTCTTCTTCTTGCGGGTCTTGTAACCCATCGCCGGCTTGCCCCACGGGGTGACCGGGCCGGGACGGCCGACAGGCGCTTTGCCTTCGCCGCCGCCGTGCGGGTGGTCGCACGGGTTCATGACAGAACCGCGGACAGTCGGGCGGATGCCCATGTGGCGTTTGCGGCCGGCCTTGCCGACGGCGATGTTGGCATGGTCAACATTGCCGACCTGGCCGATGCAGGCGATGCAGTTGAGGCGGACCTTGCGGTACTCGCCGGAGGGGAGACGGACGGTAGCCATGCCGTTTTCCTTCGCCATGAGCTGCGCGGCGACGCCCGCGGAGCGGACCAGCTGCGCGCCCTTGCCGGGGTAGAGCTCGATGTTGTGGATAACGGTGCCGACCGGGATGTTGGCCAGCGGCAGGGCGTTGCCCGGCTTGATGTCCGCCGCGGCGGAGGACAGGACGGTGTCGCCCACGTTCAGGCCGACAGGGGCCAGAATGTAGCGGCGCTCGCCGTCGGTGTACTCGACCAGGGCGATATAAGCGCTGCGGTTCGGATCGTACTCCAGGCGCAGGACGGTAGCAGGCACGTCCATCTTGTCGCGCTTGAAGTCGATGACGCGGTACTTTTTGCGGTTGCCGCCGCCCTGATGGCGGACGGTGATGCGGCCGTAGCTGTTGCGGCCGGAGTGCTTCTTGAGGACCTCCACGAGCTCCTTCTGCGGCTTGGCGTGCTTATTGACACCGTCGAAGCCGGAAACGGACATATGTCTGCGGGAAGGCGTGGTGGGTTTATAGGTTTTAATCGACATTGTTCAATTCCTCCCTTACACCATGCCCTCGAAGATCTCGATGCTCTTCGAATCAGCGGACAGTTTCACAACGGCCTTCTTGCCGGTGGCGGTCATGCCGGAGGGATTGGCGCCGACGCGCTTCTCCTTGGCACGGATCGTCGCGGTGGTGACCTTGATGACCTTCACGTCAAAGATCTCCTCGATGGCCTTTTTGATCTCGATCTTGCCGGCGTCCTTGGCGACTTCGAACGTGTACTTTTTGATGTCGAGGTCTTCCATGGACTGCTCGGTGATGATGGGACGGATAATGACATCGTAAGCGGTTCTCATTATGCGTACACCTCCTCGATTTTCTGGAGCGCAGCCTTGTCAACGACCAGGACGCGGTGCGTCAGGATCATATAGGGGCTGAGGATGGTGGCGATGGTGCTGCTCACGCCGGGGATGTTGCGGGAGCTCTTGACGAGCTTCTCGTCGACCTGTTCGGTCACGAGCAGAGCCTTGCCGTCGGCGCCGATCTTGGTCAGGAACGCCTTGACGGGGGCGGTCTTGATCTCCTCGACGGCCATGCCGTCCACGACGAGGATCTCGCCGGCAGCGGCCTTGGCACTCAGCGCGCTCTTGAGGGCCAGTCTCTTGACCTTCTTGTTGAGCGTGTAGCTGTAGTCGCGCGGCTTCGGCGCAAACGCGACGCCGCCGTGGGTCCACACCGGGCTGCCCTTGTAGCCGGCGCGTGCGCGGCCGGTGCCCTTCTGACGCCAGGGCTTGGCGGTGGAGTAGGAAACCTCGCCCTTGGTCAGCGCGCTCTGCGTGCCCTGACGGCAGTTGGCCAGGTGGTTCTTCACGGAGTCGTGCAGGACGGACTCGTTGGGCTCAACACCGAAAACGGCTTCGGAGAGCGCCACTTCGCCGACCTGATCGCCGGCCATATTAAACAACTTAGCAGTAGGCATATTCGCTCTCTCCTTTCCTTACTTTCTTGCAGAAGCCTTCTGCGGGTTACGACCGGAGGCCTTCTGCGGGTTGGTGCTGATGCCAGCGTCGCCCTTCTTGACGACGGTCTTCTTGACGGTGCTCTTGATATAGACAATGCCGCCCTTCGGGCCGGGGATCGCGCCGCGCACAACGATCATGTTGAGCTCGGGATCGACCTTGACCACGTCGAGGTTCTGGACGGTGACCTGATCCACGCCCATGTGGCCAGCCTGCTTCTTACCCGGGAAGATACGGGAAGGATCGGTGCTCGAGCCCATGGAGCCGGCGTGACGGTGCACAGGGCCGCCGCCGTGGGAGGTCGGGGTACGGCCCTGGCCGAAGCGCTTGATGACGCCGGCGTAGCCGTGGCCCTTGCTGATGCCGGTGATGTCGACCTTGTCGCCTTCCTTGAAGGTGTCGGCCTTGACGACATCGCCCACATTGACAGAGGCGCAGTCCTCGAGACGGAACTCTTTGAGATGCTTCTTGTAGCCGACGCCCGCCTTGTCCAGGTGGCCCTTCTCGGGCTTGGTCAGCTTCTTCTCGGCGACGTCCTCGTAGCCGAGCTGGACGGCTTCATAGCCTTCCTTTTCCTTGGTCATCTTGCCGGTGACCGTGCAGGGGCCTGCCTCGATCACGGTGACGGGGACGACCTTGCCTGCTTCATCGAAGATCTGCGTCATGCCGACCTTTTTACCGATGATGGCTGTTTTCATACATGTTCCTCCTTCAGGTTATTGGTCAGCTCGCTTAGCTCATGGCCAGAGGCTGCTGACTTGACCCGTCCGCACACGCAAGCTGCGGACTGCGGGTTTGTAAATATGCGCTCGCGCGCAGGGTTAACGGGGTGTGCTTACAGCTTGATGTCGATCTCGACACCGGCCGGCAGCTCCAGATTCATCAGAGCCTCGACCGTCTTCTGGGTCGGGTTCATGATGTCGATCAGGCGCTTGTGGGTGCGGCGCTCAAACTGCTCGCGGCTGTCCTTATACTTATGAACAGCGCGCAGGATGGTGACGATCTCGGTCTTCGTCGGCAGCGGAATGGGGCCGGAGACCTTCGCGTCGGTACGCTTTGCGGTTTCGACGATCTTCTCCGCCGCCTTGTCGATCAGCTGGTGATCGTAGGCCTTGAGGCGGATACGGATCATTTTCTTGTTGCTCGTGGTTGCCATGTTGTTTCCTCCGTTACGAATTTTTTTGGCGGCATTGGCTCCGCCTGGTTCGCACGGATGAGATCGCCATACACCGTTCCGTGCGTATCAAACCCTGCCCGAAAAACAAACCGGCTCTCGCCGGTATGCAGCCGCGCAGGTGATATACGCAAGTGCTGGCTGACTCAACCGCCCGATCATCTGCCGTGCAAGGGCGCGGCAGCGGACATACTCCACGGAAGTTACCGGAGACGGGCTCCGCAATCTCCCGCTTCATCGCAGAATGCACCTGTTTCCGCACAGGCGCTTTATAAGGATAGCAAAAACCCTCCCGAATGTCAAGAGGGTTTTTCGCTCAAACGTAGAAATTTTGCAAAAAAGTTTGTGCAGTCCGCCAAAATTACGCCTCCGGCGGTTCGGGCGGCTCCGGGGCCGCCTCCGCCGCGGTGTGCACGGCGGCCGCGAGCGCATCGGCCTGCCGGAGCAGGTCCTCCGCCCCGGTCAGGAGCGTCTGCCCGGCGGGCGTGAGCGCGACGGTGTGCCGGTCGCGCACGAGCAGCGGCACGCCGAGCTCCCGCTCGAGGGCGGACACGGCGCGGCTGGTCGTCGAGTGGCTGACGAAGAGCTGACCGGCCGCGCGGGTAAAACTGCGGCAGGCGGCAACGGTGCAGAAAATGCGCAGCTGTTCCAGTTCCATGGTGAATCCCTTAATAATTAAAGGTATAGGGCATGAGCTCACTCAGGCGGTTGCTGACATAGCGGCCGCCGCCCATAGCGGACAGCACCTCCATATCGGGCGCGAACTCGGCCAGAAACTGCCGGCACGCGCCGCAGGGGTAGCAATAGTGCTCACCGTCGCCGTAGACGGCGATGCGCACAAAGTCGCGGCGGCCCTCGCTGACGGCCTTGCAGGCGGCGGTGCGCTCGGCGCAGATGGTGCTGCCGAGGGCGGCGTTTTCAATGTTGCAGCCGGTAAAGACCGTGCCGTCGCGGCACTCGAGCGCCGCGCCGACGGCGAAATGGGAATACGGCACATAGGCATTGCGGGAGGCCTGCTCGGCCAGATTAATCAGTTGACGATCTGTCATGATCCTGCTCTCCTTCCGTTTGTTTGGGGACTGCGAACACAATATATTTATAGCCGAAGTAGTTGAACAGCGCGACCTCGAGCGTGACGCCGACCTTGGCCTCGGTGGTCTTGTTATCCTCGATGGTGAAATCCAGGTTCTTGGGGCGCTTGTTGGTCTCCAGCAGGACTTTATTCTTGTCGTAGGCCTGGTATCTCTCCAGGCTGTAATCGCCCGCCTTGAGCGAGAGCAGCGTGTCGCATTCGAGCGAGGAGGTCTGGTAGCCGTCCTCGATGTCCTCGGGGGCCCCGTCCTCGCGGTCGTCCTTGAAGTGGATCGAGAACTTCGCGGGGAGTTTTTCGAACGTGGTGAGCTCGTTGGTCGTCTTATGTTTTACGGTCAGGTCGAGGAACGCGATCTCGTCGAAGGTATACTGCCGTTCGGCGGCACGCGTCACCACGGGCGTCTCGGTGAAGTCCGACAAGTCCTTGGAGATCGAGAAACGTACCGTGCCGCGCGGCTCCACGTCGACCGTCAGGTCGTGCGAAACGAGGCCGCCGGGCACGATGTCGAGCCTCTCTTCGCCCGGCATGCCGTTGTAGATCAGTTCGTCGTCGGCATTGAAAAGCGAGAAGGTGATGAGCTGGTATTGTCCTGCCAGCAGCCGGAGCTTCTCGCTGCGCAGCCCGAATTCGGCGCTCTCCTTGTCGGGGGCCGAGAGCGTCAGCGACTGGGTGATGGTCGTGCCGTCGTAATAGAGCGAGACCTGCACCTTGCTGGCTTCGGAAAGGTAGTCGAGCTGAGGTTTCTGGGCCCGGCTCACGGCGTCGTAGGACGCCTCCTTGTGTAGTTTGAACTGAACGTATCCGTAATCGCGGTCGCGGTTGTCGATGCCGTCGTCGTCGGAGCATCCGCCGAGGAAGGCCGTGGCCAGTGCGAGGAGTGCCGCTACGGAAAATTTAAAAAGTTTCATATCTAAAAACCTGGTCTGTATGTTCTCCATAAATTGTAGTCGTATCGAACAGGGCCCCTGCCCCTTCGGAGAGGGGCCCTGAATCATTGGGGTCAGATGTTGAGCGTGCAGATAATCACCATTACCACGTTCCAGTTGGCTCCGTAGAGGAACATGACGCCCTCCGCGGCGGTCTGAGAGTCCATGTTGACGTAGATCTGGGTCGGGCCGTAGGATTCGGCCGTAAGCCAGCTTTCCGCATCGCCCTGGGCCATGAAGCTCGAGTAGGTCGGGACGTTCATCGCGGCGTTCGTGGTTTCTCCCTCGTAGGTCAGGTGATAGATCGGGGCGCCGTACTCCGCATACTGTTCATAGTATTCGCCCGAGGTGATCTCTTCGAGGGTTGCGCCGGTGACGTATTCGGGATATGCGAACCCGATGTCCGTGCCGCCGATGTCCGCATTGGGATCGTAGAGGCAGTTGACGGCCGCGATGTTGCCCTCGGCATCGTAGAAGACGATGTAGCCTTCGTCCTCGCGGTCCATGTCGATGATGGCCCCGCCTTCGACGCGGCGTACCGAGAGCCAGTTCTCCTCGTCCGACAGCGGCTGGCAGTCGGCGTCGTAGCATTTATAGCCGGTGAAGTCGCGTTCGAATGTCAGCGTGGCTTCGGGGTCGTTCGACCAGGCCTTGGTGTAGGTCAGTTTGTAGGCGTCGTCGACTTCGAGCTCGCGGAGCGACCAGTGGGTCGAGGGGAGTTTCTCGAACATGGTGCCGATCTCCGCCATGCCGTCGGGGTTGGCAGCCTGGATCGGGCCGGGGCTGGCCAGCTGCGTCAGCGTAGCGAAGACGTAGGGCTGGAACTCTTCCTTGATGTCGTAGTCGAAGAGTTCGTTGGGGTCTTCTACGGCCAGCGATGCCGGGAGTATGATGATCCGTGCCGTGCGGGCGTCGCCCTGGTTGACCTGCGTGCCGATGGTGAAGCCCCTGTCCATGATCACCAGGTCGTCGTCCCAGGCATTCTCCGTGACCGTGACCCATTTGGTGTCGGCTTCGTCGCCGCTCAGGCTGGTATTGCCCCAACGATCCGTGACTTCGGCGATGACGTAGATCCTCGCACCCCTGATGCCCTTGACCGAACCGCGTGCGGCGCCGGGCGACCAGTCGCCGTTCATGCTGTTGTAGATCTCGGCTGCGGCGTTGAATTTGAGTTCCTTGTCGAGCGTGACGTCGAAAATGTCGCGGCAGGAGGGAATCGTGATCGGAATCTCGACCTTCGCGTCGAGGTTGCTCTTGTCGATGAACACCAGTTTGTCCTGCGCTCCGTCGAGCGGATAGGCCGACGGGTTGCCCTGGATGCGGATCTCGACTTTCGTGCCGGGCTGCCCGACCGTCACCGACGGGGTGGATACCCATTCCGGCATCCGGTTGATCGCCCACTCGTAATTGGCTTCGACCAGGATCGGCATCGAGAAATCGGTGCGCCCCTCGGGCCAGGTCAGGTCGATGCTTTGGGCTTCCCCTTCGTTATAGGAGTAGGTGAGGCCGGTTTCGCTGTCGCCGTATTCGAAGTCGC
>ENA-UEQS01001200-UEQS01001200.1-human-gut-metagenome-genome-assembly--contig:-NODE-1200-length-17200-cov-7.215908_pt1 | contig 17200 bp, 9 predicted proteins | sample MGYA00242953_ERZ507953 | MGnify/ENA primary metagenome ERZ507953 (study PRJEB26167, sample SAMN06115474) | human gut metagenome | host: Homo sapiens | place: China:Jiangsu | collected 2016-07-06...
CACCTCACTCGTCGGCAAGGAGAACCGCACGGTCATCGACACGTCGCGTCTGCCCGCGCACGTCGTAAATGCGTTCCTTGCTGCGGAGGATTTGCGCTTCTACAAGCATCCGGGCTTTGACATCACGCGCATCATCGGCGCTATGCTCACCAACGTCCGCGACGGCGCGTTCAGTCAGGGCGCATCCACCATTTCCCAGCAGCTGATTAAGCTCTCCCACCTGTCCAGTCAGAAGACGATTGCCCGCAAGCTGGAGGAAATTCACCTCGCGCTGCAATTGGAAAAGCAGTACACGAAAGACGAGATTCTGGACATGTACCTGAATTTCATCTACTTCGGGCAGGGCGCATACGGTGTGCAGGCGGCAGCAGAAGTCACGTTCGGCGTTGATGCGGCGGACTTGACCCCTGCGCAGGCAGCCTCCCTCGCAGCTGCCATCAAAGCGCCATCCGCGTACAGCCTGCAATCCGCGCCGGAGAGCAACCGCGAGCGCCGGGAGTACATTCTGTCCATCATGCTGGCGGAAAATATGCTGACACAGGCGGAATACGACGCGGCAATGGCGGAGGAACTGACCGCCCGCGGCGCGCCGCAGGTGCAGACAGATTACGGCTGGTTCGTCGATGCCGTGCTGGATGAGGCCGAATCCCGGCTGGACGTGAGCGCCGAAACGCTGCTCGCGGGCGGCTACCGCATCGATACGACGCTCGACCCGGACATGCAGCGCATCATGGACGAGCAGTACCTGACGGATGTCTTTCCCGCCGACAACAAGGACGGCACGCCCGTGCAGGCTGCATCCGCCGCGGTGGACACGAGCAGCGGAGCAGTGCGCGCCATTGTCGGCGGACGCAAGTACGTCACCCGCCGCGGATTGAACCGCGCGACCCAGCTGCGCCGTCAGCCCGGCAGCGCGCTCAAGCCGCTGGCTGTCTACGCCCCCGCGATAGAATCCGCCGGATGGACGTGCGCCAGCGTGATTCTCGATGCGCCAACCGCTTTCGGCACTTACAAGCCGCGCAACGCGGGCAATGCTTACTACGGGAACGTGACCGTCCGCACGGCGCTCAAAAACAGCCTGAACATCCCCGCCGTGAAGGTGCTGCAAGCCATCGGCGTCCAGACTGCGCAGCGCTATCTGCGAAGCGTCGGCATTGAACTGGATGAACGCGACGCGAATCTCTCCCTCGCCTTGGGCAGCATGACCTATGGCACCTCCCCCATGCAGATGGCGGCGGCGTATGCGCCCTTTGCCAACGGCGGAACATACTACGCGCCGTACTTCATCGAGCGCATCACCGACCGTGACGGCAATGTCATCTACGAGCGCGAAACCACCGGCACGCGCGTGCTGTCGGCGCAGTCCGCGTATCTGATGACAAGCCTGCTCAAAACCGTCATTTCTTCCGGCACGGGCACACGCCTCTCCAGCGCGGGGACACCTGTCGCGGGCAAAACCGGCACGGTCAATGAAAGCGGCGGCGGCAACCGTGACGTGTGGATGGCGGCGTACACCCCAGAATTGTCCACCGCCGTCTGGATGGGCTACGACGAGCCGGACGCGGCGCACCGCCTGCCCAACCGCGTCTCTGGCGGCACGAATCCCGCTTCGCTGGCGCGCAATTTCCTCCGCGCGTGGTACACAGGACGCAAGAAGCCCGATTTCACCAAGCCCAAGGGCATCGTCAGCGCGGACATTGACAAGAAGGCCATCGAGTGGCGAGGCGAACCGATGCTGGCCACTTCGCTCACGCCGAGCGCCTACCGCCTGAATGAGGTTTTTCTCGACGGCACACAGCCGAAGAAGAAGAGTGACGTGTGGAATGCGCCCGCGTCCGCAAAATCCTTCTCCGTCTCGCATTCTGACGACGGGCAGCCGCTGCTGGTCATTCAGGCCAGTGATGCCGCCGTCTACCGCGTTCAGCGCGACGCTGCCGGAGAGAGCTTCATCCTGACCGAGCTTCGCGCCGCCGCGGGCGAAACACTCTACTACACCGTCAACCGCGCCCAGCCCGGCGTAACATACACATATCGCGTGATTCCCGTGCACGCGGAGCTGCTGGACAATGGCATTCTATTGGAAGGAACGCAGAGCGTGCAGGTGGCGCGGGTGGAGAAGCCGAGTGCGCTGAGCCGGTGGTTCAGCGGGCTTTTTGCCCCAAAGCCGGAGGAAAAGCAGGAGGAAGAACTGCCTGCATCGATTTTTGCCCCATAACAAAATGCGCCGCCGCACCGTAATTTGCTTTCCGGTGCGGCGGTGTTTTGTTATGGATATTCTGCTTTGGGGCGCAGGGCTTTCGCCTCTGCGGAGGCAAGTCGGGGGCTTTCCGTTCGCCCCCTGCACCTCTTCGGTACCGTCACTTTTGGGATTCGTCCAATCCTTGCGCGGCGTTTTTTGGTTTACTGCGCAGCTTCCGCCATGTCCGCTAAATCACCCTGCGGCAGGATTTCCGTCACTTCAAACGGGACGTTGTTGCCGGTGAAGTAGAACATCAAGTCCGTTGTGTTCTGGCAGTTTTCCAACTGCGGCGTCGGGAAATAGCGCACCTGAAGGCACGAAACGCCGTTCTCCATACTCGACATCACCAGAATCGGCGCGCCTTCATCGTACAGCAGTACATACATGGCATTGGTGCGTTCGTTCAAGTCAAGGTACAAGTGTTTCTGCGTGGCTTGGTTCATAATCAGCGAGTAGCGCGCGTCGATTTCTTGCGTCAGTTTCTGGAAATTCTCCGTTTCCGTCTTCAGGGATTCATCCGGCGTATCCGTCTCACTCGTTTCGTCCGTGAAGAGGCTGTCGCTTTCCTCATCCTCGTCCTCTTCCTGCTGATACAACGTCCGCACGCCCGCATTGTATTCGTCGTACATAGCAAAGAGTGTCACCATGTGATACATTTCCATTGCCCACGAGCAGGTTACCTCGTACAGCACCTGCGGCGCTTCTGAACGGTAAGTCAAGCGGAGCATCTGCGCCATCGACGATTCCATCAATTCAATACGGTAGATGCTGCGCGGCGACTGCCCCTCATGCGCGTATGCCGCCAGCTTCGCCACATCCTCGTCGCTGATGCCCCACGTTGTCTGCAAATAGCGGCTTTCAATCAGTTCATCCAGCGCATTGCCCGCTTCTGCCAGACGCTCGAACGGCACAGGCTCGCCCTCGTCACCGAACGGATCCTCCGTAAAGGGATACGCCGCAACGCCCGCCAAATCCACCGCCATGCAGGCAAGTTCGGGCATTTGCTGCGCCGCGAACCACGCCGTCACTTCTTCAGCGGATTTGCACGCCGCCAATTCATCCGAGAGCACCGGCGTGCAGTACATGTCGTTCACCGTGCCATCGCTGATCCAAAAGCTCATCATCGGCAGCGCATCCGCGTACAGAGCGATATACATGCCCATTTCAGGCTCGCCGTCCGGCTTGGGATACTGCGTCGAACGCGCCATTTGGTTCAGCATTTGCTTGCCATATGTATCCTGCTGCTCCATCAAAATGCGCTGCGGCATCAGCTGAAGCACCCTGCGCTGCTCCGGCGTATCGGTGTAATCCGGGTTATCGCCGATGAAGCCTGCCAGCAGCGTTTCGCCCGTGACATAGTAGACGGCGGATGGCATCGTGCGGTTTCCCGCGCGCAGGCGATTGACAATCTTCTGTTCCTCGGTGATAGCGGCGTCCGTGTCGCCCACCAAATCGGCCACAATGCGGTCGCTGCGCAGGAGGATATCCACGCGCTGGCACAGTTCCAGCATATGGCTGATGTTCGTGTTGTTATCCGTCGTTTCTTCCGCTGTCGCCATACCGCTGAGCATCATCAGCAGGGCGAGCAGAATTGCAAGCATCTTTTTCATGGGGTTCTTCCTTTCTTTGCAGCTGTTTCCGTCATTTCTGCGGCGCGTACACGCTGCGCATCACCACCGCGCCGTTCATTGCCTGCCACGCCACCACAATGGGCGTACCCGTCCTCGGTCGCAGATAGAGCAAACCGCTCGCATCGTGCGCGTCGCAGGGGTACAGCGCAATCGCCAGTATGTCGAGGAACTTGGTCTCCGTCTTGCCGCACTGCTGCATCTGCGCTTCAAACGCCGTCATCTGCGACGCATCGTAGTCGAGTATGCTGATTTGCACCGCCGTCTCCGCTGTATTCCACGGGACAATGCCCTCCTGCTCGCTGCTCAGCGCCGCCCAGTGCTGCATCTCCTGCGCTGATTGCAGGGCAAGCTGCCGGATGGTCTCCTCGTCCGGCTGATGCGGTTCCAATTCCGCCAATGCCACCGCGCGGGACAAGTCAACTTCCTCAAATTCGCCTGCGTAGAATTCGCTCAGCTTATCCGTTGTCAGCTCGGTCGCCTGATGCGCCGCTGGAATCGCCGTCAGGCACACACAGCCGTTTTCCGCGAACCAGCGCACCAGCACCGCGCCATGCTCGCCGTAAGACAGCAGCAGCAGTCCCATTTCCGGCGCATCCCCGGCGTAAAGCAAGTTCGCGGCGGCACTCGTTTCCTGCGCGTCCATCCCGAATTCCGGGGATACCGCGAACGTGCGCTCTACAATCCGCAGATAGGCGTTTTCCGTCTCGTCCGTCGCATCCGTGTCCGCGCTGGCATCCATCATCAGCACAAAAAACAACACCGACGCCGACTTGTCCGTGCCGTTGACGCTGACGCTGATGAACGCCTGCTGGGGCATTCCACGGTCAATCGGCTGCGGCGTTTCTGTACATGCCACCTCTGTAATATTGAGCGTGTCCTCAAACAGCCGCCCTCGCTCCTGCGCATCCATCTGCCGCACAAGTTCTATTGCGCGCCCGACCAGCTCGTACTCCCAAGCGTCATCCGCCGAATTTTCCGCCGTCGCCATGCCCAGCATCAGCAGCATCAGCGCCAGCAGCATAGAAATCCATCGTTTCATCATTCCACCTCCTATTTCGCTTAAACGCATCTTTCCTATCAACGTCATTTTGCCATATTTGCGCAAGTTTTGTCAAGCGAACAGGCACTTTTCTAATGCAATTCTCATCCTAATATGCAAAAAGCCCTGCTTCCATGTTGGAAACAGGGCTGGTAGTGTATATTAGTTGCCGCGGCGCTTCATGAACGAAGGTACGCCGTTGGCATCCGTCGTCGGGCGCTTGGGCTGCTGCGGCTGCACAGAAGGCATCGGGCCGGTTGCACCGCCCGCGTACTGCTGCTGCACAGGCTGCATATTGCCAGTGTAGCCCTGCTGCGCGTAATCCAGCTGCTGGGGCTGATTTCCAAACAGCTGCGGCTGACCATACGCCGGCTGCTGCGGCTGCTGCGGCTGCGCGGGCTGCTGAGGCGAATAATACGCGGGTTGTGCCGGCTGCTGCGTCATCGGCGCTTGCGGAACGCCCATGGTCGGATGGCTGCTGTAGCTGTCGCTGCTGGTGTAGGACGGCGTGTACCCGCCCGTCGCACCGTAGTTGCCGGGCGTATAGCTGCCGGTCGCACCGGTCGCACCGGTCGCACCGGTCGCACCGGTCGCGCCGTAATTGCTGCCATAGAGGCGATCGCGGTTGATATCGCGTGCCGACTTGACCGGCTCACGCGGCGGGAACGGCGTTTTCTCAAAGCCCGTCGCAATCACGGTGATGCGCACCTTGTCGCCCATGGACTCGTCGATGCCCGCGCCGAAGATGATGTTCGCATCGGGATCGGCTTCCTCCATGACGAGGTTTGCCGCTTCGTTGATATCAATGATGGAAATATCCTTGCCGCCGGTGATGTTGATCAGCACCGCGCGCGCACCGCTGATGGACGTCTCCAGCATCGGGCTGGAAATGGCGTTCTTGGCGGCGTCAATCATCTTGTTCTCGCCTTCGCCGTAGCCGATGCCCATATGCGCCATGCCGCCGGATTCCATGACGGTCTTGACGTCCGCGAAGTCAAGGTTGATCAGCGCAGGCACAGCAATCAGGTCGCTGATACCCTGGATGCCCTGATGCAGCACCTCGTCCGCAATGCCGAACGCCTCAACCATGCTCGTTCCCTTGCTGACGACCTGCAAGAGCCGGTCATTCGGGATGACAACGAGCGTATCGACGCGCTGCTTGAGGTCAGAGATGCCCGCTTCCGCATTGCGCATCCGCTGCTTGCCCTCAAAGGCGAAAGGCTTGGTCACAACCGCGATGGTCAGTGCGCCCTGTTCGCGGGCAATTTCCGCCACGACCGGCGCGCAGCCCGTGCCCGTGCCGCCGCCCATGCCCGCGGTGACAAACACCAGATCAGCACCCTTGAGTGCACCCGCGATTTCCTCGCGGGATTCCTCTGCGCTGCGGCGGCCGACTTCCGGCACTGCGCCTGCGCCCAGACCCTTGGTGACTTTCTCACCAATCTGGATTTTCGTCTGCGCGCCGGACATCTGCAAAGCCTGCATGTCGGTATTGATGGCGATGAACTCCACGCCGCGCAAGCCGGATTCGACCATGCGGTTGACCGCGTTGCCGCCGCCGCCGCCGCATCCCACGACCTTGATGGAAGCATAATTGCTGGTCAATTGGTCATTCTGAATTTCAATCACGTTGCATCCCCCTGATTCATATGCTCATATGGTATCTTGCCCTGTATGCCGCGTTTTCTTGCAATCAGTAGCCCATCAGCCAGCGGAATGCACGGCTGAACAGCCCCTTTGCACCGCCTTCCGGTGCTTTCTGCTCTTCCTGCGTCGTCACGACGAGGATGGTCAACCCGACGGCGCTGGAGAAAACATGGCTGGTCATTTTGTTGTTGGTGCGCTGGGCCTCCCGGATGATTCGGTGGAGTTTGCCCGCAAGGAAGTCCCTGCCTCCCTTATTGAGAATCAAGCCGCCGCCGGTCAGATAGACGTTCGACCACTTTCCCAGCTTCACGCCGCCTTCTTCCAGCGCCTTGTTGATGGCCTCCGCGATTTCCTCCACTTTCGCTTCGATAATCGGGGTCACTTCGTCGCGCCGGACAGTGCGGGCGGGTTCATCCTCCGTCGCGGGAATGACATACGTTTCATCCTGATTCGTGCTGTTGAAGCTGTACGTCTGCTTAATTTTTTCCTCCACGAACGGGAATGGAATATTCAGCTGCTCCGCAATGTCCGCCGAAATATGACCGCCGCCAATGTCGAGGCACTTGTGGAAAATCAGCGCGTCGCCCTCCATCACCATCACATCGGTGCACAGATAGCCAATATCGATGAGCATTGCCGTCTTGTCGCGCTCATCTTGGCTCAGGGCATATGTCGCTTCCCCGGCGACGGTGGAGTAGAACTCGCGGGGCTCAATATCCATATCGCGCAGGCGGTAGGTGATATCATCAATGAAATACTTGTCCGCCGTCACCAGTGCAATCATGGCGGACAGTTCGCGCCCCTTGATGCCCACGGGCGACAGCGTCTTTTTGCCGTCATCCACGCGGAACCACGCGGGCGCGGAATGAATGATGCGGTCGCCGCCGGATTCTTCCGCCAGCTTGAAGCAAGCGCGGACATCCTGCGCTGTAACATGCGGATCAGGCCCGGTTAGCGACACATGCACTTCCTTGACAATCACGCGTGTAAACATGCCCGGCACACCGACATTCAGCTCATGAATGCGGCAGTTACCGGTTTTCTGCGCCTGATCAATGGCAGTGCGAATCACATCCCGAATCTCATCGGGATTGTTCCAGCCATCCTGCAAATATCCGCTGTACGGCACAGCGCCGGAGCCAACGATATCACAGCGTTCGCCATTGCTCTGCGCGACCATCGTGACGATTTTGCTGGTTCCAAAGTCAATCGTCGGTACCGTAATCTTCATGAACTCTCATACCCCCTGTTTCCCGGTCTGGCCGTTCTGCCGGACGGCTGAAGCCGGGAAAATTGCGGTTCTGACACCCCTGTACCTTGGTTTCTGCCAGCCTGTCAGCAGACGGCTTTTCCCCGCCAGACAGGCGCAGTCACCTATCCAATATACCATTTTTCATTATAAGCCTTTTTTCTCTGGAATGCAAGTGCTTTCGGGCGTTTTGAATGTTTTTCGCCGTCATTTTTATCCGATTTTCATGTTTTGCGGTGCTGATGATGATTGTATTACACCGTCGGCGGCGCATAAACCGGATTCACCGCGTCCGTCAGCGTCAGTGTGCCGCCCGTTTTGCCCATTGCCGAAAGCTCCGTGCGGACGATCAGGAACGCCCGCAGCTTCTCATGCAGCAGCGATGAATCCCCCAGCACAATTTCCATGCCGTCCATCGTCTGCATCCGTATTCTGTCCAGCGAGCTGACATCTAATACGGCAATCTGGTCAAGTCCGCCCATGACGGTCAGCTGCAGCAGCACCTCGGTCACAGCATCCAGCTGCTTCTGCTGATTGGCAATCAGCTTCTGCCCGATGATCGTCTTTTTGACGCTTAAGCCCTGCACGCGCACCAGTTCCGGATGCGATTCGTTCGCGTTCTGCACCGTGCGCAGGACGTAGCCATGCGCGTCGGTAATTACGCCGATGCCCGATGTAGTCAGGAACGTGACCTCCTGCCGCTCCTTAACTTCGATGCAAATCGTGTCGAAGGATTCCAGAGACACCATCCGGCAAATCAGATATGGATTCTGTTCGATGCGATTGGAAATTTCCTTCTCGTTAATTAACGACGACTGCCCAAGTTTCAGTTTGGACAGGCGGATGATTTCCTCCGCGCTGATGCGCACGTTGCCCGTCACCCTGATGTTGCGGACTGTCAGCACACCCCCGAACAGGAACGCGACAAAGAGAATAGCAAGCGCAAGCGGCACGATTGCTTTCCACACCCGCCGCGTGCGGTGGTGGCGCTTCTGCGTTTCTTCCGAGTAGCTGTCTGTGTCCAGTACAGGCGGATGGCTCCACACCGACGCTTCCGGCGGGGGACTCTGCGGCGGCTCACCTAAATCAGGGGGCGCAGAAGCTGATTCTGCGTCCCGAAACGGCTGATTCCAGAAGGGGTTTGTCGCCCGGTACAGATCCGGCGAGCGTTCCTGACGCAGTTCCGGCGACTGTTCCGGTTCCTCAAACGGGTTTTCTGCTGTCGGATGCTGTGTGCGCCGTCTGCCACCCGGCGGCGTGCCCGGCTGCCAGTTGTCCTGTGTCACGGGGTTCATTCCTCCTTCCGTGCTGCCCTGATTATGCGTTCGCGTGTACGCGGCGGATATCCGCGCCCAAACAGGTCAGCTGTGTCTCAAAATGCTCATAGCCGCGGTCGATGAGCTCCGCGCCGTCCACCTGCGTTTCGCCTTGTGCCTTTAGTCCCGCCAGCGTCAATGCCGCGCCGCCGCGCAGATCGCGCGCTGTCACCCGTGCGCCGTACAGTTCCGGGACACCGCGGACAACCGCCGTTCGTCCGCTGCATAGGATGCGCGCACCCATGCGGTTCAAATCCCCCGCGTGGGTAAATCGGTTCTCAAACACGTTTTCCACAACCACGCCCGTCCCCTCGGACACGGACAGCAGCGCCAGCATCTGCACCTGCATATCCGTCGGAAATCCGGGATACGGCTGCGTCTGCAGCTGTGCAAACGCTGTCAAACGCTCCGGCGCAGTCAGAATAACGCGTTTTTCTTCCTCGCGCACGTCGCAGCCCATTTCGCGCAGCTTCGCATTCACCGCCAGCAGTGCCTGAACCGGGGCGCGGGTCAGCTCAATGGTGCCGCCCGTAATTGCCCCCGCCGCCAGCAGCGTTCCGGCGACAATTCGGTCGGGCATGGGCGACCACTGCACGCCGTGCAGGTGCTTCACGCCCTCAATCGTCATGACCGCGCTGCCCGCGCCGCGGACGCTTCCGCCCATTGCGTTGATGAAGTTCGCCAAATCGACGATTTCCGGTTCGCGCGCCGCGTTGTGGATAACAGAAATTCCCGGCAGCAGCACCGCCGCCATCAGGATATTCTCCGTTGCGCCGACGCTGGGGTAGTCCAGATGCACCTCGCCGCTGTGCATATTGCCGCCGTCGCAGTGAATCACGCCGCCTTCCTCGTGAATCGCCACACCCAGACTGCGCAGACCTGACAGGTGCAAATCAATGGGGCGCAGTCCGATTTCGCAGCCGCCGGGATATGTAACCGTCGCCTGCCGGAAGCGCGAGAGAATCGGCCCAAGCAGGAAGATAGACGAGCGAATCTGCTTGGACAGCGCATCCGGCATTTCCGTGCGGTTCAGCCCGCCCGCGTCAAGCGTCAGCGTGTGCCCGTCACGGCGAATCCGGCAGCCAAGCATCGTCAGGATGTCCGTCATCTTCCGCACGTCGGAAATCATCGGCACGCCTTGCAGCACCACCGTTTCCTCCGTCAGCACCGAAGCCGCGAGAATGGGCAGCGCCGCGTTCTTCGCGCCATCGACGCGCATCGTACCCTCCAGCTTTCTTCCGCCCCGCACAACAAACGCTTCCATCCGCGTCCACCTCCTGTGCTTCAGCCTATGCCGGAAAACAGGCGCTGTGCCAATTTCACAGTTCAAATAGCTGATTCACGGGAAATATTGAGCAGGATGCCGATGGCTGCCATCGTGATGGAAATCGACGTACCGCCGGCGGAGAAGAACGGCAGGGGCAGCCCCGTCGTTGGCAGAATGCCCACAACCACGCCCATGTTGAGGAACGCCTGTACGCTGATGCTGCTGGTAATCCCTGCCGCCAGCAGCGTTCCGAACTTATCCGGGCAGCGCACGGCGATTCGCATCCCCCGCAGCATCAGCGCCACAAACAGCGCCACCACAATCAGGCAGCCCAGCAGCCCGAAATCCTCCCCCACGATGGCGAAGATGAAATCGCTTTCCGGGTACGGCAGATAGGCATACTTCTGCCGCCCCATGCCCAGCCCCATGCCGAAAATGCCGCCCGACCCGAACGCAATCAGCGACTGGCTGAGCTGGTAGCCCTCATCGCTCATCATGGAAAAGGGGTTGCGGAAGGACAGAAGGCGCCGCCGCCGATATGGCTCTGACCATGCGTAGAACGCGCCCACGCCCAGCCCGCCGACGAGCATCAGCAGAATATGCCGCCACTTCGCGCCCGCCATAATGATGAGAATCAGGCTGACGATGAGGATTGACCCCGCGGTGGACAGGTTCGGCTGCTCCAGAATCAGCAGGAATACGACCCCCGGCACGACCAAGACCGGCACAATGCCCGTGAAGAGACGGCGGATGCGCTCGCCGCGGTAGGTCAGCGTCGTCGCCATATACAGCACCACGGCGAATTTCGCGATTTCTGACGGCTGGAAGGACAATCCACCCAGCGACAGCCACCGCCGCGAACCGTTGATGTACACGCCAACGCCCGGTATGATGACCAGCACCAGCAGCACCGCGGACAATGCCAATCCGCCCACCACGACATACGGATGCTGCCAGCAGCGGTACGGAATACGGCTGGTGACGATGCACGCCGCCGTGCCCAGCCCGATGCCCAGCAATTGCTTGAGCACCTCGCTGTACGGGCTGCGTGTGGAGGTGCCGGTATAGAACGTTGCGGAAAATAGAACCAGCAATCCCGCGAGCAGCAGCATGATGAGGATGATCACCAGCGTACCGTCCACGGGATTGCGTCTTTTCAGCGGTATTGCGGTCTGTCGCTTTTGTGCGCTTTTTGCCTGAAGCATGTCTGCTCCTTTCTCAGCGCACAGGGATGGGATTATTTCAGTTCGCGCACAAGCTCCTTGAAGATGCGCCCGCGGCTCTCATAGTCCGAGAACATGTCAAACGACGCGCACGCCGGGGACAGCAGCACATTCCACCCGTCAGAAGAAAGCTTGCGGCACTGGTCGATGGCGTCTTTGAGCGTCCCCGCGCGGTGCAGGTGCGTGTAGCCGTTTTCGCGGCAGGTGCGCTCAATCTGGTCGGCGGTCGCGCCAATCAGCACGGCTTCCTTGATGTAGGGCGACGCCAGCATTTCCTGCACCATCGGGGTAAAGTCGCAGTGCTTGTCATAGCCGCCGAGGATGATGGCGGTCGGGCGCGTCATGGTCTGAATCGCCTTGATGGTGCTGTCCACGTTCGTGCCCTTGCTGTCATTGATGTAGCGAACGCCGTCCAGCTCGCGGACGAACTCGATGCGGTGCTCCACGCCTTGGAACGTCCGCAGGGTGTGGGCAATCACATCCGGCTTCACGCCCATCGCGACCGCAATGCAGCACGCTGCCAGCGCGTTTTCGAGGTTGTGTGGGCCGGGAATGAACACGTCCTTCACCGGGCAAATCGTCTCTTCCGCACCGTGGAAGCGCACGACGATTTCGCCATCCCGGACGAACGCGCCTTGCTCCACTTCCCGCTTGCGGCTGAACAGCATCACCTGCGCCTTCACCTGCCCAATCAGCGGTGCAAGTGCCGGGTCGTCCGCGTTGAACACGGCGACGTCCTCTGCCGTCATGTTCTGGAACTGCCGCATCTTCATCGCCGTGTAGACTTCCATCGTGCCGTGGCGATTGAGATGGTCTTCGGTAATATTGAGCAGCGCCGCCGCCTTCGGGTGGAAAGTCTCCGCCGTCTCCATTTGGAAGGAAGAGACTTCGCAGACGAACAGGTCGTCGTCCTGACTGTCGAGACCTGCCGCGCTGTACGGATAGCCGATGTTGCCCACGACATGCGTCGTGCGTCCTGCATTGCGGAAGATTTCGCCCAGCAGCGTGACGGTCGTCGTCTTGCCGTTCGTGCCGGTAATCGCCACCATTTCGCCAGAGGACAGCTGATACGCCATTTCCAGCTCGCCGGTGACGTATACGCCCATTTCCTTCGCCTTCAAGACGAACGGCGCGTTGTCCGGTACAACGGGGCTGATGACCATTGCGTCGATGCCGTCCAAGCATTCCATCGCCGGGCAGCCCAGACGGCGTTCCAGCGGCAGATTTTCCAGCGGCTTCAGGCTGTCCCCCAGCTGTTCCGCCGCCTTGCTGTCATTGATGATAACGCGCGCGCCTGCCTTGCACAGCAGTTGCGCCGCTGCAATCCCGCTGCGCGCCATGCCAACCACCAGCACGCGCTTGCCCGCGTATTTTTCCGTATTGCGCATGATTTTTCGCTCTCCTTACACGATGACCGAAATAACCGCCAGCGCCGTCAGCACCAGCGTCACCACGGTATACATCAGCACGATTTGCGTTTCCTTCATGCCGCACTTCTCAAAATGATGGTGCAGCGGCGACATTTTGAACAGCCGCCGGGGCGTTCCGTAGATTTTACGGGTTGCCTTGTAATAGTAGCGCTGCAAAATGACGCTCACGCTGGACATGCAGCAGGTGAAGCCAATCAGCAGCAGCAGGAACGGCTGACGCAGCAGCATCGCCATGCCGACCACCGCGCCGCCGATGAACATCGACCCAGTGTCGCCCATGAACACCTTTGCCGGATAGCGGTTGTAGCGCAGGAAGCCGAGGCAGCCGCCGCACAGCGCCGCCGCGAAAATGGCAATCGCGCTGTAATTATCCTGCAGCGCGCGCGCCGCATCGGGGTCATCGGGAATCTTCACCATCGGAATGCCGAACGATCCGCCATTCAGGTGCTGATAGACCGTCACGGCGCTGAGGCCCGCAATCACTGCCCAGCCCATGCAGCCGACACTCGTCACGCTGGACAGGATGCCGTCGATGCCGTCCTGCAGGTTCGCGCTGTTGGTCATAAACAGCACCGTCAGCGCCAGCAGCGGAATATACCACAGCCCTAAGTCCCATTCTGTATTCGTAAACGGCAGCAGCACTTTGCTCCCCTGCGTGAAGTAGCACCAGACCGAGAAGCCGAGGCACACCACAGACAAGCCGATTATCTTCTGCCACGGGGTCAGCCCTTCGGAACGGTGCTTGACTGCCTTCGTCCAGTCGTCCGCCAGACCGACTGCCATCGACCCCAGCGATACAAGCAGCAGCGGCAGAATCGTCGTCACCCACGCGCCGGTATACGCCGCGCACAGCACAAACGATACGATGCAGCCCAGCGCAATCATCAGCCCGCCCATAATCGGCGTGCCGCGCTTTTTCAGGTGCTCCTTCGGGCCGAGTTCGTTCTCGCTCGTTTTCATTTGGTGACCGCGCAGCCATTCAATCAGCTTCGGGCCAGTCGCCAGCGCAATCGCTGCGGACAGCACCAGCGCAAGCAGTACATTTGTCAGCATAGGTAATCCTTCCTTATTATCGGGTATTCAATGCGCAGCAGCTTACTCGCCGCGCAGTTCCGTCAGCAGCTCCTGCACGACAACTTTCTCGTCGAACGGCCGCTTGACGCCCATTGTCTCCTGATACGTCTCGTGACCCTTGCCGCACAGAACGATGATGTCGCCTTCCCGCCCGATTTCCAGCGCGTGGCGGATGGCGTCCCGACGGTTCTCGATGACGACGTACTCGCCCGTCGTCTCTTTGATGCCCTCTTCGATTTCGCGCAGGATTTCCATCGGGTCTTCCGTGCGCGGATTGTCACTGGTGAGGATGCACAAATCCGCCAGTTCGCCGCCGATGCGCCCCATGATCGGGCGCTTGCCCTTGTCGCGGTCGCCGCCGCAGCCGAAGAGCGCAATCAACCGTTTCTTGGTGAACGTGCGGCAAGTGCGCAGGATGTTGCTCAGCGCATCCGGCGCATGGGCATAGTCAAGAATCACGCGGTACGGCGTGTTCGTCGGCAGCATTTCAATGCGCCCCGGCACACTGTGGATGCTTTCCAGCCCCGCGCGGACATTCTCCGGCGACACGCCCAGAATCAGCGCGCACGCCGCCGCGGACAAGGCGTTGTAGACATTGAACATGCCCGTCATGCGCAGGTTGATTTGGATGTATTCCGCGTTGCGCAGCCGCAGCTCAAAGGACACGCCGTTTTCGGTGATTTCAATGTCGCGCGCGAACAAATCCGCCTCCGCCGCAATGCCGTAGGTCATATGCGGAATCGTCACGTCGCGCAGCAGCTCCGCCGCCCGCTCGTCATCGGCGTTAATGGCGGCATTTTTCGCCATGCCGGAGGTGAAGAACGCCTTTTTGCACTGGAAGTAGTTCTCCATCGTGCCGAAGTAGTCCAGATGGTCTTGGCTGAGGTTGGTGTAGCAGCCGCACTCGAACGTCATGCCGTCCAGCCGGTGCATATCCAGCGCGTGCGCCGACACCTCCATAACGACCACCTGCACGCCTGCCTGCACCATCTCGTTCAAGTCGCGCATGAGGTCAATCGGATCGGGCGTGGTCTTGCTGGACGGGATGTGCTTCTCGCCGATCATGTTGCCCGTCGTGCCGACCAGCCCGCACTTGAAGCCCGCCTGTTCGCAGATAGACTTGACCATGTAGCTGGTCGTCGTCTTGCCCTTCGTGCCGGTGATGCCCACGAAGCGCATTTTCCGCTCCGGATGATTAAAGAACGCCTCGCAGATTCTCGCCATCGCCGCGCGGCCATTGCTTACCAGCACCTGCGGCACGTTCACATCGTCCAGGAAGCGTTCCACTACCAGTGCCACGCAGCCATTTTGCACCGCCTGCGGGGCATACTGATGCGCATCAAAATGTGCGCCGGCAAAGCAGAAGAAGATGCCGTTTTCGGTCTTTTCCCGGCTGTTGGAACACAGCGCCGCAATCTCCACGGACATATCGCCCCTGGTTTCCAGCAAGTACGGCACTTCCTTGACAAGCTGTCTCAGTTCCATCGTCAATTAGCTCCTTTATTCGTCATCCCCGGCCATCAGCAGAAAAATCGTTGTGCCGGGCTGTACATATTCTCCCGCTGCGGGGCTTTGCTCTGTGCACAGCCCCTGCCCCGTCATGGACATCGTCAGTCCCCGCTGGCGCACAAGGCGCGCGCAGTCTACATCGCCCAAGCCAGTCAGGTCAGGCACACAGACCAGCTCTTCCGGCGTCAGCTCCTCTGAACCGGCGGTGTAGAGCATCACATGCCCGCCTTTGACGAGCTTCGCGCCCGCCGGCGGCAATTGATCCAGCACGACGGTGTTCGCGCCGTCCGTCACGCTTTCCAATCCCACCTGTGACAGTTTACGCTTTGCATCGCCAATCGTCAAGCCTTTCAGCGCAGGAACTTCAATTTCTTCATCTTTTTCATCATTTTCCGGTTCAATTCCGAGGTACGGCAGCATTTCCTGCATGATTTGCCGGGCAAAAGGTGCCGCCGTCGTGCCGCCATAGTCAATCGGCACGTCCGCCTCCTTGACAATGACAAGGAGGCTCACCTGCGGATCATTTACCGGCGCGAAGCCGTAGAACGACCCGATGTGCGTGTCGCGCACGACGCGTCCATTCTTGTAAACCTGTGCCGTGCCGGTTTTGCCGCCGATGCGGTATCCAGCAATCGCCGCGTTCTTGCCGCCGCCTTCTGAGACGACACGTTCCAGCAGCAGCCGCATCGTGTCGCTCGTTTCCGGGCGAATTGGCGCTGCCATCACCGTCGGGTGAAAGCGCTCCAGCGTCTCCCCGTCCGGCGTTTGAATTTCGCTGACGATGTAGGGTTTCATCAGCTTTCCGCCGTTGATGACGGAGTTCGCCGCCATCATCATCTGAATCGGTGTGAGCGCGACGGACTGTCCGAAGCCGATGCGCGCCAGGTCCACGCGTTTGACGTTCCGCGACGTGATGAGGATGCCCGGCGACTCCCCCGGCAGGTCAATGCCCGTCTTTTTGCCCAGCCCGAACGCCGTCAGGTAGCGGTAGAACGTATCCGTCCCCATCCGCAGCGCCAGCTCGACAAACACCGGGTTGCAGCTGTTTTTCAGCCCGTCCGCCATCGTCTCCGCGCCGTGCGGACGCCCCCAGCAGCGGATGGTATCGCCATCGACGGTGATTTTCGCCGAGCAGTAGAAAGAATCCTGCGGCGTTGTCACCCCGCTGTCCAGCGCGGATGCCGCCGTGAGAATTTTGAACGTGCTGCCCGGCTCGTAAACGTCGGAAATCGCGGTCAGGCGCATCAGCTCCGTCAGCGTCTCCGCGTCGTTGCGCGGCGGATCGTTCGGGTCGTAGCAAGGGTTCATGCACATCGCCAGAATCGCGCCCGTTTTCACGTCGCTGACAAGGCAGATGACCGACTGCGCCTGATTGACCTCGATGCACTCGCGCATCGCCTTTTCGACCATCTCCTGAATTTCCGCGTCAATCGTCAGCACCAAACCGCACCCCTGCTGCGACGGGATGTACCAGCCTTCTGTGCCGTCCAACTGCCGATTGCGCGCGTCCACCTGCCGCAGATAGCTGCCCTCCGTGCCGCGCAGAACATCCTCGTAGCGGCTTTCCAGCCCGGAC
>ENA-UEQS01001201-UEQS01001201.1-human-gut-metagenome-genome-assembly--contig:-NODE-1201-length-17189-cov-27.989014_pt1 | contig 17189 bp, 19 predicted proteins | sample MGYA00242953_ERZ507953 | MGnify/ENA primary metagenome ERZ507953 (study PRJEB26167, sample SAMN06115474) | human gut metagenome | host: Homo sapiens | place: China:Jiangsu | collected 2016-07-06...
TTGATGTCACGCTGTGCCAGTTCCTTGCGGTAGTCGTCACGCATATACTCGTAGAAGGTGTTGAACGACGGCACGATACTACGGTCGGATTGGATACGCTCAATATAGGCACTGACCGCACTGCCCAGCTCACCGCTTTCTGTCTTCGTCACCTTGTCGTCCTCCGACTTCCAGAGCGTCAGCAGCAGGGTCTTGATGCTGTCCTTCTTCTCCACATCGAAGATGTAATCATCGGTGTAGAACGGGTTGAACGATATGGGCTTCTCTTCCGTGTAGGTGAAATACACGCCGTCCGCCCCGCCTGTCTTGCGCCGGATCATACCGCACAAGCCCTGATAAGAGTTTCCCGTGTCCACCAGCACGACGTGCGTACCCTGTTCGTAGTATTGGCGCACGAGGTGGTTCATGAAGAACGACTTGCCGCTGCCCGAAGGACCCAGCACGAACTTGTTGCGGTTCGTGGTGATGCCCCGCTTCATCGGCAGGTCGCTGATGTCGAGGTGCAGCGGTTTCCCCGTGAGCCTGTCCACCATCTTGATGCCGAAGGGCGATAGCGAAGAGCGGTAGTTGGTTTCCTCCGTGAACAGGCACACCGCCTGCTCGATGAAGGTGTGGAAACTCTCTTCCGCCGGGAAGTCCGCCGCGTTGCCGGGTATCGCCGCCCAGTAGAGTGTCGGGCAGTCGATGGTGTTGTGGCGCGGCACGCACTCCATGCTTGCCAGCTGGCTGCCCACGTCGTTCCTTATGTGCTTCAGTTCCTCCGCGTCGTCGCTCCACGCCATGACGTTGAAGTGCGCCCGCACCGAGGTCAGCCCGTAGGAATGGGCTTCGTTCAGGTACTGGTCTATCCACTCGCGGTTGATGCTGTTGCTACGGCTGTACCGTGAGAGCGACTGCATGTTGCGGGCGGACTTCTCGAACTTCTGCAAGGTTTCCTCGCTGTTGTCTATCAGCACATACTGGTTGTAGATATGGTTGCAGGAGAGCAGCAGCCCCACGGGGGAAGCGAATGACAGTCGGCAGTCGCTCCGGTCGGTGGAGAGTTTCTCGTAACGGGTATCGGTAGCCACCTTGCCCGGCAGGTCTTCCGCATCGGAGAGGGTGTGCAGGCACAGGCGGTTGTCGCCGATGCGCATCTCCTTTGCCGAAAGCTCAATATCTTGTAAGGTGGTATTCCCCTCCGGCATGAGCGAGAAGTAGCGTTCAATCAATCCCGTTTTTCCCTCCGTCCCCACAATCTCATCGGTGGATAGGCGGCGCAGCCTGACAAGCCCGCTGTCGTTCATGATGCGCTCGAACTGTTCGCAAGCCTCCATGAATTTGGTGGCGGTTTCCTTGTCCAGCTCCTTCGGGATGATATGTCCCCGGCACAGCGTGCTGAAGTTGCTCTGCATCCGGTTACGCTCCTTTGTCGTCTTGGTCAGGTAGAGATAGCAGGTGTGTTTCAGGTACGGACGCTCGTTGAAGTGTCGCTCGAAACTCCGTGATAGGAAGCTCATGTCGTCTTTGTGCAATTCCGGCTTGTAGCGTTCCTTGATGAACCAGTCCTGCTTATGGACGACGGAGTAGTCCGGCAGCACCTTTATCGCCTTGCACCAGCAGCCGTGGATAGCCTCGTACTCCGCGCCCGTCACGGTGTAAAGCTCCGGCAGCTCCACCTCGAAAGCCACCGTGATGTCGGCGTCCTTTGAGATGATGCAGCCATGCTCCACCGCCAGAAGCGGGAACTTGTTTTCCAGTGTGGTCATTTTTGATGTATTTCTCATATCGTTTCTTCCTTTCGTTGTCGTTTGAACAATTGGGTTATCCGCCGCCGGTTAATCAGGTATCGGGGATGGCTCCGTGACGCTCCCAACTTCATCAGCCCGTGTTCGCCGTACCGGGCGTTCAGCGCGAAGGTCTGCCACACAAGGAGGGAGGACGATGCCGCGCCGAAGCCGATACATATCCACTGGTCGATGCCGACCATGTAGAGGATGACGAACAGGACGAAGAGAGCCAGCAGACCTCCGCAGAAGATGAAGATGTACTGTGCCTTCAAGCCCTTGAACTCTACCGGACGGCCGATACCCTTGTTTACCGGGTATTCAGCCATACATTATTATATTAAAGGAAGAATGAGCGCAGGATGGTGGCGGCTACAATCAGGAAGATACACGCGCCGAACCAGCTTGCCGCTGTTTTTGAGGTGTCGGGGTCGCCCGAAGAGAATTTCCCGTACACTTTCACGCCCCCGATTAGCCCGACGACCGCGCCGATGGCGTATATCAGTTTCGTGCCGGGGTCGAAATAGGAACCCACCATAGAGGTGGCTTCGTTGATGCCCGCGATGCCGTTCCCCTGCGCGAAGGCGGAGGCGGTTGCGGCGATGATGAGTGCCGCTGAGAAGATTGCTTTTCTGTTTCTTACGATGTTCTTGTTCATAAACTGTTCTTGTTTTTGCCGTCGAAAGGGTGGATGGTCCTTTGTCGGGCGGTTGATACTCTGTTACTTTACTTTGGTTTTAGTGGATGCCCGTTTGTTTCCACGGACTTGGGTGTGTCCGTTGCGTACCGGATGCGCCTTGCGTTTCTTTGCCGCGTGGGTTGATTGTCATTCCTTCATGTTCTTTCCTTTTTCAGTTGTCATACATAGTTGCGGATGTCGAACTCCTCGATGTTGTCCGGCACGACGAACACCTTTTTAGGCTTTTTCAGCCGGATTTCAATAAGCCCCTTGATGCGGATGCCTATCTCCGAAGAGCCTTCCATCATTTTCTCGTACAGCTCCGTGCCTTCCATGTCGGTGAACACCTTAGCCGCCTTTTCACGCTCCGCCTGTGTCGCATCCGGGTTCTTGGCGGTCTTGCAGGCGTCGTCGATTTCGTCAAAGCTGCTGCCTGAAGCCCGTGGCATGTCCGAAGCGTCCTCTTCCGGTTCGTCCTCCCCGTATCCCAGTTCCTCCGGCGGTATGCTCGTGAAGGTCTCATCGAGCTTTTCCTCCGGGACTTGCGCCGGGCGTGAGGCGGTTTCCGTGTTTCCGTCGTCAAAAGTAGCCTCTTCCTCCGACAGCTCAATGCCTTTTTCCGAAGTGGCGGCTTGTTGCGTCGGTATGGCAGCGGTTGTCCGGGTGGATGCCATCCTGAAACGGCTCTTGCCGATGATGTCCGCCTCTTCTGCGGGGGCTTCCTTATGTGCTGCCTCGCTCTTTGTCCCTTTGCTTTCCAGCGACCGCCACAATCCGGCAATTCCCTTGAAGAATCGGAACATCTTGGTTCCCATGATACGGTCGTAGAGAAGCAGGAACAGGAACCAGAGGTTGCAGCCGACCGATACCGTCAGCAATATATCCGTCATGCTCATAGCTCTACTTTGGGGGCTGAGTCCAACATACGGTTGATTTCGGCACGGTAGGTACGAAAATGCTCGTTGAGCACATTGTCCAGATAGTCGGCGATGCCTACTTTACCGTCACCCAACAGATAGACTATCTCGGTTATCACCTTGTGGTTTGCCAAACTGATGTAAACCTGTTTTCCTTCTCTTGCCTTGAAACCCGATTTTTTCAGGAACGTGCGGCAGTCTTTCTTTCTTCTTTTCATATTCATTGCTTTTTGATGGTTAAAATACCGGATTGTAATTCTTGGCGTAAAGGCTCTTTATCGCCTCCTCGCACTGGTTGAAATGCTGTGTCAGCACATGGTCGATGTAGGCGGACAGCGTAAGCCTGTCATGTCCGATGACATGGGTGATGCGCATGATGCGGTCGTGGTACTCCGGGCGCACATACGCCATCTTTCCCTCGCGCGCCTTCACTTCGGGGTCGCGGATGAACAGACGCTCATAGTCCTTTTCACTGCATTTGCCGCTCACTGGAACGGGCGACATTATTTCCACACTCGCCTGCACTTGGGCAGTAATGCCCTTGCCGTCTTGCTGCGGCAATCTTCTTTCTTGGTTCTTTTCCTTTTTCATGTCAGATTAAATCTTCTCGTTGTTTTTTATAAAGTTCGTTTATTCTCTCCTTGTGCTGTTCCAGATGCTGGCGCAGCACGGTATCCACATAACCGCCTACCGAGATTTCACCTCCGGCGATGTCGTTCACGATTTTAAGAATTTTACGGTGGACATCGCGGCTGATATAGACACACTGGCGGGTCTTTATCTCGTTGCGGCGCAGGAACAGCTCGTTATAGTCCTCGTCCTGCCTTTTCCGGCGGCCACCTTCCCACTGCGCTCTCTCCCGTGCCACGGGTTGCGCGGGGAGCGGTTCCGGTACGGCGGTGTCATCTTCGGTCGGTGCGGCTGCGGGAACTTCCTGCGCCGGGCGCAGACTCCCTTCCTGTGTGCGCCGCCCGATGGAGGCTAACAGCAGTTCCTCGTCGATGCCTTCCGTGTTCACTTTCCTGCTGCCCATGCTCACTGCGGTCTGATGATGTCGCTTATCTCTTCGGAAAACTCCCGGATGCCACTCCCTTTCAGCAGTGCCGTGTCCATCGGGAAGATGGTGGAGCGGAAAACGCTCTTGCGCTCTTCCGAAAGGTCACGGCGGAACTTCTTGCTGTCGGGCAGGCGGGTGGAAAGCACCGGGAAGCCCATTTCGGCAATCACTTCCTCGTAGATGCCGTACAGGTCGTTCCTCTCCCTGCCGTCCACCATCGTCCAAAACAGATACAATCCCTTTGTTTTCGCCTGTCCGGTTGTCATCAGCCTGTCGCGGAACATCGTGACGAATTTCAGGGTGCTCTCCACGACAAAGCGGTCGGCACTCAGGGGCGTGAAGATGTAGTCCATCTGCGAGAGCGTCTTTATCACGCCGTTGCTCCGGAGTGTCCCCGGCATGTCGAAGAAAACCACATCGGGTTTCACATCCTCGGTGGCAATCATTCTCTCGGCATCGTCGAGGGCGTTCACCGCGTTGCTCTTGACGATGGTGTAGGCGTTCTTCTTGATCCGGCGGAAATGGTCGCAGGCGAGAGCCTTGAAGTAGGTGCTGCTGTCGATAAGTGCCATTTCGTGCTCACGCAGCCCGTGGATGCTGTGCTGCGGGTCGTCGCAGTCCACGACGGCGACATTGCAGCCTTTCACGTTGTGAAGGTAGCTGGCGGCAAGTGCCGTAAGGGTGGATTTGCCGATGCCTCCTTTTTGTGTTGCGAATGCAACAAAGATTTCTTTACTCATGGTTCTATTGCTTTTAATTGTTGATGTTTTTATTTTCTGGTTATATGCGGATTCGGTCGCTGCATTATCCGCTTCCATGATTGCGCGCATTGGCGGGTCATTCCGTATCCGGTGCGATGCCGGTGTCCGGATTCGGATAGCCGGTGAATGACGGCATGGCGTCATGAAGCAATTGAATATTCGCTTCACCGGATTGTCCGGCAACCGGGTTTCCGACGGTTGGGATATCCGTTTCGGCAAATGTCCGCCGAAGCGGTTTTCGGGGTATTTGAATGTTCCTTTTCTCATATCTTCAAATCGTTCGTTTTTTGAATCACGCTGCAAATAAACAATGATTTTTTTGAACTTGTATCACTTCCGGCTGAAGTGGCAGCAAGTGGCACAGGGTGGTAGCGGTTGGCACAGCCAAAACGCTGTTCCTCATGGGGTTTTAACGGTAATTTTGCACCCGGACGGCAGGGCGCGCCGACAGTGCGCGGCCCGCAGTCCTGAAAGGTATCTTCCCAATCCGTCCCCTGACGGATTTTTATGTTCACCTGAACATAGCAAGGTATGTTTTCAGTAACTCAAAATGGTTTGAGTAACCCGAAAACGCCTTGCCCTTGCAGGGGACGGGATTCCCTCCGGAGTCGGGAATCCTTTCAGAACCGCGGTGCCGTGGAACCAAGCGGCGGCTTATGCCGTCAATCCGCTAAATCCAAAGTATTATGCCAAAAGTAAAAGGTAAGTCAGGGAGAAATCCCAAGTTGAATCCGAAGACGCACTGCGTTATGGTGCGTTTTGACGATTCGGAGTGGAATGATTTCCTCTCCATGTTCGAGAAATCGGGTGTCTATGCACGGTCGGTTTTCCTCAAGGCTCACTTCTTCGGACAGCCGTTCAAGGTGCTGAAGGTGGACAAGACACTGGTGGACTACTACACCAAGCTGTCGGATTTTCATGCGCAGTTCCGCGCCGTGGGTACGAATTACAACCAAGTCGTGAAGGAACTGAGGCTGCATTTTTCAGAGAAAAAGGCGATGGCGTTGCTCTACAAATTAGAGCAACACACCGTCGAACTCGTGAAACTGAGCCGCCGGATTGTGGAACTTTCAAGGGAAATGGAGGCGAAATGGTCGCAAAAATCAGTGTAGGAAACTCGTTGTACGGCGCGATTGCCTATAACGGGGAGAAGATTAACGAGGCGCAGGGGCGGTTGCTTACGACCAACCGCATCTACAATGACGGTTCGGGAAAGGTGGACATCAACAAGGCGATGGAGGGTTTTCTCACCTTCATGCCGCCACAGATGAAGGTGGAGAAGCCGGTGGTGCATATTTCGCTCAACCCGCATCCGGAGGATGCGTTGACCGATGCGGAATTGCAGGATATAGCCCGCGAGTATCTGGAAAAACTCGGTTTCGGCAACCAGCCTTATCTTGTTTTCAAGCACGAGGACATCGACCGCCACCACCTGCACATCGTGACGGTTCGGGTGGACGAGAACGGGAAATGTATCAGCGACAAGAACAACTACTATCGTAGCAAACAAATCACCCGTGAGCTGGAGAAGAAATACGGGCTGCACGATGCGGAGCGCAGGAACCGCCGTCTTGACACGCCGCTAAGCAAGGTGGACGCATCGGCAGGCGATGTGAAGAAACAGGTAGGCAACACCGTGAAAGCTCTGAACGGGCAGTACCGTTTCCAGACGATGGGCGAATACCGTGCGCTCCTTTCCATCTATAACCTGACGGTGGAGGAAGCGAGGGGTAACGTGCGCGGACGGGAATATCACGGGCTGGTCTATTCCGTCACGGACGGCAGGGGCAACAAGGTGGGCAACCCGTTCAAGTCCTCGCTCTTCGGGAAGTCCGCAGGCTATGAAGCCATGCAGAAGAAGTTTGTACGTTCCAGATCGGAGATTAAGGACAGGAAACTGGCAGACATGACGAAACGTACCGTTCTTTCCGTGCTGCAAGGCACTTATGACAAGGACAAATTTGTATCCCAACTCAAAGAGAAGGGCATCGACACCGTACTGCGCTACACAGAGGAAGGGCGCATCTATGGGGCTACCTTCATCGACCACCGCACGGGATGCGTGCTGAACGGTTCGCGCATGGGCAAGGAGCTTTCGGCGAATGCCTTGCAGGAACACTTCACCCTGCCATACGCCGGACAACCGCCGATACCGTTATCCATCCCTATGGATGCTGCGGACAAGGCACACGGACAGACCGCATACGACCGTGAAGACGTATCGGGCGGAATGGGCTTGCTCACTCCCGAAGGTCCGGCGGTAGATGCCGAGGAAGAGGCTTTCATCCGGGCGATGAAGCGCAAAAAGAAGAAAAAGCGCAAGGGCTTGGGTTTGTAATCGGAGTATCAACAATTAAAAAATCAATGTATGTCACAACAAGAAGACGATTTGAGGGCATTGGCGAAAATCATAGTTTAACACACAAAAATGGCAGTAATTTATAATATACTGATAACTAAAGATATACAATATATATCTATTGATGGAATTTTGAACTTTAGGAATATACCAGTCGTGAAAAGTTGGGGGGAGCGTGGTTACTTTCTACTTTCTCTTAAAATTCAACCCCATACCCCTTTTTAATAAATCTATCTAGCTATCACTACTATTACTAGATTTTATAGCATCATTTAAATAATTCCAGACATAGCGTTGCTTATCTGTCAACATCTCATAAGAAATAAAGGTTTCACATCTTGCAATACTATTACTTATCATAGTAACTGGTATTATACCAAATTCACACCAGTATAAGGGTTGATTGTAATTACTAAGTATATTATCATTTGGATCACTAGGGTCTGGAATAGCAAAATATAGATTAAGGTTTAGTAATGTTTCTATGACTTCTGTAATTCTATCTTCTTTAGAACATCTAATGTTTCGTTCTGGAGTTAATGAGTGTCTAGTTAAGAATCTTTTTCTGTATCGGTTAAAAAAATGGAATGGAATTACACAAGCCTTAGTAGAATTGATAGATACCCAATTATCACCTACATTTATAATTGCAAGTTGTTTGTTGTTTAACTTGAATAATATAAGTTGACCGTCTATGATTCTACCTGATCCATTTTCGAACGTATCAAATAACTTTTGACCTTCTTGGCTTAGAATAATAGACTGAAAATAATTAATCGTATCTACTAATTTGTCTTCCATACACATCAATACAAAAAAGGCTACCACCGAAGTGGTAGCCCAATTTTATTCATTACGGTACTTTGCTAAAAGAGCATCCCTAACTTCTGGAGTAGCATTACTCAATACCTTGTCAAATTTAGAAAGATTTAGTTCTAAATCTAAATCATTAGGATTCAACTTTACAACAGCTTCTAAATATTCAATGTATTTTTTATAGGCTTCCAAATACTTTTCTGCCTTATGAATAAGCTGGCTTCCAGATTCTTTAGGAGAAAACCACTTTCCACATATATCAGACTGTTTTTGACGATCTGAATAAACTACCTGAATAAAATTTTGTGCATTAACAGTTTGTTCCATAATAAAAAATATTTTGAAATTAGACAATATTACTGATAAAGTAAGTGTCTTTGTTAATGCGAATGCAAATATAGTATATACCGATTTACCCCCCCCCGTTTTACATATATTAACTATATATTAACATATACTACCATTATTAGTAGTACCCTTATTACTAGTATATTTTACCTATATCACTAATATTAAACCATCTAAAAGGAAAGATACCAAATTAAGTTGGATTTATACAAGTAAGAGAAATAGCCAATTTTGTTTCCTAAATTCGGCAATATATTATAAGTCTATCCTTTTACTTGTATGAAGTCAAAAAAAGCCTGTCCACCATATAAAGGTAAACAGGCTCTAATTATTTATCTTCTATTTTATCTGCTCCAACTTCTGCCTTTATCTTATTAAATTCCAGTCTATAATGTAAATCTATTCCAAATAGGCTACCAGCAAATACTGCTATCTCACCAAATGCAACCAGTACAGACGGGTGAATTATGCCTATAGGCGGAATATATATTGCTGCTATCAGTAGAAAGCATCCAACTATTACCAATATTATAGCAGCAGCCAGTTCTGTTTTAATTCTTGTCTTAGTCATATTATGCTTGTGGGTCAACTTCCATAAACGGTACTCCTGTCCATTGTATCGCGTTATCATAATACACAAGTACATACATACTTGTTTCTCCATTAAGATTCCTAAGAGTACCTGTATAAGTTAATGACTCTGTTTCATCTTGTATAGTCAGGCTATCCGCAATTTTCTTAGTGTCTATCATATTTATACCCTTTAAGTCTTTCGCTATACGAATATGGATATTTGATATTGTACCACCTCTATAGACTTCTCCAACGGCACTAAATTGTAATGTATAAAAAACAGATCTGCGATCAGTTGATAATTCAGGGTGGCATATTACTAAAACCTTTCTACTTCCTGCTGGTACTTTCTTGTCAACAGAAATTGTATGATAAGGTTCTGGAAGTGCATAAAACCTGTCTTTTGCATCTGCTACCCACAAATCATTAGGTGTTCTTGTCGCGTTGGTATAAAATTCATAGGCTTCAACCTGTTTACCACTAAATCTTTGAAATTCCGTTGTCCAGTAGTATGCTTTTCCACTATACCAACAATCATTTGTCCCATCTGTAAAATACACTCCTTTCTTTAATGGTATTTTATTTCCTGAATAATCGAGATAATCGTATAGCATTCCTTGTGATATGTAATCACTTTCTTCTGGTTCTAAATCGGGTAATTTCATTCCTTCTATAATTGCCTCATAACTGCCGTGATTGGATGATGTTATACCTCCAATATGTATTTCGTCTCCATCTTTATAAAAGGCTGATACAGGTAATAATGCGTTATGGTAATAATTACGGAAGTCTCCCAATCTATAAGGACTGAAAGAGCCGCCTCTAGGCTTATCATACTTATACCCTGAATTATTATTTTGCTTAATCAAATTTACAAGTGCCCCAGGGTTATTTGCCTCTAAGATTTCAATACCATACTTATTCCTTTTTAATAATTCATTATTGAGTGTAAGCGTATTGGCACAATGAATAGGTTTCCATTTTGACCACGGGTTTATATTATTGCAAGTGCATAATGTACCTAAGTCTGTTGATGGATAGCCCAATATATTACGGACATCCATTATTGATATATTTGTAGCTCCTAGCTTTGCCATAATTAATTGGTTTTACTCTTATAACATACTATATCTTTTGTCGCTTCTATACTTCCATCTACAGACAAATCACCATCTAAAGAGATACTGCCAGATAATTTATCTTCCAATGGCTTATAGACTTCTTTATAAATAATCCTTTCTACTGTAATATCAGCCTTAAATACTTTGGCTAACCATCTAATTAGCTTCTTCATCCTTTAAATGGTTTTTAGTTTCTAAATTTACTAATCTGGATTCCAATTCATTTATCTTTACTTGTTGCTCCTTAATTAGTTGGTGTAGTTCTTTATTACATTGTATGGCAATAGAGGATAAACTAATATAGTCCATTGAATAAAATCCGTCTGATTCTGTGTAAATAAGTTCAGGAAAAACATTAATTACTTGTTGCGCTGACATTCCAATTCTCCATCTATTTATATCAGAATCATTATATTTATATTGGAATACATCTAAAACACTAATTTTATCCAAACAATTAAATAACTTAGAATGAATTGTTTTTAATCTTATATCAGACTTTTGGGTTAACGTTCCTCTTATTTCTACATTACCATAATTTGAACCAGATATGTACATACAAGCTCCTGCCCACTTTGAATGATAAAAATTTAAGTCTGTTCCTGATTGTATTCTCCAATTATCACCCCAAAATAATACTGGTGGATCTGATTTAATTTTAATACCATTCATAATTGTCCCGCCTCCCCAAGAAGGTCCAGCTGGACCTTGTGGACCTGTTGCGCCTCTGTCCCCCTTTGGACCTTGTGCACCAGTATCCCCTTTATCTCCTTTATCTCCCTTATCCCCTTTTGTACCTTTTATATTGACAGAAGAAGGAACAACCTCACTTGTTGAATTAGTCCAGCTTAGTACACCAGAAGAAGAAACGGAAGGTTTCCAGTACTTAAATGGTGATTGTGTCCCTGCTCCAGTAGAATATGCAACAATATCTCCAGCTGCACTTATGTTTCCACCTTGAAAAATCACATTGTTAGGATAGCTTGCGCCAACTTGAATGATAAATTTGTTACCAGTATTCCCTCCTTCATCTTGAATCACACCACCACCATTAGGCTGACTGGAGAATTGGATATATTTGTTCGAATTGTTAACACATCTAAGATAACTGTAATCTGAATTAGTATCAATATTCAGATTTCCAGTCATTGTATCACCAGACTTATTTACATATTGGCTGTGTGTATGTGATGAAGGTGCAGCACCAATAGTACTTGTTGTTACTGATATAGTTCCATTACTTGTCACATTTATACCACTACCAATTCTTACACCTCCAATCTGGCTACCATTGGCAGGAGCTAACATTAGTAAGTCATCATATAAACCCAATCCACCACTAGATGCCAACTTTACAACTCCATATTGATTAAAATTGCCTTTAGGAACATTGTTTATATCTCCCCAATTATGCGTATGTGAGGATGGTGTAAATATAGATGGTTTATTACTTATATTTGCCCAATCGGTAGGAAATACAGATGGCTTATCCTGCACATCACTCCAAGTAACAGAAGTAATACCGCCTCCAGCCTGTGCATTCAGTGTACCATCCTCTGTAATGGTTAAGTTCTCTCCAACTTTAATACAACCTAAAGCCGTTTTACTGGCAATAGGAAATGTTATATCGTGTTTTCCTGTAGCATAAGCCACTACATCTGCCTGTCCTAATATTGCCTTACTGAAAGTCTTTTGTCCTGTAATTGTTTGGTCTGTATCTGTTGTAACTCCATTAAAATCCGTAATGTCATTCATTACGTGTGTATGTGCAGACGGTATAAATTCAGTTGGCTTTCCTGTTACCTGTTCCCAAGTAGAAGGAAATGTAGTTGGCTTATCTGTAAGATCGTCCCAACTGCTTACACCTCCACCCCCAATTTCACCATCTACAGACAAAGTACCATCTTCATTTATTTTAAGTCCGTTACCTACTTTGATTGTACCTAAAGCATCAGTGGAAGCAATAGGGAATTGAAAGTCTCCTGCTTCTGGATTCGTCTGGTAAGCTATAATCTCTCCAGTAGCTGCTACTGCACCTTCTATAGATTGGCTGGTTTGCCCTCTTAACCTGACAAAGTTGGAAGTATCTATATTAGCACCTCCACTGCTGCCACTTATAGATACATTATTGTTACCGTATCTGGCATATTTGCTTCTAGGTGTGGCAGGTATCCTGTTACTTGTTATATCCATATTAGTTTAGTTCTATAAGGTTACATTCTATACTATTATCTTCATAATTGATTCTTCCACCAGTAAATACAAACTGTTTGCCAGACAAATAACTGTCTGTTACTTTAGAATAAGGCAGAATGTCAGGTTTTATAACTTGTACCAGCTTTATTTTAGGCTGCTTGTATTGGTTAATGATCCTTTGGATCAGTAGCTTTTCTGGCTTCTCGCTGTTATTGAAAATATTATTTGTGAGTACGTCCAATATACTGTTACCATCCATAGCCTTACTATAGGATAATTCGCTTTCATTCTTTGATGTTATCTTAAATTCAATATCATCCAAAGCATTAATGAATCCTTCATTTACAACATTCTCATATTTTGTATCTTGTTTAGTTGAATCGGATTTACTTGCATTTACCCTTTGAGTTGATATTTCAATATTCCGTATAAAAAAGGATTCGATTGGATTTTCAAATACTGGAGTACTATAAGGATTTATAGCAGGATTGTATATTGTCAATTCAATATCACCAGTTGTAATGCTCTTAAATGAAACAATATAGCCATTTAAATCTGGGACATTCAGTTCTGGATCATTGTAATTATAAACCTGTAACCAAGTATTTACATAATTGTTTGGAGTTGCAGTTGTTGATACTTTGAAGATGGTATTGCTATCCGTTACCCAACTGCTGCCATTATAGTAATGATCACCTATCCTTAATTGCATTGGAATAAACAATTTTGGAACAGAAGTAAGTCCTGTTGGCTTAAAGTCCCCTTCAAATCCATCCTTATCGGTAGTCAGATAGATGTCAAAGTTGATACACAGTTTTATATCTGGATCAAATACCAGATAAGACAATTCATTACCCTTGCATTTGATTGCAGGATAATTAAGAATGAAAGGATCGTTTTTGATCTCTTCCCCGTTGTGGTATATGTCTTTATACAAATAATAGGGAGCACTATTGTCCAGTATAATAGCAGATTTCTGTTTTATCTCAATCATTTCCTGCCAGCTATATTTTGATAATGCTTCTGTTTTACCATAACTTGTTTTTCGCATTGCTACTGCTCCAGCAGATTGTTTGTCCGTATTAAACGGCTTATCATACGTTGTATAAGAATTATTGGACAGTACATAATTGAATAATTCCAAATTGGAATTATAATACTCCTTCTTATATATGGTATCATCTTTTGTCTTTTCAAATTTAAACAACTCTCCACCTGACAGATTCAATTCCAGTTCTGGATATAATATGTCAGAATCTACTTCATAGTCACTATCAATTACTATAGCCTTATTGTATCCTCCTAATATGGATAATAGGTTACTGTTTCCTTTAGATGGTATATCCCTTAGATTTATAGTAGAAGATAGGGTAGTAGTAGTACTGGTAAGTATATTGGTATAACTGGTTTTACCAGCCTTTATATAGTCCATATCAATAAAATAAATACAACCATCATATTCCGTTACAGTCCAGTTGAGGAACTTGCAAACTTCTTCCAAGCATTCTTTCAAAGTCATAGCCTTGCCATCTTCATCTATGAAATTGGCAGTACTGACAGTTATACCATCTAAAGAAGAAGTATAGACGTTTGGTATGTAGACTGCCCTAAAATCCCCTTTACTTTCTGTAATGCACTTTTTAATAATACCTAGTAAGGAAACTGTAGCTCCTTCTTGCTTAAAGTCTATGTACTCTAAAGTAGATAGGGCTGATATACATTCTATTTCCAATTCAAACAAGCTGTTATCATAATCCTGTGAATATAATTCTGGAGTTATAAAGCCAGTCCAGATAACAGAACCTGCCTTTACCAAATTAACTTTGAACTTCTGGTATTGGGTACTAAACAATTTCTGTAAGTAGTCACTTCCAACTAACTTTAATGTAGCTCCGCTGAATCTGGTTGGAGTATATAAAAAATCTTCATCATTCACATCTACTATAAATGGTGGTGTGCCACCTGTAAGTTCTACAGGTGAACCAGTTCCACCATCTTCTAGTATTTGTACAGTTAAGGCTTCACCATCTACATTAGTAAATGGCATTGTATATATAAGGTTGTACATATTACTTGTATTTACTTGTCTTACTTGTTTGAGAATTAATAACCCCTACTAAATCTCTACCCTCAATCCTTAGTTTAACCTCTCCTCCAGCATTAACAGAAGTTCCACCTTTACCATCTAAAAGGTTAAACAGATTCCTTTGCTGTCTGTTGTTCAGAATCATTTCACCGCTGTTTACTCTGGCTATCATATTATCGCCAATGAAGGAATTACCGCCAATGATACCGCCATCAGCAAATTTTGGTACAGCAGCCATAGCAGACATTATAGCCGTAATAGCAGCAACGGCATTAATCCAACCTACTACAGGCACAGCAGCAGCACTACCAGCAGCTTCAGCAGCAGCCTTAGCCGTTAAAGCAGTAGTTAAACTGGTTATCATTGGTATAGCAGCACTGATACTACTAAGGATATTAGCACCATAAGCCAGCCAACCAGCAGCACCTTCATTTGTCATATTGGTAACAGATCCCATAATAGAAGCTATAGCACCTAAAGAATCCGCATAATCATAATTAGCCTGAATACTGTCTGTAGATATAGGCTTTATATTTATATATCCAGATTTTACATCATCTGCAATATTCCTTCCAACAGGCTTATTAATTTCTCCAGTTGGTAGTAAAGAAGTTCCAGCAGCCCTTAATTGCATCATTTTAAGTTCTGTTTCTGCTTCTTTGATGGCTTTCATAAACCCTACTCTAGTTCCTTCATCAGCAGCATTTTCATACTTCTTTCTAAGGTCTGCAATCTTTTTCTGCATTTCCATAATAGAACCTGCTGGAATGATTTCTTTTTTACTGGCAGTAGTTTTAATACCAGCTATTTCATCCCTTGCACCAGCCCTGTCTTTTTCCCAAGTACCAGCCTTGTCATTAAGATCATTCAGTTTATCAAACAAGCCTTGAAATGAACTAAATGTTTCGTCATTCATTCTATCAGCCAGCCTTAGTAATTCATCGTAGTACGCTCTTTGGTCTTTGGTATATTCCTGATAATATTTCTTAGTGGCGTCCTGATTAATCTTATACCACTCGTCACCGCTGTATTTGAAGGCATTAGGGTTTAGTACCTGATTCTTTGTGTCTCTGATCTCCCTGTAGGCATCCAGTTCTTTTCTAAGTTCTGAATACTTGTTCCTTATATCCAAAATCAGTTTTTGTGCATTCTCTGTCGTGATATATTGAGCTTCTCCAATCAGATCAGCCAACATATTATTTAGTTCCCTTTCTGTTATTTGGGATGCTTCCCTAATATCAGCCACACCCATTAGCAATATACGGTCTAACTCCTGCTGTGCCTTCTTCCGTTCCTCCAGTGGTTTGGTATCATCTTCTATAATGGCTTCCAACTGTGTTTTCCTTGCATCCGTTTGTTCAAATTTGATGCTTGTAGTTTCCAGCATCCTTTGTACATTCCTATAGGTATCTGCATATTCTTTTGCATTCTTAATGGCTTTTTCTATACCATCATTGAATACAGTCCAGTCCCCTGAATAGATGGCTGTAAAGAATTGGTCTGTTACAGTAGATCCAGCCTGCATCAAAGAATTATATTTATCCTGTAAAGTGGCATTGCTGTTAAGTCCTTTCTGTAGCAGTTCTGTAGCTCCATAAGCTACGCCCAGTACCCCCGCAAATTTTGTAAAGGCACTGACAGCACCACTGGAAAAGCCTTGTATCTTTTGCTGGAATCCCTGTATTTGTTTTGTTGACTTGCCTAAATTATTATCAAATTGCTGTGTGTTAAGCAGCAACCTAGTAATCAAATCAGCCATATTATAATAATTTTAAGGTTTTACTTGCCTTATCTTTCAACCTCTGTATATCTTCACTAGTAATAGATGTGCCTGTATCCTCTGGCTTATCCCATTTAAAGGAAAGAATATCAGTAGGCTTTAACTTCTTGCTGCTGTTTACTTGTGCCGTGATATAACTAAGGAATCTGGTTTGTTCCCAACCGTTCTTGTTTTTACCCTCCAGACCATTTAAACAGGAATCCACTTCATACCACTGCATTTTATCCAAAAAGTAATCTGGCTGGATTCCACACTCTACCACAATGATACTATACAGTTCTGAAATGGATATTACTTTTTTTTTGAAGTATCTTCTTCTTTAGATGGTTCCAGTTGCCCTTGCTTTTGAAATTGCGCATTAAGGTAATTCTGAATATCAGCCACCAAAACAGGATTCAAATCACATTCATCTATAAAATCGTCAAACAGTAATGTACATTCTGGATTTCCTGCCAGTATCATAGAATAGTAGAATATATAAAAGTCCATCAGGCTTTCCAGTTTGAATAATTTGCCAGTCAGTTTTTCAAATACGAACATTGCCCTAATGCTGTACTTTACTTTATATGTCTTGTCTTTAATTGTTATTTCCATAATTCTGTTGATATAAAAAAGCCCTTACACCTCTATAACAGAGATATAAAGGCTTTATATTATGCTGTTTTAGTCAGTGCTCCAACTCCTTCAAAAGAAGCTGTAAATGTTACATTATCTCCATTCGGTGCGTTAA
>ENA-UEQS01001209-UEQS01001209.1-human-gut-metagenome-genome-assembly--contig:-NODE-1209-length-17070-cov-13.763962_pt1 | contig 17070 bp, 15 predicted proteins | sample MGYA00242953_ERZ507953 | MGnify/ENA primary metagenome ERZ507953 (study PRJEB26167, sample SAMN06115474) | human gut metagenome | host: Homo sapiens | place: China:Jiangsu | collected 2016-07-06...
CAAGCCCGCCGCCGGACGATTCCCCACTCCTAGGGAAGTCGAGGACCAATATGGGAGACCTTAACTTATTAACGCAGTTGAGCACTTGTTTCGTGCTTTTCTGCGACTGGAGAATTGGAACCCTCCAATTCTCGTTACATACTCTTTGTTCCTGATTTCTGCTTCAGCTGGAGGTGATCAACATTTCAGAATATCTTACCACGCAAACTCTGCTGCCGCCGTTTCTCCCATACCCACGCTTCCTTTTGGAACTTGACCTGAGCCAGACTGCAAAAATGACTTATGTGCTGCTGCTCGACCGTGCCACGCTCTCGCAGAAAAATCTCTGGATAGATGAACGTGGTTTCGTGTTTGTCATTTTTACGATTTGCTCTTTGGCTGAGCAGCTAGGGCGCAGCACTGTCAGTGTTTCCAGTGCGCTTAAGGAATTGGACGCTGCGGGATTGATTGAGCGCAGACGAACGCGGTTTTCTTCGCCCAATCACATCTTTGTGAAAATTCCAAATGTTGAATAGTTCTGCGTTTTTCACGATTCAAGAACCGCCAAAATCACGATTCTGTGATGCAGATTCTTAATGGCATCTGCAAAAGATATTTTTCCTATGCAGTATAGCAGCCTTTAAGACTGTATCGAAGAAAACTTTCACCTAACCAACGTAATAAAACAAAAAGAGAAAAACGAATAGAATCCATCCATTCCTTTCCGTATTTGCACCACATGAATGAGGAGGTCTGCCCTTGAACAAAGAAAAATCTGAGAAGAAGCCCACCACACGCAAACGTGCGCCGAGAAGTCCGAAGTCCGTGCGCCTGATCGTGGAACGCCATTATATCGGCAATGTGCCGATGAATACGCTTTTTCAGCGGCTTGTGGAAGAAGAAATTCGTAAAACTGCCGAATCGTATCTCGCCGCTGGCTAATTGGACGTTTTACTGCGGAAAAGGGCTTGCATCATCACGCAGCATCCGCTACAATGTGATTGATGAGGTCTCTTTTCCATTATGGAGGTACACATGGAAAAGGACAAAAAAGTAACTGCTTTATACTGCCGACTGTCAAAAGATGACGGTTCAAACAGCGAAAGCCTGAGCATCCGCACTCAAAAGGCGATGCTTATGGAGTATGCCACACGCAACGGTTTCGGGAATTGCCAGTACTATGTTGATGATGGTTACAGCGGTACGAACTCTGACCGCCCTGCCTTTCAGGAACTTCTGGATGATATCCGGGAAGGAAAGGTGGCAACAGTCATTACTAAAGACCAGTCCCGACTTGGACGCAACCACATCGAAACCGGAACGTATATGGAAATCTTCTTTCCTGAACACGGTGTCCGCTATATTGCAATCAATGATGGTTATGATTCCAACGAGCAATCCCAGATGGATATTGCCCCGTTCCGAAACATCATCAATGAAATGTACGCCAAAGACACTTCCCGAAAAATCAAGAGTGCCCTTCGGACACGCAAGAAAAGCGGAAAATATATCTCCAGCGGCGCACCGTTTGGCTACCAGAAAGACCCTGCCGACCACAATCACCTTGTAATCGACCCGAACACCGCCCCCGTTGTTGAGTATATCTATTCAATGGCAGAGGAAGGGCTGGGGCTTCACCGCATCGCCAAGCGGCTCCACGATGAAAAAGTCTTGAAGCCGTGTTACTACAAGAAAGAGATGTTTGGCCGCTTTATTGATGATGAAAAGATGTATGATTGGGACAGTGCCTATATCAGTCAGGTTCTGCACAGCCCAGTCTACGCCGGACACATCATCTACGAAGCCAAGCCCACCGTGTCCATGAAATCCAAAAAGCGGCGTTATATTCCGTTTGAAGAACGCGCTATCGTTCCGAATACACATGAAGCAATCATCCCACAAGACCGTTGGGAGAACGTGCAGCGAATCCTTTACAGCCGTTCCAGTAGTTTTATGTGCGATAAGACCGACTACGACAATATCTTCAAGGGCATCGTCCGCTGTGCAGACTGCGGCAGAACGATGTTAGTCAAGGTCGAGCACAGGCGCAAACGTAACAGTGTTCTGGATCAGACCTTTTATTGTTGCAGCACTTATCGGAAATATGGTGCGAAAGCCTGTGACTCGCATAATTTGGAAGCCCGTGTTCTGCATGAAGCTGTCTTTGCGGACATTCAGGCACACGCAAAGGCCGCTGTGAGCAATCGGGAAGCCCTTGTGAAGAAGATTGCAAATCAGATGCACCTCCGGGTGTCCTCTGACCGGGCGCAGCACAAACGGGATTTGAAGCAGTGTAAAGCACGAATCGCAGAAATCGAAGACCTGTATGCAAAACTTTATGAGGACGTATCAAAGGGACTTCTCCCGGAGAAACGTTTTCAAATGCTTGCAGATCGCTACGACAAAGAACAGGCTGAACTGACCGAGAAGATTGAGCAGTACGAGCGGGAAGGCCGTGCTGAACACGATCAGCTGGACAAGATTCAGGATTTTATTGATGAAGTCAGCAAGTACGCTGGTATCACCGAACTGAACTATAAGATTCTGCATCAGCTGATTGACAAGATTCTGGTATCCAGAGCGGAAAAGGTCGATGGCGAATACGTCCAGAAAATCCAGATTTTCTACCGCTTTATCGGCCCATTGGATGCCATCGAGTAACAAAGTCAGAAAAGTCACCTCCGAGAACTATCCTACAGATGCTGGTTCAGAAGGTCTAAATCTACAATTTTGCAATACAATCATTAACTATGACTTGCCTTGGAATCCGCAGAAAATTGAGCAGAGAATTGGCCGTTGTCATCGCTATGGACAAACTCACGATGTGGTAGCAATCAATCTGTTGAATACGGATAATGAAGCAGATCGCAGAGTATATGATATTCTTTCTAAAAAGTTTGAACTGTTCGAGGGCGTGTTTGGTGCATCGGATGTTGCGCTAGGCGCACTTGAATCTGGTGTGAGTTTTGAAAAGCGTATTCTGGACATTTACCAGAATTGCAAGAATATCACTGCGGTAAGGAAAGCATTTGCAGCTTTGAACAGGCAGCTAGATGCAAGGAAGAATGCTCATGCAGCAGAACTTCGCTCAATTCTGCTTACAGAAAGTAGAGAGGCGAAAGGGCAAGCGTTGGAAAAGACCAAGGCTGATATCGATAAATATCTATGTGATGTTGAATATTGGAACCAGTTTAAAGAACCAGAAGTGGATCACAAGCTACATTACTGGAAAATCGACAACTGGGGTGAAAAGATATTTGGTTCACATGGCGTTTTGTTTCTTGGAGCATTCATGGACAATACAAAACTCCTCTTCCCAGTTTTACTACTTTGTAATGAAAATGGTGAGTATATCAATTTTACTGAAGATGAGATTGTCTCCGCATTGGAGGAGGCTAATGATTCGGATGTTCGCTATTTTAAACCGACAGAAGAAGAACAATCTTATTTTCACCGGATTTATGCTCGCTTGATTTCAGAAGTTCAGGATCAGCATGATAAAACTGTAGCCCCTACTATCGCATATAACAAGAAGAAGATTGAAAACTGGGTCAATATTAAACAAGAACAGCTTCATGTTCAGCTTACTGATGCTCAAAAAGAAGTTGAGGAGTACATACTTGCTGAAATGGCGGCTACTGATACGCTGGAACAAAAGGATATCCGAAAAAAAGCAGCTGAAGCGAAGAAAAAAATCGATAAACTGAAACACGACATGCCTAAGCGCAGAAAAGAGATTCAAGACGAGGCGCAGGCTGAAATTAATCGATTTAATCAGTCTCAGGAAATCAATCCATTGCTTCTGATTAACATTGTCCTTAAATTTTAACAGGAGGCATCACATGGCAGATAGATTTAAGTTTGCTGAGGTTCGCCAAGAAGTCATAGAAATGTTAAAGAAAGACTTGTTGGGACCGAATAGTGAAAATGAAATACTGAATCAAAACCCGCGCTTTGAATATATCGTGGGTATGCTTGCGCCACAAACCAGTGAAAATGATTCGAATGAGCAGGAAGTCGATGGAGACGCTTCTTTCGAAGGCCATGCAGATTATACTGCGGGCGAAGACGATGATAATGAGCCGGTCTTTACAAATCGATTTAAAACACCGTCTTCCATTGGCATCAGCTTTTACCTAGAAAGTAGTACAAAATCTTTCAATGTGGATGTGACTTGGGGCGATTACACCAAAGCTTCTGATAAAACCACTAACAAAGAGGGAAAAAAAGTTGATGTAAGCACGTATACACGTCATCCACAGAAAGAGACAGTTGTTATTGATCTGCAAGAGTTTAGTAAGACCAAAGAATACCCTTTGGTCTGTGATTCAAATGCTATTTTATATATTTCTAAAATCGGCCTCAAGCAGGGGTATACCTTGGTAACAGCATATGTTATCAACAAGCGCAAAAATCCTGAGAGTGATATTGCTGGAATGATGTTCCAAGTCAACTTGCGTGCCTATTCCCAAGACAAAATGGATATCTTCGTGGCAGAACACATATGCAGAAAAATTCTTGCCGTCGATGAATTTTACTTTGCCCAGCGACCTATTTTAGGGAGGGGGCGTGGTTGCGCAGCAACTTGGAAAGCCAATAAAAATGGACGTGCTTCTGAAATTGTATCGACATTTATTCCAGAGTACGAATTTCCAGGTGTTAGCGCTGCTTTGGAAGGATTTGACCCGTTCTTCTTCTCTATGAGAACTCTTTCTGTTGCAAAGAAAAAAGATGATATCATTACTCGACTGAATGTCTTGGCGGACTCCTATGAGAATTGGATTCAGAAAAAATTGGTTCATGATTCAAAAATGGATGATGCTAAGTTCAAGAAAGAAATTGGCGACACAGTAATAAATAAATGTATAGAAGCTCTTGGAAGAATCCGCGCGGGCATTCAGCTACTTGTAGAGGATGATATTTCGTTTGATGCCTTTTGCTTTATGAATCGTTCCATGATTCTTCAGAGAAATATTATGAATTTCTCTAAGAAGCATGGAGCCGGTATTGAGTGCGCCTTTAGGGATTTTGTAGATCCTCGCAATCCTTCCAATAATTTTGGCTGGAGACCTTTCCAGATTGCTTTTATTCTCATGAATCTGAAAGGTATTGTAGATCCGGAGCATGATAACCGTGAAGTTGTGGATCTTCTATACTTTCCCACTGGTGGAGGTAAAACCGAGGCATATCTGGGTCTTATGGCATTTGTTATTGCGAATAGAAGGCTGCGTGCTGACGAGAACGATGAATACAATCGTGACGGCGGTGTAACTGCAATTTTGCGATATACTTTGCGCCTGCTCACTACACAGCAGAGAGACCGTATCACCAAGATGATTTTGGCCGCGGAACTGATCCGGCAAAAAGAATATCCGAAATACGGAAAAGAACCCATCAGTATTGGTTTCTGGGTTGGTGGTACTGTGACTCCGAACACCTTTAAAGAATTGGAAGAAGATCCGGAGGATCCAGCTAAAACAAGAAAAGCAAGAAGCAAGAAAAACTCTATCTACAAACAGCTGCTTACATGTCCATTCTGTGGGAAGCCACTTACAGAGGAAAATTTTTATATAGATATTCCTACAAAATCGGTTAGCATCTATTGTTCGGATGATAAATGCATGTTCTATAGGTATAAACCCAGCAATAAGATGAAAATCCCGGTTTATCTGGTAGATGAAGAAATTTATGCTAAGTGCCCGACCATTATTCTGTCAACAGTTGATAAGTTTGCCCGCCTTCCATGGGATGTGAATACAAATGCTCTGTTTGGCCGCGTTGATAGAATTTGCAGTCGCGATGGCTATGTTGCTATTGGAGCAGACCATGCTCGGCATAATCGTACAGAAGAGTTACCCACATCTACGCTTAGATCGATTAAACCATTCCTTCCGCCGGAGCTGATTATCCAAGATGAGCTGCATCTTATCACAGGACCTCTGGGAACCGTATATGGTGCATATGAAACAGTTATTGAAGATCTGTGTTCCTATACGATAGGAGAAAAGAAAATAAAGCCAAAGTATGTTGTTTCTACGGCAACTATCAAAAATGCTGCTGAGCAGACAAAATGCCTATATGGCAGAAAAGTAACTGCGCAATTTCCACCAAATGGGTTTGAAATCGGTGACAGTTTCTATATTCGTGAGGTACCGGTCGAACAAGATCCGTTTAGAAGATACGTTGGTGTCTGCGCACCTGGACAGTCTGTAAAGACAGCTTTGCTGCGTGTATATTCGATTATCCTTCAAAGTGCTTATAATCTTTCGCTGGATGATGAGTACAAGGATGTTATTGACCCTTACTATACCCTTGTTGGATATTATAACAGTATTCGAGAACTCGGCGGTGCCGTTCGATTGCTACAGGATGATATTCCTGACAGAATTCAACGTATTAAGAAAAAATATGGAATGAGTAGGCAGCGTTTCCTTAATCATAAGGTTGAAATTACTTCTCGCATGTCTTCTTATGACATTCCGAAGAAACTAAGTCAGTTGGAAACTCCATATACAGATGGAAATTGCCTAGATACGGCAATTGCAACTAATATGATTGCTGTTGGTATGGATGTGGATCGGCTTGGTCTCATGGTGGTAACTGGTCAACCGAAGCAGAACTCCGAATATATTCAGGCAACTAGCCGTATTGGACGTTCTTATCCAGGCTTAGTAGTCACTTTATATAACCCTTATCGCCCCCGCGACTTGTCGCATTATGAGAATTTTACCGGTTATCATGCTCAGCTATATCGTTTTGTTGAAGGCACAACAGCGACACCGTTTTCTGCACGTGCAAGAGATCGCGTGCTGCATGCGCTGGTTATTTCTGCAATTCGTTTGCATTATCCGGAATTTGCAAGCAATGATGGAGCAGCAGCTATTGATAAGCTAACCGATGAGCAGCTTAATGAAGTGAAGGCTCTTATCATGAATCGATTGAACATTATCAAGCCTTCTGCTAAGGCAGATGCCGAACATGAGATTGATGATTTTATAAGCAATTGGAAACTGCTGGCAACTCAATCCAAGGAACTTAGATACTATGTCTATACAACTAAAACGTATAATCGCCTAATGAACACTTATGGCGAAGTTTGTACTGATCTTGAAAAACCGACTCTTCGTTCTATGCGTGATGTTGAGAGTGCAGCAAATATGTTCTATTACACGGAGGACTAAAAGCCTATGTTTGATAATAATAAATTAGGTGAGATTCGTCCTAATCAGTTGATAACTACATTTGGTCCAGGTTCTATTGTGGATGCCGTGAAAGATTCCGTCACGGTTCTGGACTTGAACTATTGGAAGGAAAAAGGAAAGAAAATTATAGATGGCAGATTGGCCTCATATCTGGGCGTTGACTGCTTTTATATGCCACGGACTTCTTATAGTGGAGATATTCCTGTGGTCTCATTCCCTTATATGCATGTTTGTTCCAATGTGAAATGTGGGAGAATATTTGATTTAAGAGAGAATTTTGACCTAGATCGATATCTGAAGTTTGGTGTAACTTGTCCGGAATGTCATAGACAGGCTTATCCTTCTCGTTTTATTACTATTTGTGAGAACGGCCATATGGATGATTTCCCTTGGAGCTGGTGGGTTCACAGTGGTAATACAACCTGCAAAGGTACGATGAGGATGTATTCAACTGGCAATACATCAACGCTTGCAGATATGTGGGTTGAATGTTCCTGTGGGGCACGACGGAGTATGAGCGGCGCAACGCAGCATGAGAATTTCGAAGGTATGAAATGTTCCGGACATCATCCGTTCCGGCCAAATCATAAAAATGAAAAATGCGATAAGGAAATGATTCCTTCTCAGCGTGGCGCGTCGAATGTGTATTTTCCAGTAATGAGAAGTGCCATATCCATTCCACCTTGGATCAATCCGCTTTATAACTTGATTGATGAGCATTTGCGAGATATTGAACTGGCTAAGACTCTAATGGGTGACGATGGCGTGGCTAAAATTTACGAGCTCTATTTCGGTGCTTATGCCAAAGATGAATTCGATGCAGCGTTAGAACGCAGGCAACAGAACATCAAGGAATTTACTGAGATTAAGCAGATGGAATATAACGCCATTACGCATCATGCAGATCCAGTTTATGCTTCGAACAAAAAGCACTTCAAGGCTGAAGAGGATCCTCTTCCGGATTATCTGCTCCCGTATTTTAAGAGAGTCATTCGCATTACACGATTAAGAGAAGTGAGAGTGCTGCTTGGCTTCACCCGTGTAGATGCTCCGGATCCAGATGCCGATGAGCAGACAAATATCGTTTATCTAAATAAGGGTAAGACTGAAAAATGGCTTCCTGCTGCAGAAGTGCACGGTGAAGGTGTCTTTATTGAATTTAATAGGGATAGTATTGATGCGTGGTTAAGAGATCCAGAACTGGGAGCACTTTCTCAGAAATATGCGCAGTGTTATAAGGAATTCTGTGAATCTAAAGAATGGACTGTTACCACATTACGAGATGCAAGGTATGTCCTGATGCATACATTCGCACATTTGTTGATTAAGCAGATGTCAATGTCCTCGGGGTACTCTTCATCCGCTATTCGTGAGCGTATTTATTTTGGGGATGATATGTCTGGTGTGTTGCTCTATACTGGAAGTGCCGATAAAGAAGGCTCACTTGGTGGACTTGTAGAATTGGGAAATATTGATCAGCTTATTGTTTTAATGAAAGACGCTTTCCAGGAAGCACTGGTTTGCACAAATGATCCGGAATGCCTTAACAATGTGCCTGCTGGTAATAATTCAAATGGCGCGGCATGCCATTCCTGCTGCATGATCTCAGAAACAGCTTGCGAGAATGGAAATCGCATGTTGGATCGCGGACTAATTGTGCCTATTGACGGAAGAGAAAATCAGTCTTATTTTAAAACTTTGGTGGAAGAACTATGCCAACTGGAAGTATAAGCTTAGATATTTTGTTAAACAAAATTCTCACAGATGCTATATCTGGTGGAAATGAGTCTATTAGAGCCATTCAGAAGAGATATCCATCTCTTTCTGAAAAAGAAGCTCATGAAATTCTTGCTATGGTTTCAGCGACTGCCCAAAGTAACGATGATAGCGCTGAATTAGTTGTTACAGCGCCACCTTCTTTTGCGTTGAAAACAAAACCGACAAAGGTTACCGTAAGAGAAATGCTTATGGGAGCTAGGAAGAGCATTCTAATTACCGGGTACTCCCTCTCGGATTATTTTGCCGAGTTAGTCGATTGTGTAATTCAAAAGAGCCAAGAAGGCGTTCTCGTGAAATTTTTTGTGAATGACATTGAGAGTCAGAAGGCCTTTGACCGTTTATGCTGCTATAAGGGAAAATTTCTGCAAATTTATAACTATCCAAAACAGGAAGATAAAATGTCTGCTCTTCATGCAAAGGTAATTTCTGTTGATCAAACGGATACGCTGATTACATCCGCAAACCTTTCATATCATGGACAGGAAGGAAATATCGAGCTGGGGGCACGAATCCATTCGAAAGAATTGGCTAAACAAGTAGAGGATATATTTACTTCACTGGTATTCAAAGGGATATTTGTTGAACTGTAAGCTTTATGGAGGTGCGTCAATGAATTTAAGCTTGAAACATAAGCTAATGCTGCAATCATTGAGTCCATTGGCTTTTTTGACTATTGTACGCAATTTCAAATTTACCCCCGTCAGCGAACTTGCTGAAAATCAGTCATATTGGGGAGAGTTTGTTCGCCTTAATAATGTGCTGATTGTTGTGTTTTTGTTATGTGCTACATGGATTTTAGCAGCAATCATATCTTTTATTTCTTTTACAGCCTTTAGATGGACTGATAAGAAACAAGGGTATCAGCTTTCTTCCTTCGTAGAAAAAGAGGACGCAAGTTTGAATTTTTTTATGACAATGATTATACCGCTTTTGATTGATGATGTGGGAACGATTCAGGGAGCGGTAACATTTCTTATCATTGTGGTTATGATGTGTGCGCTGTTAAGCAAAACACATTTGTACTATGCGAATCCTGTGTTAGCAATCTTAGGATACCGAGTCTATGAGGTTACCTTTAAAAGTAACCCTGACTTTAATAATGAAGTTTGCTTGGCTGTAGTAAAAGGTAGGTTTCTAAAAAATCCGGGCACAGTAGAATATAAAGTGATTAATGATACAGTTCTCTACATGAAGGAGATGAACAAATGACCAAGGAAGAAATTCAGGTATCGATTAAGTCGATAATGTTTTCTGGTGCAGTCTGCGGGATTGAAATTTATGCCAGTCTACGCAATGAAAATGGGTATCATACCAAAAAAATGAGGGCAACAGACAAGTTGCTTTCTAGCACAAAAGATAAGGTGGCAGGTTTTATCAATTGTACCTATCTTGCAGATGATGCAGAATTTGACACATCAGAAAATATTGCAGACAATAAGAAAGAATTTTATGAGATTAGTCTGACAGAGAGCTATAGACCCTTTGCGTTCCTTGATGGTGCTGAAAAGTGTACAGAGTACTATTCGGAAAGTGATAAAAATAAACTGTCTGGATTTCTTTTTAGAATTAATTTGAATGACCAGTACTTTTGGGTTTATCAACATATATACTCTGTATCAAGAATTGATCGAAGTAAGAACATAATAGCCAGACTTACTGGAGATACGTACGATGAAATTGATAGCGACATTGTACAGATAGATTCACGAGCAGATATAATTATTTTTTCTTCAAGTGTTGTTACAGCGAAAATGGATCTTATGCAGAGATTTTTTGGGTTTGAGCAATACATACGAGCGGGGGCACAGAAGACGATTGAGATTATTCGCGATCTGGATATTGTAGATAGCCTTGAAAAGTTTGTTGCGTTTGAAAATAAAAGTAAGTTGACAAATGCAAAGAAGTTATTAAAGGCAAAGAATTCGCCTGTTTTGCAGATGAAAAAGAACGATTTGTTAGAGAATCTGAAAAAGCATTCTCGCTACAAAACGATGTTCAAGTTTGAAGAAGATCATATTGTGATTTCTTCACAAAAAGAAGCAGCGGCATTTATTAAAATGTTGAATGATGATATTGTTCGGTCTGAACTCACAGGAAAAGAATATGACAGCTTCAGCAAAATGCTTTTGGGTCCAATGGAATCAAGTCAATGACTGATCAATGATAGGAAAATATAGATGAGTGATAGAAGAAAAAAGGCTTCTATGTCACAGGTTCTGACAGATATAAAGCCCTATATTATCAACATGATCGCGATGATGACGAAGCGATTTGTAGAGAATGTTCTCAAAAAAGGACAGAAAAATTGAACGGCCGTTTATTGATTTAGGTATGATTAAGCTTAAAATGTAAAAAGGAGGGCCATCATGGAGCTATCAAAAGCAACCAGTGTCAACAGCCGTGCGGAGGAGCTGTTTGTGCAGCTTTTCTGTGAAGCTTTTGGCCCGGAAAAGACCGAAAATTTGCAGGTCCAGTACCCCTTCGTGGACATCTATGGTCGGCATCGCTATATCGACTTTGCGCTGGAATCTCCTGAATCCAAAATTGCGATTGAGATAGACGGAGAAACCTACCATAATCCCAGCAAGGTGTCTGAAAACAAGTACGCTGATGACCTCCTGAAGCAAAACAGCCTGATCTATGACAACTGGAAAGTATACCGATGGATTTATAGCCAGCTTGAAAAGCAACCGGAAAAGGTTAAGGATGAGCTGATTACTTTCTTGGGCAGCAGTCCCATGTTCAAGGCTTTTGAAGCAGATCTTCCGGTTCAGATGGGGCAGACAATAGAGCTGCGGGATTACCAGCAGGAGGCTATCGACAACCTGAAGAAGATGCGTGAGGATGGTAAAACCATCGCGCTGCTGTACCACGCAACTGGTGTTGGAAAAACGATTACAGCTGCCGCGGATGCAAAAGCTGTGGACGGACGAACACTCTTTCTGGTCAATGCCCTGAAGCTGGCTTCATAGGCTAAGGATACGTTTGCAAAAGTGTGGCCAGAGGCTACACTGGGGGAATATACCGGAAGCCAGAAAGATGTTTCGCAGACTGTTATTTTTGCCACGGTGCAGAGCATCTCCAAGGATTTGGAAAAATTCTCCCCGACAGATTTTGATTATTTGATCGTGGATGAATGCCACCATGCAGCGGCTAATACTTATCAAAAAATCTTTACCTACTTCCATCCGAAGTTTATTCTGGGATTGACTGCAACACCGGAGCGCAGTGATGGCGAGGATATGCTGGAGTTGTTCCAGAATGTTGCCCACAAAATGGACCTGAAGACTGCAGTGGAGCGCGGTGTACTGGTGCCGATTCGCTGCATCCGGATCAAAACCAATATTGATCTAACCGATGTGCGGATCAATGGTATCAAATACAACTCGCAGGATCTGGAAAGTAAGCTGTTCATTCCGGAGCGCAATCAGTTGATTGTTGATACCTATCTGAAGTACGTGAATGGCAAGAAGACTGTGATTTTTTGCGCAAGTGTAGATCATGCGGCGGAGATTGCGAAGCTGCTGCGCGACAATGGGGTGAAAGCAGAGGCTGTTTCCGGGCGTGACCGGGTAGAAATCCGGGATAAGATCCTGAAAGATTACGAAACCGGTTCTACGAATGTTCTTTGTGCCTGTGACTTGCTGAATGAGGGCTGGGATAGTCCTCATACCACAGTGCTGTTCATGGCACGACCCACAATGTCTAAAACAATCTATATGCAGCAGCTTGGGCGAGGCACCCGCCGCTGTCCGGGAAAAGATGACCTGCTGGTGATTGATTTTGTAGACAACGCCAATATGTTCAATATGCCATACAGTCTGCACCGGGTACTGGACATTGCAAAATATCAGCCCATGGCCTATGTGCTGGCACCGGAGAACAAGCGCAAGCTGGATCAGGATATGCTGTTTCAGGGCGAAAAGCCGGAGGCGTGGCTGGATGTGCCAATCGATGTGTCTGACTATGAGATCATCGACCTTTTCAACTGGCAGAACAGCGTCAAGGATATGATCTCGCAGATTGAGTTCGTTCGGATGGTGGATGTGCAGTCCGAGACAGTGGAGCGTTACATCAAGGACGGAAAAGTCAAACCTGACCTTTCGATTCCCTTTGGTGATAAGCGGATGTTCCACTATTTCCGGGGGGAAAGCATCCGCAACATTGCGAAACAGTATGGCTGGGATCTCATCACGCCGCAGAATATGGCAGATAAGTTCATGAAATTCATTGAAACGATGGATATGAGCTTTTCCTATAAGCCGGTCCTGCTCAAAGCGATTTATGAGTATATGGACAGCAATGGCAGAGTTGCCCTGCCGGATGTGGTAGATTACTTCATTGACTTCTATGAAGACCGTAAGGCGCATGGGATGATTGCGGAAAAGCCCAACAGTATCTACCAAAAGGGTGGCTATACTAAGAAGGATGTGGAGAAGAACATTCTGTCCAATCCGTTCAAGCGTTTTGAAGACATGCGTTTTTTGATGCGCTGCAAAGATGTAGAGACCGTTGAAGTGAATCCCATCATCTTCCGCAAACTGACACGGGAAGACTGGCTGTATATTGTGGACGTCTGCGACAAGAGCCTTGAAAAATATTATATGAGGTTCAAAAAAAAAAAAAAAAAAAAATAATTAGAAAGGATGTTTATTGGACATCACTTTTTGTAAGATACCTTCAGAAGAAGCGACAACAGACTTCTGAGGAGGACAAAACAATGTCAAACGGTGATTATGGCTACTTCGGCAAAGGCGATACGGGCTATGCCCAGTACATGACGGCGTTCAACCGCAACTTCGGCGATTCGTCTGGCGGCGGTGGTGGCGGCGGAAACCACAACAACAATGGCGGTGGCGGCGGTGTGGATGGTGCCATCCACCGGGCAGCAGGGCCGGAATTGTTGGCGGAGTGTCGTACGCTGCACGGCTGCCGCACCGGCGAAGCAAAAATCACTAAGGGCTACCGGTTGAAAGCAAAGTATATCATTCATACGGTAGGCCCGATTTATTCCGGCACAGCAGAGGATGCGGTGCAGCTGGCGGATTGTTACTGCAATTCGCTGGACCTTGCCAAAGAGTATGAACTCCACAGCATTGCCTTCCCGGCAATTTCGACCGGCGTGTATGGCTACCCGCTGGAAGATGCCACGGAGATTGCGGTCAAAACAGTGGCGCAGTGGCTGGAAGCACATGCGGATTACGCCATGCAGGTGGTTTTCTGCTGCTTCGATGCCCGGACGGAGCGGGTGTATCAGGCAAGGCTGTAACCGGAAGAGGTGTGAGAGATGGGCTTTTTCAAAAAGCTGTTTACAGGGATCGGTTTTGCGGCAGGATTTCTGTTCTTCGGATGCTTGTCAGTGATTGTGTATGCGTCCCGTGGACGGCATAAACCCTGCCATCGGCGCAGCAGCTTTTGGAACACACTGGAGCGCTACCTGATTTTTTCGTGGATCTGTGATGGTGTGCGCAGCAGCCGGAAACGAGCGGAAAAGTCCTATTATCAGCGCACAGGCAGCGATTTCTGGCAGACTCAGAAACAAGCCCGACCGGAAAGCGTTAAAAATGCTGTTCCTGCGGTGAAAACACCAAGGCCGGAGGCAAAAAGCACGAGCACAGGTGCAACGCGGTCGGTAAAACCAAAGAGAACGGAGCGTCCTTCTGCGGCACAGAAAGCATCGGCAGCACAAAGCAGCGTCCAAAATGTGTCGGTGCCGACTGTACTAGGACAAAACGTTTCGGCGGCTGACGCAGAAAAACACAGCGAACGGTCAAAGCCTAAGCCAGAGCCCAAGCAGGAGCATGCTGCGCAACAGCCAGAAGCCAAAGAAGTACATCAAAAGTCCGCACAGCAATTGGAAGCAGAACGGCAGCAGAAACTGGAAACTCTGCGCACTGCGATGCAAAAACAGATTTGCACGATTCATGCAGATGTGGAACTTCCGGCCAACGGTCAGAATGACAGCGAGGCAGTGGAGCAGAAATTGCATATCCTGCTGTATAAATCCACACTGCCTGAGAATGACCTGAATCAAGCGCTGGATGAGCTTCGGACGGAGCGCAGACGGCAAAAGGCAGAGTATCAGGGGGCACCGTTTGCGGATGTGTTTCTGGTGAACCTGATTTTGTCCGATGAGGACAGTGAACGGGCCTGCATCGTGGATGTGGGGAATACCGGCATGAGCTATGTCATTCCGTGGGGCAGCATCCCGAAGGAACTGCAGGAACCGCTGTACCGCTATGTATCGGAAGCGGAAGGAAAACTCTGCGGCTACTGCAAGGAAGAGCTCTGCAACAGCGAAAGCGGCAGGATGGTCGTGGAACTGTATCTTGGTAAACAGGATGGGCATGGCTCCCGAATCCTGTACTGAAAATGGAGTAAAGATTGAAATACAGAGAAATCGCAGACGGCATTTTTGTTGACCGTCCCAACCGCTTTATTGCCCATGTGGAAGTGAATGGAGCAGTGGAAACCGTCCATGTCAAGAACACCGGGCGGTGCAAAGAGCTATTGCTGCCCGGCACGGCGGTTCGGCTGGAAGTGTCGGATAACCCGAAACGCAAAACAAAATACGACCTTGTGGCGGTACACAAGCAGGGCCTCGGCTGGGTCAATATGGACAGTCAAGCACCTAACAAGGTAGTAGGGGAGTGGCTTGCAAAACAGGGCTACGACTATATCAAGCCGGAATTCACCTATGGGAAGTCCCGCATCGACTTTTATATGGAAAAGGGCGAACAGAAGTATCTGATGGAAGTCAAGGGCTGCACACTGGAAGTGGACGGTATCGGCTACTTCCCGGATGCACCTACCGAGCGGGGTGTGAAGCACCTGCACGAGCTGGCACAGGCACAGCAGGCAGGGTATCGGTGCGCAGTGGCTTTCGTGATTCAGATGGAAGGCATCACCGAGGTGCGGCCGAATGTCAGCACACAGCCGGAGTTTGGTACGGCACTGGCCGAAACAAAGGCTGCAGGTGTGCAAGTGCTGTTTTTGCTCTGCCATGTAGGGCGGGACAGCTTGGAAATCATGGAGCAGAGGGAAGGGTGAAAAAATTTTCAGAAAACCTCTTGACCCTGACGCAGCGTCATAGCGTATACTGTGGCTGTCGCAAGGGAGGACAGCAAGATGATGACAGTGAACGAAGTGAGCAAGCGGACCGGAGTGAGCATCCGGACCCTGCAATATTACGATAAAATCGGTCTGCTGCGCGCGGCGGGCCGTACCGAAGCAGGCTATCGGCTGTATGACGATGCCGCGCTGGAACGTTTGCAGCAGATCTTATTGTTCCGGGAACTGGAATTTCCGCTGAAGGACATCCAGAAAATCGTGGAGAATCCTGCTTTTGACCGGCAGAAAGCACTGGAACAGCAGATCACACTTCTGACATTGAAAAAGCAGCATCTTGAAGATCTGATCGGCCTTGCGCAGAAAATTCGAACCACAGGAGGAAAGGTTATGGACTTTACCGCATTTGATACGCAGAAGATCAAGAAGTATACCGAGCAGGCCAAAAAGGAATGGGGCGAAACGCCGGAATACAAAGAGTTTGAGGAAAAAACTGCCCACAAGACCGAGAAAGAGGTCAAGGACATGAGCAGTCAACTGATGGACATCGTGGCGGCATTCGGCGGGATGCAGAGCAAAGACCCGGCGGACTCTGAAGTGCAGGCACAGGTGAAGAAGCTGCAGGAGTTTATCACAGAGCACTACTACAACTGTTCCAAGGTGATCTTGAATCAGCTGGGGCAGATGTATAGGGCAGGCGGAGCATTTACGGAAAACATCAATGCTGCCGGCGGTGCCGGTGCCGCAGAATTTGCGCAGAAAGCCATTGAGATTTATTGCAAGTGAGCCCAAAAACGCTTTGCGTGATTCAGTTACAGAAATCATAAATAGGAAATGTTATCATGTAGATACAAGAAACACACCGATAACATTCCAATGGAGGATTTCGATATGAAGGCAAAGTTTTACATCTGCAATCACTGTGGCAACCTCGTCACTACCATCCATAACGCAGGCGTTCCGCTGGTCTGCTGCGGGGAGAAAATGAAAGAGCTGGTTCCCAATACGGTGGAAGCCAGCGGCGAGAAGCATCTGCCGGTGG
>ENA-UEQS01001235-UEQS01001235.1-human-gut-metagenome-genome-assembly--contig:-NODE-1235-length-16835-cov-8.244003_pt1 | contig 16835 bp, 6 predicted proteins | sample MGYA00242953_ERZ507953 | MGnify/ENA primary metagenome ERZ507953 (study PRJEB26167, sample SAMN06115474) | human gut metagenome | host: Homo sapiens | place: China:Jiangsu | collected 2016-07-06...
CAATGTGGCTCTCGAACAAGTAGTTGTCATCGGATATGGTACAGCAAAGAAAAGTCACCTTTCCGGAGCTGTAAGTTCAGTAGGCGCAAAAGAACTGAATGGTGCCGTTGCCACAAATGCAGGTACAGCACTCCAAGGTAAAATTGCAGGTGTATCCGTAACAAGTACTAGCGGTGACCCGAATGAAGGAATGACCATTAACGTACGTGGTATCAGTTCTCTCTCTAGCAATGATCCACTTTACGTCATTGACGGTTCTTTCGGAGACCTTAGCATGGTAGATCCATCAGATATTGCTTCCATTGAAGTGTTGAAGGATGCGGCTGCCGCCGCTATTTATGGTTCTCGTGCAGCCGGTGGCGTTGTATTAGTAACTACTAAAAGCGGTCGTAAAGACATGCCTACAAAGCTTGAGGTAAACTTTTTCACAGGTTTCAGCCAGACACCGAAAAAACTGAAAGTATTTAATGGTGAAGAATACAGCCGCTTCGCACGTTATTATAAACTGTCTGCTGATGGTTACGGTAACGAGGTCGGTGCTGTTCCCTTTGTAGGTGAAGGTACTGATTGGCAAGAGGTAATGCTTCGCACCGCAATGACATACAAAGCAAACGCAAACATCAGCGGAGGTTCCAAGACAAGTTCATATAGTGCGTCCGCAAGCTATTTAAATAAGGAAGGAATTCTCCGTAACACTAGCCACGAATCTTACAATATTCGTTTGAAAAGTGACTATTCTTTTCTGGATAATAGGTTGGTTATCGGTGAGTCGCTGATTGTTCGCTTATCTAAAGGAGAAGGAAACATCAATCAAGATACAATGGGAGAAATCTTGCGTTTTCCCTCAGTCGTACCGGTATTTGATCCGACAAACTCTACAGGATGGGGAACTTCGGCCGATATCAATCTCCCGAACCCGTATGCATATTACTCAACGGTGAACAAAAACAATGAGAAAACTCAAATTTTCCTCAACGCTTATTTACAAGCTGAAATAATTAAAGGTTTAAAGTATAAGTTGAATCTCGGACTTAGAAAGGATCATAACAGGAGCCGCACATATACAGGCATTTACGATTTGGGATCTGCTGGTAAAAACGATGCTCCAGACCTAAGTGAGGGATCATCCGATTACGAATCGTGGGTTTTGGAGAATACGTTGAACTATGACAAGGTATTCGGTAAGCATAATATTTCTGCATTGGTTGGTTATTCTGCACAAAAAGACAAGAGCTATGGATTGAACGGTAGCAACACGGATATTCCAGAGTTCATCTACACTATGACAGGTAACGTTAAGACAATGACAGCCTCTAGTTCATTGAAGGAATTAACTCTCGTGTCGCTCTTCGGACGTGTGATGTATACTTATGACGACCGCTACCTGTTTTCAGCTTCTATCCGTCGTGACGGTTCTTCACGCTTCCAAAAAAGACATCGATTCGGCAGCTTCCCTTCAGCATCCATCGGGTGGAATATCAATCGTGAAAAATTCTTCAAACCGCTGGAAAATATATTTGACCAATTCAAATTCCGTTTCAGCTATGGTAAACTAGGCAATCAGCAAATGGACAACTACTATCCCACTATTAGCATAGTATCCGATGGCATGAATTACCTTCAAGGAAATAATATATGGTTCGGTCAGTTACCCAACGTTACCGCAGTCTCACCTACCAACCTGACTTGGGAAAGTACGGAAACTTTTAACGTGGGACTTGATTTAAGCATGCTGAACGGTAAATTGACATTGACCGCCGATGCTTATGTAAAAAACACAAATGACGTATTACTACCCATTCCTGTTTCAGGTTCAGCTGGTATCAGCGGACTTCCTATCCTAAACGCTGGACAAGTACGCAATAAAGGATTTGAACTATCTGTAAACTGGCGCAGCAATATCGGCGATAATTTCAACTATTATATAGGTGCAAACGTCACTACAGAGAAAAATAAAGTAACGAAGATTACGGCTGGAGGCGACGATATGGGTATTTCAGGTTATTCCGCTCACGCCGCTGCCAAAAATGGTATCAACAGATTTGAAAAAGGGCATCCTATGTCTTACTTCTATCTAGTTGAAAGTGATGGAATTTTCCGCACTCAAGAAGAAATTGACAATTACAAGAATAAGGATGGCAGACAAATACAACCGGGTGCACAACCGGGAGACGTTCGTTACAAAGACTGGAATGGTGATGGTATGATTGATGAAAATGACCAACATGATGTAGGCAATCCGTTCCCGGATTTCTCATTCGGTCTGCGCATGGGAGGCGAATGGAAAGGATTTGACTTCAATCTTTTCTTTGATGGTATGACTGGTAACAAAATATATAATTATCAACGTTATTGCCTCGAATCTGGCAAGTTCAATGGCAACTACAGCACGAAGTTGGCTAACTCATGGAGACCGGACAATCAGAACACAGACATTCCTCGTTTCTCTAAAACAGATGGGATAGACAATGGTTTAGCCTTTACCGACAGATGGCTGGAAGATGGTTCTTACTTCCGGCTGAAAACACTAGATATCGGTTATTCCCTTCCTAAGAGCCTGTTAAAGAAGGTAAAACTGGAAAATGTAAGAATCTATACATCAATGGAAAACCTGTTCACATTAAGTAAATATTCCGGCTATTCCCCTGACCTCGGTCAAAGTGGCAGCGTAGATATCGGAGTGGGTTACAACGTATTCTCAAGAGGAGTAGACCAAGGACGCTATCCACTCCCGCGTACTATCTCATTTGGTATTCAGGTTAGTTTATGATACAATGATAAAATCCACTAATTGAATTAATAACATGAAAAAGAATTGGTTATCATATATATGCATGGCAACTCTCTTATCCGGAGCACTGACTTCATGCAACGAAAATAAATTTCTGGATCTGAAAGATCCTAATCATTTCACGGAAGAAAACTTCTGGAGAAATAAAGCGGATGTAGAAAGCGGTCTTGCCGCTGCTTATTCCCCCATAAAATATCAAATGTACGGTTATTACGGAGCATTTGACGGATGGTTAAATTTAAATAGTCGTGGTGATGATATTTTTACGGTTCTGAATGAAGAACCTTCTATGTGGACCATCGCAACATTTCAAAACTCAACTACTACCGGATATGATCCGTATGGAGCGCTTTATGCTGGTATCCAACGTGCCAATCTTGTAATAAAAAACATCGATAAAATTCCAGCGGCAGGAATTAGTGAGGAAGACCGATCCATGATTAAAGGAGAGGCACTCTTTTTAAGAGGATTCCAATATTTCCTATTAGTTCATAATTATAAAGAAGTTCCTCTACGTTTAATTCCGTCTAACGAAGACGAAAGCAATAAACCCGCGGCTAAAGAAGAACAAATTTGGAAACAAGCAGAGGATGATTTAAAAAATGCTATAAATAGCAATATTCCCGTCACTCGTTCCGGTGACGAGAAAGGACGTATTGAGAAAGGAGCAGCCATCGCTATGCTTGGAAAAGTATATTTATACCAGCACAAGTATCCAGAAGCAAAAGCTCAACTGGAACTATTGACGAAAGCCCCTTATTATCCAGGACGTTACGACTTAATTGAAAACTTTGCCGAGAATTTTACTACAGCGAATGAGAACAATAAGGAATCTGTTTTCGAATTGCAATATAGTAGTGATGGTGAATTGACATGGGGTAACGAAAGCGGTATCAACCTAGGTAACTCACTTCCAACATTTGTAGGTCCGGTTGCCGCCGGTGGTTGGGCTAAGCTGATGCCTTCCAGCTTTGCCGTCGGCCAGTTTGTGCAAGAAGAACGTCCTGCCGGTTCGGATACGAAGTATGACAAACGCATGTATGCAAGCTTATTTTTCAATCCCGAAGCTATGGGAGATGTAGTGAAGAACGAGAAATGGTATGGAGGAAGCCGTTCTATGGAGCAACTTTGGGATGGCAATAGCGGTAAAATGAGTGGTGGTGCTCCATCTTACAGTCAAGGTGACGGTAAGTTTTTGCTAAAAAAATACACTGCATATTTTGTAAATGCTTCTGATGCTGATATTATGGGTCATAAGGAAGGGAAAGCAAACAATTTACGAGCTATGCGATTCTCAGAAGTGCTGTTAATGTACGCCGAAGCTTGTGCCAAAACAAACGATGTAAACGGGGCAAACACCGCATTGAAGCTCGTTCGCAAAAGAGCAGGATTAGCTGATAAGACATTTGCCCAATCGGACTTGATGTTAGAAATAGAGCACCAATGCTTGCTCGAGTTTTTTGGTGAAGGACATCGTTTTGACGACCTAAAACGCTGGTATACCACTGAAGAGATTAAAAATATTTTCACTGAAAATGAAAAACAGGGAGCAGAATACTTTCAAGAAAAACATAAATATTACCCTATTCCTTCTGGAGAGTTGAACAACAATGATGCCATGGTACAAACTGAACTATGGAGATAATATTTTTACAACCAATTTATACTTAGAATATATGAAGAAGATATACTCATTATTATTTGTAGCATTATTCCTATTCTTAGGATATTCATGTGACGATGGAAGTTTAGACCATAGTGATGTTTTTATCCCGGAACCAGTTGAAGAAAATTTTGACGATGACGGGATTGCACCGGAACCTACAACTACCGCTGTTGTAAGAATGAAAATCGGAGAAGAAAACAAACATCAAGTAATTGATGGCTTCGGCTGTGCCTTCTGCGGATGGTCACATCGTATTTGGAATACGATGCAGCGTGACGCAGTGATAGAAGACCTGTTTAGTGAAAACGGTTTGGATTTAAATATTTTCCGAGGCGAGATATTCCCGTCTTACGGTAATCCAACTACAGGAGATATTGAATTCAAGATGGATCGTAATTTTATGCTGCAGCCCGATGATCCTTCTATGATTAATAACTACTGGCGAAACTACAATGGTGAAGAGTGCGGAGAACAATGTCAACTTGGCCAGATGTGGTTAGTTGACCTTATAAGTAGAAAATATAAAGATGTCAATTTCTTCTTTTCAGTTTGGTGTCCTCCTATTAAATGGAAAAGCAATAACAAACTTAATGGTGGAAGCCTCAAGTCGGAATATTACGATGAATATGCCCAATATCTATTGGATTTCGTCGATGCATATGAACAAAAATTCGGCATTGACATATATGCATTATCAGGATGGAATGAACCGGACAAACTTGCTAGTTTAGGTGGTTGGGCAACCTGTGCATGGTCTGAAGAAGAAATGGCTAAATTTGTCCTCGAAAAACTTCGTCCAGCGATGGAGAAAAGAGGCCACAGTGATATGAAACTTGTTTATGCAGAAAATGCCCAGTGGAAATGGGCGGTCGATTTTATCAATAATAGTTTAAAAAAATATCCGGAACTGGTAGATCCAAATTTCATTGTAGCCGGTCATGGATATTCTACAAGAGATGAAAATGTCATTCCTTTTGAAGAGGCAGAGAAGCGCAATGTCCACATGTGGCAAACAGAACTTAGTGATGATAAAGGTCGCCAAGAGACATGGCCGGATGCAATGAAATGGGCTAAAACTTTTCATGCTTATATGGCAAACGCCAATATGAGCGCCTTTGTATGGTGGTCAGGTGCACGTCCTTGCAGCACTACGGGCGAAAACCTAATTCAATTAGAAGAGGCATTACCTAGTACATACTATTACAGAGTTCCACGCTACTATACTTTTGGACAGTTCAGCAAATTTATTGAGCAAAATGCCGTACGTGTAGACGTAGAAGCTATTTCTTCAGAAACAGATAAACTCCCCGAAGACTTGTTGGTTTCTGCTTATGTGAAAGATGACACCTACACTATTGTACTAATCAATTTATCTCAAAAAGAATCATTCTCTACATTGATTGAGATTGAAGGAGTGGAATTCCAAAATATGAGAACATATACTTCCAGTGAATATGTGAAGTGGAAACACAAAAAGATCAATCCGTCTCAAAGCGGTTTACGTTCTATTACCGTTCCCAAATATAGTGTTGTAACTGTGACTGGTAAAATGAAAAACCATGAAGTTGAATAACGAATTATAAATTAGAGAATATCATGAAAAGAAATATAATACACTTAACAGGAATCGCACTTTGTGCAATCGGATTATTTTCCGGTTGTAATGAAGACTTACCTAGTTACACAAGTCTGACTGTGGATGCAGAGACATTGACAATTAATTTAGATGAGACAACCGAAGGGAGTTTTAATATCACTGGGGGCAATAGCGGATACAAAGTGTCTAGTTCAAATGCTGCAGTAGCGACAGCTGTTATTTCGGGCAATGAAGTGATTGTAACAGGTTTGAAATATGGTACTGCAACGTTAACCGTTATCGACTGGACTAAGAATTCGGCAAATGTGAAAGTAGTGGTAGCTCAAGAACAGGAGCTGGCAGTAAAAACAAGTTCCACGACTATGTTCTTTGAAGAACACAAAACGCTCGAAATATATACTGGAAATGGAGGATATAGCATAACATCTTCCAATGAGTCAGTAGCAACAGCAAAAATCAGTGAAGATGGAAAAATAGAAATCACTTCTTCTATCGTTCCGGGTACTGCAATACTAACCGTGAAAGACAGTCACAACAAAACAGCCGAGATTGCTGTGAAAGTAATAAAGAGGCTGGTAGTAGATAATAGTGAAGATATTACTTATCTAATAACAAGCGAACCCGTTACGATTAAAATTTTGGATGGAAATGGTGAATATACTTGCACTCCCCCCAACTACTCCTCATCCTATCTCAAATGTACGATGGCAGAAAATGGAACAGAAGTTATTATTGAAGGATTGAAAAGAAACTATTTCAATAAAGCAATCACCATCAAGGACAAAGAAGGACAATCCATTGACATTCATATCAAGACTATTGATGAACCTTATTGGGAAAATCCAAGTTATCGTTACTTAATAGCTGGTTCTTATGCTTATCAGTATCTTTCTACAGCAAAAGTTGGTGAAGCTATTTATTCTGAAGAACTTAATATTTCGCTACTAACAATAAAGAGTACAGGAAGTTATGCTTCCGGATTTGCAGTCCAATTTACCGGTAATCTTGAAGAAGGAGCAAAGACCAATGCTGTACTTTATAAAGTTGCTAAAAATGCAATAGATAAAAATGTTGCCTATTCAATAGAAGACTGTAAAATAGATAAAGTAGAAGATGGCTGGTATTGGGTTAGCTTCTTGGAACCCGGTTACACCGTTCGTTCTTACTTTATCACTAAGCAATAATTTATAAACTTGACATATCCGTTTAAAAGCACCCCCATACTTTTAGAATGATAAAACATAAAAAGAAACTGTTCGTACAACACAGTATGCATTTCATGTCTATCTGCATTGTGAACAGTTTCTTTTTATCTTGTCAAGAAGATGCAAGGGAAATGGACTGCAAATCTTTATCTCTTAATATGTTGAATTGATATGAATAGATACAATAATAGACTTCATATTCTAAAAAAAGAACATGAGTCACTTATCTCACGTAAAAATAAGATGATATTTTCCGAAAATGGAATATTCGAGCGCTATAAATATCCTATCCTGACAGCTGCTCATACTCCCTTGGAATGGCGTTATGATTTGAATCCGGAAACAAATCCATACCTAATGGAACGAATCGGAGTAAATGCCACCATGAATTCGGGAGCTATCAAATGGAATGGAAAGTATCTAATAATAGTACGTGTAGAAGGAAACGACCGAAAATCATTCTTCGCCATTGCCGAAAGTCCGAATGGCATAGACAACTTCCGTTTTTGGGAATACCCGATACATTTGCCGGACACAGACCCAAGTGAAACAAACGTCTACGACATACGTTTGACGACCCATGAAGATGGCTGGATTTATGGAATCTTCTGTAGCGAGAGTCTTGACCCGAACGCTGCACCAGGCGACCTGTCTTCCGCCATAGCCAAAGCAGGCATCGTGCGTACTAAAGACTTAAAAAGCTGGGAACGGCTGCCAAACCTGATTTCCCAAAGTCAGCAACGCAATGTTGTATTACATCCGGAATTTGTTAATGGCAAATATGCACTGTACACCCGTCCACAGGATAACTTTATCGACGCCGGCAACGGAGGAGGTATTGGCTGGGCGCTTATAGATGACATTACCCATGCAGAAGTGAAAGAAGAAATCATTATAAACCACCGTCATTACCATACAATAAAAGAGGTAAAGAATGGCGAAGGTCCCCATCCTATCAAAACCCCCAAAGGATGGTTGCACCTCGCCCACGGTGTACGTGCTTGCGCTGCCGGACTGCGTTATGTGCTCTATCTGTATATGACATCTCTGGAAGATCCGACAAAGATAATCGCTGAGCCGGGTGGATACTTAATAGCTCCGGTAGATGAGGAAAGAATAGGTGATGTCTCCAATGTGCTCTTCTCGAATGGGTGGATTGCAGACGAGGACGGAACAGTGTATATCTATTACGCATCTTCCGATACCCGCATGCACGTAGCAACTTCCACCGTAGACAGGCTGATAGATTATTGTCTTCACACCCCGGCAGACGGTTTACGCTCTGCTGCTTCTGTAGAAAACATTTGCAAGCTCATAGAAGCTAACAAATATGTAATGGCAGAACAGGTTTATTTTTAAGGTAATGTGAGCTCAATACTTGAGCAGTATTAGTTGCCCGTCATTGACAAATTCCACGTCAATGACGGGCTTCTTATAAAGCAGGACACAAACCGACATAGATAAGTGCGTATTGCAGGTGAAATAACGCTTATCAAAAGTGCGCATTGCAGGGTATAAATAGGGAATTATTTCCTCTCTTTTTTATTTCTTATAAGTTATAGAATAAACCAATATAGCTATCTTATTTCTTATACGAAACAGAACAATAGAAGTAATATTCAAACAATCGATAGCAAAATAGTATCATTTATTCAAATATAATAATACCATATTTCTTTCTTATAATACCACAATTCCTTTTTTAAATATAATAAAAAAGACAGAAATATACAATATACTGGTTGCACAAACATAATAAGCAAAGCCTATATAGCTTATAAACAGAATATTTGGGCTTCACTTACAAGGTATGAGTTCTTAATCAACAATTAATTACACAAGAAAACAAGAAGCAAAATTGTATCAGAAGCGGCTAAAATAATATTTGCCATACATGCCATTATCCTCTACTTTTGCATCAGACGATTATCAGTTGAAATTTCCATGGATCGATTGATAATTGAACTAGAGTTATAAATCTAATGCAATAAATTATGAGAAGAAAAATTCATTTCTTACTATTCTTATTTCTCTGCATGGCTAGTATTCCACTAGCAGCCCAAGACATTGAAGTGAAAGGAGTAGTAACAGAAGCTACGACAAATGAACCTTTACCTGGAGTCACGGTAAGAGTTAAAGACAAAGACACCGGCACAATAACAGATGCAGATGGTAAATACTCCATCAAAGCAGGCAAAGGGAATACACTAGTATTCTCAACAATAGGTATGAAACAAATAGAAAGAGCTGTTACATCCGGAGCCCCAATCAATGTCACAATGGAAGAAGACAATATCGCTCTTGAGCAGGTGGTAGTGATCGGTTATGGTACAGTAAAGAAAAGTCATCTTTCGGGTGCTGTAGGCTCAGTCAGCGCAAAAGAGCTTAACGGACAGGTGGCTTCCAATGCCGCAACAGCCTTACAAGGAAAGATTCCCGGAGTATCAGTGGCAAGTTCCAGCGGTGACCCCAATGGAAGCATGACGATCAATGTACGTGGTATCAGTTCATTATCTAATAATGACCCGCTTTATGTAATCGACGGATCATTTGGTGACATCAGTATGGTCGATCCTAACGACATCACGTCTATTGAGGTATTGAAAGATGCCGCCTCAGCAGCTATCTACGGTTCACGCGCGGCAGGTGGCGTCATCCTTATCACGACTAAAAGCGGTCGCAAAGACACTCCTACCAAACTGGACATCAACCTCTTTACAGGTATCAGCCATAATCCTAAAAAGCTGAATGTTTTCAATGGAGAAGAATATAGCCGCTTTGCCCGTTACTATAAATTGGCTGGTGACGGCTTCGGAGCTGAAACGGGTGCAGTTCCTTTCGTCGGAGAAGGAACAGACTGGCAGGATGTCATGCTGAATACAGCCATGACCTACAAGGCCAACGCAACCATCAGCGGCGGTTCTAAAACCGGAGCCTATAGCGCATCTATAAGCTACCTGAACAAAGAAGGTATCCTGCGCAATACCGACCACGAGTCTTATAACATCCGCCTGAAAAGCGACTATTCTTTCCTGAATAACCGACTAACTATCGGACAGTCTATGATTGTTCGCCTGGCTCAAGGAAAAGGTAATATTGATCAGGATACAATGTTCGGTATCTTGCAATTCCCTTCAGTAGTTCCGGTATATGATCCGACCAATGCAACCGGATGGGGTACTTCTGCCAATATCAACCTGCCGAATCCTCTAGGATACTCTAATGTAATAGACAACACTAACGAAAGCACCAGAATTTTCCTGAATGCTTACCTGCAAGCCGAAATCATTAAGGACTTAAAATATAAGTTTAACGTAGGTATCAGAAAGGACCATACCAAATCACGTACCTATACGGGTATATATGACTTGGGAACTTTTGGGAAGAATGATGCTCCCGACTTAAAAGAAGGTTCATCCACATACGATTCATGGGTAATAGAAAACACCCTGAACTACGATAAAGTCTTCGGCAAACACAATATTTCTTTGTTAGCCGGTTATTCCGCCCAAAAAGACAAACATTACGGCCTGAACGGAAGCAACTCCGACATTCCGCAGTTTATTGAGACGATGACAGGTAACACAACCACCATGAGCGCTTCCAGCAATCTCAAAGAATTGGCACTGGTTTCTCTCTTCGGACGTGTTATGTACTCTTATGATGACCGTTATTTATTCTCCGCATCTATTCGTCGGGACGGTTCTTCACGCTTCGGCAAAGGACATCAGTATGGTAGTTTCCCATCCGTGTCTGTAGGCTGGAACATCAATCGCGAAAAATTCTTCAAGCCATTAGAGAATGTATTCGACCAACTAAAGATTCGTGCCAGCTACGGTAAACTGGGTAATCAGGAAATTGGGGACAATTATTACCCGACTATCAGTGTGGTGGGTAGTGGTATGAACTATCTTCAAGGCAACAATATCTGGTTCGGACAAATGCCCTATGTAAACGCCGTATCTCCGACTAACCTGACTTGGGAAAATACAGAGACTTACAACATCGGTTTAGATCTTAGCCTACTGAACGGACGACTGACAATGACAGCAGATGCTTATGTGAAAAACACGAATGATGTACTACTTCCTATCCCCTACGCCGGTTCTGCCGGTATCAGCGGATTCTCGATACAGAATGCAGGAAAAATACGTAATAAAGGTTTCGAGTTTGCGGTGAACTACCGTGGTTCTATTAAAGATAAGTTCAACTACTATGTAGGGGCTAATATCAGCACGGACAAGAACGAAGTTATCAAAATATCTACAGGTGGTGACAATATGACTATCTCCGGTTATTCGGCGCATGGTCAGGGCGGACGTGGTATCAATATGTTCCAGGAAGGTCATGCCATGTCTTATTTTAACTTAATTGAAACAGATGGTATTTTCCGCAGTGCAGAAGAAATTGAGAACTATAGAACAGCCGATGGCAAACTGATTCAGCCGGGCGCCCAAGTAGGCGACGTACGTTACAAAGACTGGAATGGCGATGGCTCAATAACCACCGACGACCAGCATGATGTAGGCAGCCCGTTCCCCGATATGACTTTCGGCCTGAGACTGGGTGGAGACTGGAATAATTTCGACTTTAACCTCTTCTTTGACGGTACGGTAGGAAATAAAATCTATAACTACCCGCGCTATCGCCTGGAATCAGGAAACTTCAACGGTAACTACAGTACGACGCTGGCTAACTCGTGGAGACCCGACAACCAGAATACCGACATGCCCCGCTTCTCCGTTACCGACGGTGCGGACAACAAATGGGCTTATACCGACAGATGGCTCGAAGACGGTTCATACATACGTTTGAAAACACTCGATATCGGTTATACATTACCCAAACAGTTGCTAAAAAAGATCAAGCTTGAAAATGTGAGAATCTATACTTCCATAGAAAATCTCTTTACGTTAACCAAATACTCCGGCTACACGCCCGACCTCGGTGAAAGCGGTGTAGATCTAGGTACCACTTACAATGTATTCACAAGAGGAATCGACCAGGGACGTTACCCGCTCCCACGTACATTCTCTTTTGGTATCCAAGTGAATTTATAAGAAAGAACTAACACGTATAATTGAATATAGTATGAAAAAAAATTGGTTATCATATATATGCATGGCAGTCCTTCTTTCAGGAATACTTAGTTCGTGCAATGAATCCAGCTTTCTGGATCTGAAAGATCCCAATCATTTCACGGGGGATAACTTCTGGAAAAACAAGGCAGATGCCGAGAGCGCTCTTGCCGCCGCATATTCTCCTATCAAGTACCAGATGTATGGTTATTTTGGGGCTTTTGACGGTTGGCTAAACCTGAATGGACGTGGAGACGATATCTTCACAATCACTAATGAAGAACCGGGCATGTGGGCTATCGCTAATTTCCAAAACTCACCGACTACGGGAAATGATCCTTATGGCGCACTCTTTACAGGAGTACAGCGCGCAAATGTTGTACTAAGATACATTGACAATGTACCGGCTACAGGAATCACCGAAGAAGACCGTTCCATGATTAAAGGTGAGGCACTTTTTTTGAGAGGTTATCAATATTTCCTGTTAGTTAATAACTACAAAGAAGTGCCCCTGCGTATCATTCCTTCTAATGAGGACGAGCCGAACAAACCGGCAGCCAGCGAAGCGGTACTCTGGAAACAAGCGGAAGATGACTTGACAGAGGCCATCAAATGCAACCTGCCCGTCACCCGTGTAGCAGATGAAAAAGGACGTATTGAGAAAGGAGCTGCTATCGCTATGCTGGCAAAGGTATATCTGACACAGCATAAATATCCGGAAGCTAAAGCTCAATTGGATTTATTATTAAAAGCGCCTTATTATCCGGGACGTTATAACCTAATGGAAAACTTCGCGGAGAATTTCACTACTGCCAAAGAAAACAACGAAGAATCTGTTTTCGAATTGCAATACAGCAGCGACGGCGACTTGACGTGGGGGAATGAAAGCGGCATCAACTTAGGAAGTTCTATTCCGCAATTCATCGGCCCGGTAAACTCCGGTGGCTGGGCAAAAATCATGCCGACTTCATTTATTGTCGGGCAGTTCATTTCTGAAGAACGCCCTGCGGGAGCCGATACCAAGTTTGACAAACGTATGTATCCCAGTCTGTTCTTTAACCCCGAAGCACTTGGCGATGTTGTGAAGAACGAGAGCTGGTACGGCGGAAATTATTCCATGGAGAAACTGTGGGAAGGCAATGCCGGTAAAATGGCCGGCGGTGCTCCAACTTTCAGCATGGGTGACGGTAAATTCCTTCTGAAGAAATACACTGCCTATTATGTAAACGACGAAGCGGCAGACAATATGGGAAACAAAGAAGGAAAAGCCAACAATGTACGTGTCATGCGTTTTGCAGAAGTACTGCTTATGTATGCCGAGGCTTGCGCCAAAACAAACGATGTGACAGGTGCCAGCTATGCCCTGAAACTTATCCGCGAAAGAGCCGGACTGGCAGACAAAACATTCACCCAGGATCAGCTTATGGATCAGATCGAACATCAATGTTTACTCGAATTTTTCGGAGAAGGGCACCGGTTTGACGACCTGAAACGTTGGTACACAACCAATGAAATCAAAACAATCCTCAAAGCAAATGACAAGCAAGGGGCAGACAATTTTCAGGAAAGGAACAGGTATTATCCGATTCCGACAGGCGAATTGAACAACAACTCTGCAATGCAACAAATAGATTTATGGAAATAATCTTTCCAATAACTTATAACAGAAAAATTATGAAAAAAATATATGCACTATTATTCGTATCCTTACTCTTATTTATAGGATATTCTTGTGAAGACGGTAGCCTGAGCCATGGTGATGTATACATCCCGGATCCCGTGGAAGAGTCGGACGAGGATGATGGTTTTGCGACAGAGCCTACAACAACGTCTGTTGTGAGGATGTCTATCGGCGAAGGACATCAGCATCAGATGATTGACGGATTTGGATGTGGTTTTGCAGAATGGTCTCACCGTATCTGGAACAATAACCACAGAGATGCCGTTATGGCAGACCTATTCGGTGACAATGGCTTGAAGCTAAACATATTCCGTGGAGAAGTATTCCCGCACTATCAGGACGACGTCACGGGTGAAATAGAATTTGGCATGGACCGTAACTTCAACCTGCCTGCCGACGAACCTAAATACATGAACAACTATTGGTTCAAATATCACGGTGCGGAATGTGCCGAACAGGTACAGCTAGGCCAGATGTGGCTGGTGGACTATCTATCCAGAAAGCATAAAAGCATGAAGTATATGTTCTCCGTATGGAGTCCACCTAAAAAATGGAAAGATAAAGACAGCAACTCCGGTGGCTCTCTGAAAGCTATTCATTATGAAGATTACGCCAATTATCTGATAGACTTCGTCAAAGAATACGAAAAGAAATTCGGAATAAACATTTATGGCTTATCACCTACCAATGAACCTGATAATACTTTCACTGCATGGTCTACTTGTAAATGGACTCCTGAACAATTGGCAGATTTCAGCCATAACACTTTCCGGAAATCTCTGGACGCGGCCGGATATAATGATAAAAAGATTATAATGGGAGAATGTTCCTCATGGTGGAAAGCAAGTTACTCGTCTTTCCTCACTGCATCCAATCAGTTCTTCAAGAAATGTCTGGAAAGCGAAGCTTCATTGGCAAATGACAACGTCATAGCGGCCGGACACGGATACAGTATGTCCAATTTAGATAATATCTTACCTTTCGATGAAGCAGTTAATGCCAATATTCCTGTATGGATGACCGAGAACTGTGACAACTTAAAACGTTCGGAGGACTGGAATGATGCCATGAAATGGGCAAGAAACTTCCATTACTATCTGGCACAAGCTAATGTAAATGCTTATATCTGGTGGGCCGGAGCCCGTCCTTGCAGCACGACAGGCGAGAACCTTATCCAGTTGGAAGAAGCCATACCGGGCACTACCTACTACAGAGTCCCCCGCTATTATACATACGGGCAGTTCACCAGATTCATCGAAGCCGGCAGTCATCGTGTAGATGTTGAGGCTATTCCTTCTGAAGAGAATCAATTCCCTGCAGAACTTCTGATGTCAGCTTATGTTAAGGATAATACTTATACCATCGTATTAGTGAACAGTTCGGAGAAGGAGTCATTCTCCACTTTAGTTGAGATTGAAGGAAAAAGTTTTCAGAACATGATTGCATACACATCCAGCGAAGACGTAAAATGGCAGCGCAAGAAGTTCAATCCTTCTTTAAGCGGGTTACGTTCCATTACGGTTCCCAAGCTCAGTGTGGTGACAGTTACTGGTAAGATAAAAGATATTGCAGCAGAATAATAGTCAAAATAATACTAGAATATCATGAAAAAGAATCGATTATATATAGCAGGATTCCTGCTTGCAGCCGTCAATTTGTTCTCCGGTTGCAGTGAAGATGATCCGTCCTATGCCAATCTGGTTGCGGACAAGCAGGAATTGACAATCAATCTAGATGAAAAAGCAGAAGGAGTGATTCAGATTATTCAGGGAAACGGTAACTACAAGGTTACCAGTTCGAACGAAGATGTGGTTACCGCTACAATCGACAATGACCAAATACAAGTGACAGGTTTGAAAGCCGGTGACGCAAATGTGACTATTACCGACTGGGCCAGGATGTCAACCAACGTAAAAGTAATTGTTGACCAATTGGTAGACTTGGTTCTGAAAGTATCTTCTACAGTTATGTATCCGAATGAAGACAAGACCATAGAGGTCTATACAGGCAATGGAGGATACAGTATCACTGTTGATAATCCATCAATAGCAAAGGCTGCGATAAATGATAAAGGGCAGATTCAAATTGAATCGCTGGCTCCGGGTACTGCCACTTTCACCGTAAAAGACAGACGGGACAAAACGACAGAACTCATCGTAAAAGTGAAAAAGAGAATGGTAGTCGACAATAGTGAAAATATCCTTTACTTAGTTATCGGCACTCCGGCTACTATCAAAATCCTGGATGGCAATGGTGGATATACCTGCACAGCAGGCGGTTCTGCAACTTACCTGAAATGCTCCATGTCTGAAGACGGTACAGAAGTGATAATTGAAGGACTTAAAAGATACCGTTACAACAACAAAGTCACTATCGCCGACCAGGACGGTGAAAAGATAGAAGTGACCATTACCGCTATTGACGATCCTTACCTGGAGAACCCGTCATATCGCTATATGCTGGCAGGTTCTTATTCTTACCAAAGCCTTTCTACTTCAAAAGTAGGAGAAATAATGCATTCGGCGGATTTCAACTTGTCGCAATTGCTTGTTAAGAGTTCGACAACTTCATCCGCATCCGGTTACGCGGTTCAGTTTACCGGCGATTTGGGAGTAGGCAGCAAGACGAATGCAACACTTTATAAGGTGACAAGAAACGCAGTAGACAAGAATGTAGGATATCCGATAGAAGATTGCCGGATTGATAAAGTAGAAGACGGCTGGTATTGGGTGAGTTTCCTGGAGCCCGGATACACTGTACGTTCCTATTTTATAACCAAAGAATAATTTATAAACTTGACACACATGTATTTCGGAA
>ENA-UEQS01001252-UEQS01001252.1-human-gut-metagenome-genome-assembly--contig:-NODE-1252-length-16704-cov-5.228424_pt1 | contig 16704 bp, 14 predicted proteins | sample MGYA00242953_ERZ507953 | MGnify/ENA primary metagenome ERZ507953 (study PRJEB26167, sample SAMN06115474) | human gut metagenome | host: Homo sapiens | place: China:Jiangsu | collected 2016-07-06...
GAGAACCTTTCTCCAGAAAGGTTCTCCCCCTTCCCCAATCTTCCTCTTTCTCCTCCTCTCCCTCCCCCTCAAAAGGAACGCCATGAACCCGTTGAGCTGGCAAAAACGACTGAGGCCTCTGCTGACGCCGGTTTCGTTGCTGTACCGCCGAATACTGGCCGCGCGCAGGGCAAAATGGGAAAACGAAGGCTCGCCCGCGTTCCGGCCCGCGTGCCAGTGCGTTTCCGTGGGGAACATCGCATGGGGCGGGACGGGCAAAACCCCCGTGGTGGATTGGCTGCTCGGCTGGAGCGAGGCGCGGGGCCTGCGGGCGGTGGTGCTGTCGCGGGGGTATAAGGCACAGCCTCCGGAATTGCCGTTGCATGTGTCGCCGTCACGGACGCCGGGGGAGGCGGGGGACGAACCGCTCATGCTAGCGCTTGAGCACCCGTCCGCTGCGGTGATGGTGGACCCGGACCGCAGACGCTCGGGGCGCTGGGCAGAGGAACGGCTGAGCCCGGATTTGTTCGTGCTGGACGACGGGTTCCAGCATGTGAAGGTGCGGCGCGATCTCGATATCGTCCTCCTGCGGCCCGACGATCTGGGCGACGGATGGGGCCGTGTGATCCCCGCCGGGGCATGGCGCGAAGGCCCGGAAGCGCTGGAGCGGGCCGATGTTTTCATGATCAAGTGCTCGCCGGAAGCGTGGGAGAGCCTGCGCCCGGCCTGCGAACGGCGCCTTGCCGGATTCCGCCGCCCGCTGTTCAGCTTTTCGTTGCGCCCGGGTTCGTTGCGCAAGATCGGAACGGGTGAATGCCGGGATGCCGACGCGTTTGCCGGGAAGCCGTATGCGCTGGCGACGGGCGTGGGCGATCCGGCGCAGGTGTGGGAAACGGTGGCCCGGTTCATGGGCCGCGAGCCCGCCGAATATATTGTTTACCCCGACCACCATGCCTACACGCCGGAAGACGCGGCAAAGCTGGAAGGGCTCGGCATGTCCGTGATCTGCACCAGCAAAGACGCCGTAAAGTTACGGGAACTGAGGCTGGCGGATGCGTGGGCGTTGCGGGTTGAAGCGGCCTTCGGGCCCGCGCTGTGGACCGAGGCCGCTTTCCCGCATTGGCTGGATGCGTGGGCGAAGCGCAAGGGTCTTTTCTAGCCGTTGCGTTTTACCAGGGCTTTGCCCAATTCAAAGGCTTTTTGGCAGTCGATGGGGAACTGCTGTTCCCGATGGCGGGCCTTGTCGGTTTCCGAGAAACGATCGGCCTTGTATTTACTGTAGTCGCTGAATTGGTACGTGTCGTTCACATAGAGGGTTTCGGGCTTGGAGAACACCCTCTGAATGAAAGACTCCATGCTCTGGAAGCTCTCCGTGTAGTGGCTCTCGAGCATGACTTGGTAGGGCACGTTCATGGTGTAGACGAACGCCGTGGGCATCCGTTTCGGGGACAGCGCGGAATAGTCGGCGTCGTAGACGAAATACTGGAAGAGGAGCCTTTCGAAGAACATACGCATCTTGCCGGTAATGCTGTGGAAATAGACGGGCGAGCCGAAGATGATGCCGTCCGCATCGGCGAGGCGCTCCAGAATCGGCGTCAAACCGTCCCGGACGGCGCATTTGCCGTAGCTTTTCCCGCCGAGGCGCTTGCACTCGAAACAGCTCACGCATCCGGAAAAATCGTGGCTGTAGAGATGGATCAGTTCCGTTTGCGCCTGTGGATCGGCCGCCTTCACGCCTTCAAGGGCTTTGTTCAGGATGGTTGCGGTGTTGTGGGTTTTTCTCGGGCTTCCGTTGATGGCATAATACGTCATGGCGTTCTCCTTGCATTTGGGGCCGGGGCTCCGGCCTGATGCATCCAGAGTATTGGGAAACGGCTGCGAAAAACAAGTACGCAGTTTTTTCTGCCTTACACTGTTTGATAATATGGTGTTTTTTCAGGAAATCTATAGGAAGGTCGTTGCCATGGGCGGAAAGAGGCGTACCGGATACAGTACGGAACTTCCCGGCGCGAACGTATACACCGTGCCGTGTCCGATCATCCATGCGCTGAACCTGATCGGCGGCAAATGGAAACTGCCGGTGCTCTGGCATCTGTTCGACGCGGAATCCGTCCGTTACAATGAGCTGAAACGGAGCGTCGTCGGCATCACAAACATCATGCTGACCCAATGCCTGAGGGAACTGGAAGCCGCCGGGCTCGTGCGCAGGAACGATTTCGGAGAAGTCCCCCCACGGGTGGAGTATTCATTGACCGGGCGGGGCAGGGAACTGCTCCCGGCCCTGCGCGAACTCTACAAATGGGGCGAGAAGCAGCTTGCCCGCACCGCCGAGGCCGATCCGCCTTCCTCCTGAGCCGGTTCGCCGCATTCTCACGCATTGCCAGCCCGTTTCATCTGGGCCATACTCTTTCATGCCTCTTTTCCCGTCCCGAATCCGTCATCTTGTAAAGAATCCCCCGGGCGGTCCGGCCGCGCATCGTGCCCCGGCCTGACGCCCGCCTCTAAAAGTCTTAGGAGATGGAGGGGGTCGGGGGCGGGGAGGGGAGGAAGAACCCCTTCTCCAGAAGGGGGCTTCCTCCCCCTCCCCGATTCCTCTTCCCCTTTCTTTCCACATCCAAAAAGGTTTTCCTATGAAAAAACATCCCCGCCAGCGCGGGTACTTTGGCGATACCGTCCGCAAGGGCGCTTCCGGCCCGGCCCGGCCCGGTAAAAAGAACGCTCGCCGCACGGACGACGAACAGACGTTCGTGAGCGTCCCCGGCGGGCTGGACGCTGAGGAGGTGCTGGGGCTGATGGGCAAAATCCGTCATCCCGTGCGCCTCGACGATCTGATCCGTTTCCTTGATTTGTCCCGGCGGGACAAGAAACCGCTTGAGAACCTGCTCGACGCTTTGCAAGCCGAAGGCCGGGTCATCCGGCTTCGCGGCGGCAAATGGGTGGAGGCGTCGCAAGCCCGGATCGTGACCGGCGTGCTGTCCATCCAGCGCTCCGGGGCGGGGTTCGTGACCCCGGACGCGGTGCAGGACTCGCCCGAGGACGCCCCGAAGCCCGTTGACGGCGACAAACGCAACCGTGTGCAATCCCGGTTGCAACCCGATATTTTTATCCATCCCGGCTTTCTTGGCGACGCGTGGCATGGCGACCGCGTGGAAGTGGCCCTGCAACCGGCCCCGCAGCACCGGGGCGGAAAGATGCGGAACCCGGAAGGCCGGATCATCCGGGTGCTCGAACGCCGCCAGAAGGAGTTGGCCGTCCACGTCACCCGGAACCAGACGCAGCGCGGCGTCCTGTGCCGCCCGGCTGATCCCCGGCTCGACTTCCTGCTTGATGTGGACGTTTCCGCGTTGAAGGCCGCGCCGAAAATCGGGGAACTGCTGCTGGTGACGCCGGAAGAGAAGGTTGAAGACGGCCTCTGGCGGGGCACGGCCCGCGTATCGCTCGGGCTTGAGGAAGACGCGATGGTGCAGGAGCGCCTGACCAAGCTGAACCACGAAATCCCGCTGGACTTCCCGCCCAACGTGCTGGCCGAGGCCGCCGAACTGGAAAAGCGCGCGGCGGAAGGCGCGGCGGATTTGGGAGGGCTGAAACCGCTCGGCAGCGTGGAGGACGCGCTGCCCATCGACCGGGTTTCAAAGGCATCCACGTCGAAACGGCAGGATCTGCGCGGCGTGCCGTTCGTGACCATCGACGGCGAGGACGCCCGCGATTTTGACGACGCGGTGTATGTCCGGCGGCTTCCCGGCGCGCCCGACGGCGCGGTATGGGAACTGTGGGTCGCCATCGCGGACGTGAGCCATTTCGTGCTGCCGGGTTCGCGGCTGGACCGTGAAGCCCGAGATCGCGGCAACTCCTATTATTTCCCGACCTCCGTGGAGCCCATGCTGCCTGAGGTTCTGTCCAACGGCCTGTGCAGCCTGCGTCCCGACGAGGATCGGCTGGTCATGGCGGCGCGGGTAGGGTTCGACGATCGGGGCATCCCGCGCACGTCGGCGTTTTTCCCGGGCGTGATCCGGTCGCGGGGACGGCTCACCTATGAAGGCGTGCAGGAGGCGTTGGACCACGGCGGCGAACTGGCGGGGCGGCATCCGTATTTAAAGGACGCCGAAGCGCTGGCGCATCTTCTGCTCGAACGGCGTCAGGCGCGGGGGAGCCTTGATTTCGATTTGCCCGAGGCGCAGTTCATCGTGAATCGTTCCACAGGCGAAGTGGAGGGCATCAAGCGGCGCGTCCGGCTGTTCGCGCACCGGCTGATCGAAGAATTCATGCTGGCGGCGAACGAGGCCGTGGCCCGCTTCCTCACGGAGAAGGGCACGCCGTTCCCGTACCGCATCCATCCCGCGCCCGATCCGGATCGGCTGTCCACGCTGTTCCGCACGCTGGCGTCCACGGACCTCGCCCAGAGCGATCTCCTGACCCTCAAGCGGGGCGAAACGCCTTCGCCGTCGCGTCTCCGGGACATTCTGGTACAGGCCAACGGCACGCCGCAGGAGTACCTTGTGGGGCGGCTCGTGCTGCGCTCCATGATGCAGGCCCGGTACTCTCCGGAGGCGGGCGAGCATTTCGGGCTGGCTTCCCCCTGCTATTGCCACTTCACGTCACCCATCCGGCGCTATGCCGACCTGCTGGTGCACCGGGCGCTGTCCTTTACGCTCGGCGCGACGCCGGGGCCGATCCTCGCCGGGCACAAGCTGCTTATGGCGGCGGACCAGTGCAACGCCCGAGAACGCGCCGCGACCGAGGCCGAACGGGAAATCGCCCGCCGTCTCGGGTGCCTCCTGCTGCGGGAGCGCACCGGCGAGACGTTCACCGGCGTCGTTTCCGGGGTGACGGAGTTCGGCTTTTTCGTGGAGTTCGACGAGATGCCCGTCGAGGGCATGGTGCGGCTCACGACGTTCCGCGACGACTGGTTCGAGTACGATCCGGACCGTCAGGAACTCATCGGCGTGGGTACGGGGCGGCGCTTCCGTCTGGGGCAGGCCGTCACCGTGCGGCTGACCGACGTGCATATCGGACGGCTTGAGGTGAATCTTGAGCTGGAAGGGACTACAGATACGGCGAAAAGATCCAGCTCGCGGCGTTCCGCAGGCGGTAGGGAAGCGCCGGGTAGGTCGTCGGGACGGAAACGGAACGGCTTCGTACCTCGTCATAAAAGGCGCTGAGCTGTTCCGCCAGCCGGAGATCCAGCACTTCCATGACCAGCTCGAAGTTGAGGTTGAGGCTGCGGGGGTCGAGGTTGGCGGAGCCGAGCAGGGTGTATTCGCCGTCGATGAGCAGGAGTTTGGTGTGGGCGAAGGGCGGGGGCTGGCGGTAAATCTTCACGCCCCTGTCCGCCAGCATGGGCATCTGGTGGCGCATGGCCCAGTCCACAAGGCGGTGGTTGTTCTCGCCGGGCAGGATGACGCTCACGTCCACGCCGCGCAGGACCGCGCTCACCAGCTCGCCGTGCAGACGGTGCGGCGGCAGGAAGTACGGGCTCATGATCCGCACGGAATGCCGCGCCGCCGAAATCTGGGCGCAGACGAGATCGAGGATGGTATCCTCGGGCGTGCCGGGGCCGTCCATGAGGATGCGGCACAATGAGCTCCCTTGTTTCTTCACGGGATGCACGGTGAAGTTCGCGTGGTCCCCGGTGGCGAAGCTCCAGTCCATGAGGAAGGCGATTTCAAGCTGCTGCGCGATGGGGCCGAGGCAGCGGAAGTGCACGTCCTGCACCCGTGAGCGGCGCTTCAGGTTGGCGAGGTGGTTCTGGGAAATGTTCATGCCGCCGGTGAAGCCTGTTTCGCTGTCACAGATCAGGACTTTGCGGTGCGTCCGCAGGTTGATGGAAAACTGGGGCGGGATGAGGCGTGGCGGCAGGAAGTAGGCGAGCTTGACGTCCGGGCCGAGGCGTTTGCGCCAGCTCGGCCACAAGTGGAAGGAGCCCACGCCGTCCATGAGCAGGCGCACGTCGCATCCGCGTTCGGCAGCGGCGCGCAGGGCGGCGGCGAAGCTCTTGCCCACTTCGTCGTAACCGAAAATGAAACTCGACAGGAAGACCCGTTCCTTGGCCTCGCTGATGGCCTTGAGCATGACCGGATAGGCGGCTTCGCCGTTGTGCAGCACGGTGAGGTCGTTGCCTTCGAGCATACAGCGGCCGGTGATGCTGGAGCCGGGGTTGACGAGGTAGTGCCATGCGTGCGGGACTTCGGCCTTGTCGATGAACCCTTCCGGTTTTTCCGTCAGTGATTTGCCGTGCAGATCCACAAGGCCGCCCATGACTTTCTGGGCGGCTTTTTCCATAAGCCGGACGGCTTGGCTGTCGATCCGGGCGATCCCGAACAGCCAGTACAGCGGCAGCCCGACCGGGGGCATGAACAGGATGATGGCGATCCAGCCGAGGGCCGCCCGCGAGTCCCGCTTGTGCAGCAGGGCATGGCAGGCGCTGTAGACGGCGAACCCGTGCATGATGGCCACGAAGCTCAGAAGGATCACCGTGTTCGGGACGAAGATCAGGCACGCAACGGCCAGCAGCGCGAGCAGGAGAGAGATGTAGAGCATAGGCGGGTGGGGGAGAAGGGCCTCTCTTGGAATCTCCAGCCCCGGACCCTACTCCGAATCTGCTGTGGGCGAGGAGATGCGGCAGGCCTTCCTGCCCTGCATAGGACGCCGACGGGGAAGCTTCTTCCGCGCGGCTTTAGCGGCCGGGGAGCTCGGGAGAGGAAGGGGCTGTCTGGCTGGGGAGGAGAGCCTTTCTCGAGAAAGGCTCTCCTCCCCAGCCTGTTCGTCCGGTAGCGTACCGGAAGCTTTTTACCGTACGACGAGTACGGGGACGGTGGCGAGGGTAAGCACCTTGTGGGTGACGCTGCCGAGGAGAAGTCCTTCGATGTCGCTGCGGCCGCGGGAACCCATGACGATCAGGTCGCACTTCATGTCTTCGGCGGTTTCGATGATGCCTTCGGCGGTAGAGGTATGGAGAACAATCTTTTCGCGGCAGGCGATGTTGTCCTTGGCGATGACGTCCATGACGGGCTGGGTGATGAGGCTGGCGTCGGTCTTGACGGCCTCTTCGGCTTCCTTGCGCGCATCGCCGCCGATGACGTTGGGGATGGGGGGGAGGACCGTGGCGACGACGATCTCGCCGCCTTCGCGGACGAGGCTGACGGCGTGGGCCACGGCGTGCATGGAGTGTTCGGAACCATCGACGGGCAAGAGGATGCGGTTGTAAGCCATACGTGCTCCTTAATATTGACGCTGATGCGTCTGTTTGAAGGGATCGCAACGTATGTTACACGGGCTGGAACGAAGTGACAAGGCTTCTATTCGCCGGGCGGGAACGCTGCGGAAACGGTGCGGATACGCTGGAACGCCGCATGGTTGCAAAAACATGGAGAGGCCGTTTCCGGCCGGGCCTCAGATTGACAATAACGTCCCGCCAGAGTACATTTATCCATTCCATTTTTATCTCTCACATTTACGGCCTCCGGTGTGCGCGACCTCCCGGAGCGTCTTTGTCCTCAGGAGGGCACGATGTCCAAAATTTTGAGCAAAGGCCTGACCTTCGATGATGTGTTGTTGGTGCCCGCCTATTCTGAAGTCACGCCGGATGTGGTGGACGTGACCGCTTGGCTGACTCCGTCCATCTCTCTGAATATTCCGCTGGTTTCCGCCGCGATGGATACCGTGACCGAGTCCGCGATGGCCATTTCCATGGCCCGCGCCGGCGGCATCGGCATCCTGCACAAGAATATGAGCATCGAGCGCCAGAAGCTGGAGATCGAAAAGGTCAAGAAATCCGAAAGCGGCATGATCATCGATCCCATCACCGTCGAGCCCGACGACACCGTCGAGCACGCGCTGGATCTCATGCACGCGTACCGCGTGTCCGGCCTGCCCGTGGTCCGGGAAAAGAAGCTGGTCGGCATCCTGACCAACCGCGACGTCCGTTTTGTTGAAGATCTCGCCGGGACCAAGGTCCGGGACGTGATGACCAGCGAAAACCTGATCACCGTTCCCACCGGAACCACGCTTGAGGAAGCCAAGCACCACCTGCACACCCACCGCATCGAAAAGCTGCTCGTGGTTGACGAAAAGGGTGAGCTTGCCGGGCTTCTTACCATGAAGGACATCGACAAGGTCGAGAAGTACCCCAATGCCTGTAAGGACAGCAAGGGCCGCCTGCGCGTCGGCGCGGCCATCGGCGTGGGCCCGGAAGGCGAGAAGCGCGCCGCCGCCCTCATCGCCGCGGGCGTTGACGTGCTCGTGCTCGACTCCGCGCACGGCCACTCCAAGAACATTTTGGATGCCGTGTCCGCCATCAAGGGCGCGTTCCCGGATTGCCAGCTCGTCGCGGGCAACGTGGCGACCTATGAAGGCGCCCGCGCCATGCTGAAGGCCGGCGCCGACACCGTGAAGGTGGGCATCGGGCCCGGCTCCATCTGCACCACGCGCGTCGTGGCCGGTGTGGGCGTTCCGCAGGTCACCGCCATCATGGAATGTTCCCGCGCCGCCCGTGAAATGGACCGTTGCTGTATCGGCGACGGCGGCATCAAATTCTCCGGCGATGTGGTCAAGGCCCTCTCCGCCGGAGCGAATTCCGTCATGGTCGGCAGCCTGCTCGCGGGCACCGAGGAAAGCCCGGGCGAAACCATCCTCTATCAGGGCCGTACCTACAAGATCTATCGCGGCATGGGGTCCATCGACGCCATGAAGGAAGGCAGCTCCGACCGTTACTTCCAGCAGAAGAGCAAGAAGCTCGTCCCCGAAGGCATCGTGGGACGCGTGCCCTTCCGCGGCTTGGCCAGCGAGACCATTTACCAGCTTGTGGGCGGCGTCCGCTCCGGTATGGGCTACTGCGGCGCGGCGACCATTCAGGAACTCTTCGAAAAATCCCAGATGGGGGAAATCTCCGCCGCGGGCCTGCGCGAAAGCCATGTCCACGACGTCATCATCACCAAGGAAGCTCCCAACTATCGCGTGGACAACGCGTAAGTCCCCTTTCGGCGGGGAGGGTCCTCCCCGCCGCCTTCCCGGACGCCCCGGGATTCTCATTGACACTGACAGACTCTGAGACAACGCTGTCTCTCGAACAAAAGGACATACGATGCCCAGTAAAGTTATCATTATAGACTACGGCTCTCAGGTTACGCAGCTCATCGCCCGTCGGGTGCGCGAAGCCGGCGTCTATTCCGAAATCCACCCCTGCGTCGTCACCGCCGCGCAGGTGAAAGCCATGCAGCCCTCCGCAATCATCCTGTCGGGTGGCCCCGCGAGCGTGGGGGAAAAGGACGCTCCCGCGCTGGACAAGGGATTCCTTGACCTCGGCGTGCCGGTCCTCGGCATCTGCTACGGTATGCAGCTTCTGGCCTTCAACCTCGGTGGTGGGTTGGAACAGTCCGAAACCCGCGAGTATGGCCCCGCCGACTTGCGGTTTGTCCGTTCCTGCGCCCTGTGGGACGGCATCGATCTGACCAAGCTTTCCCGCGTGTGGATGTCCCACGGCGATACCGTGAAGACGCCTCCGGCGGGTTTCCTCGTTACCGGCAGCACCGATACGCTCGAAGTGGCGGCCATGGCCGACGAGGCCCGCAAGATCTACGCCGTGCAGTTCCACCCCGAAGTGCACCACTCCGTGGACGGCGACACCATGCTCCGCAACTTCCTGTTCAAGATCGCCAAGATCACCCCGGACTGGACCATGTCTTCCTTTGTGGAGCGCGTGATCAACGAAGTGCGCGAAACCGTGGGCGACGGGCATGTGGTCTGCGCGCTCTCCGGCGGTGTGGACTCCACCGTGGTCGCCGTGCTGCTGCACAAGGCCATCGGCAAGAACCTGCACTGCATCTTTGTGGATAACGGCGTGCTCCGCTCCGGCGAAGGCGACGAGGTCGTCACCTACCTGCGCGAGCACTTCGATCTGAACCTCAAGCTGGTGAACGCGCAGGATCGTTTCCTCGATCTGCTCGCCGGGGTCGAAGACCCTGAGAAGAAGCGCAAGATCATCGGCCATACCTTCATCGACGTCTTCGATGAAGAGGCGCGCGCCATCGGCAACGTGGAATGGCTGGCTCAGGGGACCCTCTATCCCGACGTGATCGAGTCCGTGTCCCACAAGGGGCCGAGCGCGGTCATCAAGAGCCACCACAACGTGGGCGGCTTGCCGGAAAAGATGAACATGAAGCTCATCGAGCCGCTGCGTGAACTGTTCAAGGATGAAGTGCGTCAGGTGGGCGCGGAACTCGGTATGCCCGAATCCGTCATCTGGCGTCAGCCGTTCCCCGGTCCCGGCCTCGCCATCCGCGTGATCGGCGAAGTGACCCGTGAGCGGTTGGATATCCTCCGCAAGGCCGACACCATCGTGCAGCAGGAACTGCGTGATGCCGGCTGGTATCGTAAGATTTGGCAGGGCTTCGCCGTGCTGCTCCCGTTGAAGACGGTGGGCGTCATGGGCGACGGGCGCACGTACGAGCATGTCATCGCCCTGCGCTGCGTGGACAGCGTGGACGCCATGACCGCCGACTGGGCACGTCTGCCGTATGATCTGCTGGAACGGATTTCCAGAAGGATCATCAACGAAGTCAAGGGAGTGAACCGTGTGGTGTACGACGTCTCCTCGAAGCCGCCGAGCACCATTGAATGGGAATAGCGAGGCATTATCATGTTTGGTATTGGCGGTACAGAACTGCTGGTGATTCTCGTCGTAGCGCTGATTGTCCTTGGTCCTAAAAGCGTTCCTCAGATCGCACGGACGCTCGGCAAGGCCATGGGCGAATTCCGCAAGGTTTCTACGGAATTCCAGCGGACACTGAATACGGAAATCGAGCTCGAAGAGCACGAAAAGCGCAAGCAGGAAGCGGAAAAGGAACTGTTCGGCACCGAACAGAAAGCCACCGCGGCTACGAAGCCCGCTGAAGCGGCTTCTCCCGCCGCCAAACCGGCCGCCGCAGCGACGGCAGCCGCCCCGACGGAAACCGACGCTTCCGTAAAGGGTTAGGCATGACAGAACGCGAAGACAAGACCCCCGTCGCGCCCTCCGGCGCGGCGGAGGAACAGGAAATCTTGCTGGATTCCCCGATTGTGGAGTCCGAGGACGAGCCCGGGGCGGTAGACGCTCCGGGCGTCTCCGGTTCGAAGGAGCCGGACGAAGCCGCCGTTGAATCCACGCCCGTGGTTGAAGAAGCCGCCGTCGAACCGGTTCCTCCGGTTGAGGAAGCCATTGCCGGGAATCCGGAAGCGGCGGCCTCCGCCGATGCCGACGCTTCGGCGGGGCTGCCCGAAATCCCCGAGGGCGCGTCGTCGGCTTGGCCGCAAGAGGAGACATTGCCCGCGCCCGCCGCTGGCGGTGAGCCTCCGGCCCCCGTCGACCCTCCTTCCGGGGAGGAAGAAGAGCCGGAAGAAGAACGGCCCATGACCCTGCTGGAGCACCTCGGGGAGCTGCGCAAGCGCCTCGTGCGTGGTTTCTTGGCCATCCTGATCGGCTTTTTCGCCTGTTACGGCTTCGCCCAGCAGTTGTTCTATTATCTTTCCCTGCCGCTGTTGAAGGTCATGCCCGCCGACTCCAAGTTCATCTATACAGGGGTTGCGGAAGGCTTCTTCGTCGACATGAAGGTCGCGTTCGTGGCCGGCGTGTTCGTGGCGTGCCCGTTCCTGTTCTATCAGATCTGGGCGTTCATCGCGCCGGGCCTGTACGAGGAGGAAAAGAAGTACATCATCCCGTTGGCCCTGTCTTCGGCGCTGTTCTTCATTTTGGGCGGGGTGTTCTGTTATTTCGGGGTATTCCCGTTCGCTTTCGAGTTTTTCATGAGCTATTCGACCGACAATATCGTGGCGATGCTGTCGATCGACGAATACTTGAGCTTCGCGCTCAAGATGGTGCTTGCCTTCGGGCTTATTTTCGAAATGCCGCTGTTCAGCTTCTTCTTGGCGCGTATGGGCCTCATCACCGCGCAGAAGATGCGCGAGGTGCGCAAATACGCCATCTTGGCGCCGCCGGACGTGTTCTCGCAGCTTATGATGGCGGGACCCATGATTGTGCTGTATGAAGTCAGCATCTGGGTGGCCGTGCTTGTGGGCAAGAAGAAGGCGGAGCGGGAAAAGGCGGCCGAGGAAGGTGGAGCATGATCCGTACCGGACACGTCGCCAGAACCACGGCGGAGACCGATATCGATTTGACCTTGTGCCTTGAAGGCAGCGGCAAGACGTCCGTCGCCACCGGTTTTGGCCTGCTTGATCACATGCTCACCCTGACGGCGTTCTGGGCCGGGTTTGATTTGTCCCTGACCTGCAAGGGCGATACGCATATCGATGCGCATCACTCCGCCGAAGACATCGCCCTTTGCCTTGGCCAGGCGTTCGCTCTGGCCGTGGGCGACCGGAAGGGCATTGCCCGCGTGGGGTTCGCCCGCGTGCCGATGGACGAGGCGCTGGCCGAAGTGACGCTCGATATTTCCGGGCGCCCGTGGCTGGAGTGGCGGGGTGACGAGTTGCTGCCGCCCGTGCTCGCGGGTGAGGAGCGTGACGTCTGGCGCGAGTTCTATAAGAGTTTTGCCGCCGCCGCCCGCATGAACGTGCATGTCGCTTTTCTGTATGGCCGGAACGGGCATCATTTGCTGGAATCCGCGGCTAAGGGGTTGGGGCTTGCCTTGGCTCAGGCCGCTTCTCTCACAGGTAACGTGGTGCGGAGCACCAAAGGGAGTCTCGACTGATGAGCAGACTGACACGCCGTTTTTTCTGTCTCGCGGTTTTGGCCGTTTCCATATCTCTGCTTGCGGCCTGTCAGAAGACGACGCCCAGCACTCCGGACCTCCCCGATTTGAAGGTCGGCGTCGTCGGCGTGGAACAGCCCAAGGGGACGACGGATTTGCTCGCGGGATTCATTCCTGAAGATCGCGTGTTGGCCTCGGATCAGGCTGTGGCCACGTTCAATGAAGAACTCATGAAGCTTTTGAAGACCACGACGCACCGCTCGTACGTGTTCATCCCCAAGGCCGGGGGCGCTGATCCTCGCGAACGCAATGGCGCGCTGGCCCACTGGGCCAAGATCGGGAAGGACATGGGCGTGGATCTGCTCATCGTCCCGCAAATCCTCGACTGGCGTGAACGGGCCGGGAGCAGCGCGGGTGTGACGACGTCCGCCGCCGTGAATATGGACTTCTATCTGATTGACGTGCGCGAACCCGGCGGCGCGTTGGTGTCCCGCTCCCACTTCAAGGAAAAGCAGGTCGGCCTGAGCGACAACCTGATGAACTTCGATACGTTCCTCAAGCGCGGCGCCAAGTGGCTTACGGCGCAGGAGCTGGCGATGGAAGGGATGCAGAAGATGATCAAGGAGTTCGGTTTATGATCCTTTTTCCCGCAGTGGATATCAAAGGGGGGCAGGCTGTGCGCCTCAGGCGCGGGCGTGCCGACGACTCCACGGTCTTTTCCGACGATCCGGTTGCGGCGGCGCTGCAATGGCAGGAGCAGGGCGCAAAGTTCCTGCATCTTGTGGATCTGGACGGCGCGTTTGAAGGTGTGTCGCCGAATACGGATCTGGTCCGCCGGATTTGTGAAGCCCTTTCCATCCCCGTACAGCTTGGCGGCGGTATCCGTGACGAGGAAACCGCCCATCGCTGGCTTGATGCGGGTGTGGCCCGTCTGATCATCGGTACGCTGGCTCTGGAAGATCCCGCCCGTTTCGCGGCGCTGTGCCATGCCTGCCCCGGTCGCATCGGCGTTTCGTTGGATGCGGAAAACGGACGCCTGAAGACCCGTGGCTGGGTGGGGGATACGCCGTATACGGTGGATGATGTGGTTCCCCGTCTGGCTGAAGACGGCGCGGCATTCCTCGTGTATACCGACATCGAGCGTGACGGTATGCAGACCGGCGTGAACGTGCCCGCCCTGACGCATCTGGCCCGGACGAGCAAGGTGCCGGTGATTGCCGCCGGCGGCGTTGCCACGTTGGATGACGTGAAGGCGTTGTATCCGCTGTCGGTATCCGCGAACCTTGAAGGCGCGATCAGCGGACGGGCTATTTACGAAGGCACTCTGGATCTGCGCGAGGCCATGGGCTGGATCGCCGCGCAGGAGCGGTAGTTTTGACGTGGGGGAAGGGGAGAGCATCCCACGGTTCTCCCTCCCTTGCCCCACGCCCCCAACACTCCCTCTCTCAAGACTTTTGGCGTTATCGGATCCTTGTTCGGAAAGGTGCTGAAAGCGAAAGCGTGGGCATGCTTTTCAGTTTTTGGGGAGAGGGGCTGTTTGGGAAGGGAAAACATTCCGTAAAAATAGCGGGGAAGAAGGCGTACCTTTTAAAGATGGCTTTGGAGACTGTTTTTGGCGGGGGTATGAAAAAAACGGTTGACTTTCATTCCGGGGTTCGCTAAAAGCTTCCTCACGCATGGGGTTGTAGCTCAGTTGGGAGAGCGCTTGAATGGCATTCAAGAGGTCGTCAGTTCAATTCTGTCCAGCTCCACCAGATTTTTAAAGCTGATTCAATTTGGATCAGCTTTTTTTATTGCATGAAGTTGCATAATAAAATGGTTGAGGAGCCTTTCCGACCGCCTTTTAGGCGGGATACGGAAGGCTCCTTATTTTTTTGCTCATATCCCGAAACGGGACACGCGGAGATGGCAGCCGCCTCTGCCCGTGCGGGCCGTAAAATCCTGATGGTACGCTTCGGCGGGGTAAAAGGCGGAGGCCGGGAGCAGTTCGGTGGCCACCGCATAGCCGTGTTCCCTGAGCTTTTCCATGAGGGAAAGGGCTGTGGCTTTCTGCCGCTCATCTTTGTAGAAAATCGCTGAACGGTATTGTGTGCCGATATCCGGGCCCTGTCTGTTGATCTGGGTAGGATCATGGATTTCAAAGAACAGGCGGGCGAGTTCCTCGAAAGAAACCTTTGCCGGATCGTAGGTTACGCGGACCGCTTCGGCGTGGCCGGTCCTGCCCGTGCAGACCTGTTCGTAGGTGGGGTTCGGCACCGTACCGCCCGTGTAGCCCGACTCCGCGTCACAGACACCGGGGACGGACTGGAAAGCGTCCTCCACTCCCCAGAAACAGCCGCCCGCGAAGATGGCCTCTTCCGTGCATTCGGATGTTTTTTCTGGTATGAATTCAAGCGACAAGGAATTGACGCAATGCCGCGTGTTTTTTGGGGTGAAGCGTTCGCCTTCGAAGACATGCCCCAGATGGGCCCCGCAGGCGGCGCAGACGATTTCCGTCCGGTGGCCATCCGGATCGGGGCGGCGGAGCACGGAGCCGGGCACGGCGTCGTCAAAGGACGGCCAGCCGCATCCGGAGTCGAACTTGTCGCCCGAGCGGTAGAGCGTTGCGCCGCAACGCCGGCAGGCATAGGTTCCGTCGGCCTTATGGTTCCAGTAGCGCCCGCTGAACGGCGGTTCCGTCGCGCCGTGGGCGATGACCTGTTCTTCGTCGGGAGTGAGGGGTCGCATGGTGCCTCCTTGTGTTATCAGCATATATGATACAAGTATGATCCCTGAGTGGAAAGACAATGATACCTTTTGCCGGGCCCGGTTAGGGATGGCACAACTTTTTATTTCGGAGAAAGTATGGTCTCAACTGCCGTTCGTACCTTTGCGAGGGGCATCCCCTGGAATCTCTTTTTGCTGACCCTCGGATGCGGCCTGTTCGCACTCGGCGTGAAAGCCATCGCCATTCCCCATATGCTCATTTCCGGCGGCGTATTCGGGACGGCGCTTCTGATCAATTACATGACGGAAACCCTGAGCCCGGCCGTGTGGAATGTGCTGCTCAACATTCCTATCTTCATTGCGGGCTGGCTGTTCGTGGGGCGGCGTTTCGTTCTGTACAGCCTGTACGGGCTGGCCGTGGTCTCCGTGGCCACGCAATATTTGGACATGACCATCAACATCACCGATCCGATTCTCGCAAGCATCGCCGCGGGCTGCATCTGCGGGCTCGGGCTCGGCATCGTACTGCATTCCATCGGCTGCGATGGCGGGTTGACCATCATTTCCATCGCCCTGCACAAGCGGTATGGCATCAGCGTCGGGCAATTCAGCCTGCTGTACAACATCACGCTGTTTGTACTGGCCTTTTCCATGTATAATCCGGACAGCATGTTGTATTCGCTGATCATGATTTTTGTGTACTCCAAGGTGATGGACTACGTTTCGACCATCTTCAACCAGCGGAAAATGGTGTTGATCATTTCCACGCAGCACGCCGCAATCCGTGAAGACATCCTGACGCATCTGCACCGGGGGGCCACGCTTCTGTCCGGTTCCGGCGGTTTCACCGGCGAGCAGAGGCCCGTGCTGTTGACCGTCGTGCAAAACTATCAGATCCGGCTGTTGGAAGAGCTCATTTTCCGGCATGACAAGCAGGCGTTCGTCATCATCGAGAACACGCTGAACGTCCTCGGCAAGGGGTTCTCCTGTGTAAAGGAATATAAATGAAGAAATGCACCTTGCCGGTCGCGGATCCGCTTTTGAAGGGGCTCTGTCGATTTCCTCCGGCAGGGTTTTCTGGTATCTGAGAGGCAGCGAGCCGGAATATCCGGCACGCGATCCGACACCTTCAACCGTGGAGAACCGTCATGTCCGAAGAACAACAGGTGCGCCTGAACGTGCATACCGAGAAAATGGGCACCTCCTACGCGAATGCCTTTCAGGTTCGTTACTCGCAGGATGACGTGCTGGTTTCCTTTGGCGTCAGCCTGACCGATCTCTCTGCCGAGCCGGGTGTGAAGGGCGTCGTCACCGCCGACATGCTGGAGCGTATCGCCAT
>ENA-UEQS01001272-UEQS01001272.1-human-gut-metagenome-genome-assembly--contig:-NODE-1272-length-16586-cov-8.323399_pt1 | contig 16586 bp, 7 predicted proteins | sample MGYA00242953_ERZ507953 | MGnify/ENA primary metagenome ERZ507953 (study PRJEB26167, sample SAMN06115474) | human gut metagenome | host: Homo sapiens | place: China:Jiangsu | collected 2016-07-06...
ACACCAACCAACAAACCGCTCTTCAGCGCTTTGGGAAGTTTAATACCGATACATACTCCTAAAATCGTGAAAATGATCGGCATCATTACTGCCGCTCCAAGACCGATAATGTACTTAAATACTTCTTCCATTCTGTTCTATTTTTCTCTGTTTTAATGATAATTTACTGTGTTTCCCCAGAGGGCATTAGTTTTAAACCGTGCCAAAAGTAAGACCTTTTTTGCTTTCTTCCAAAACGAAACTCTTAATTTATCAGATATTGCATCAAAAATGGACATTTTTGACGTTTGCGTGCACAAAAATAGTCGTTTCCGTACACGAAAAACAAAAAATGCACCTAGTTGATTAAAAATTCCTATCCGGTTTGGAAGAAATACACTACTTTCGTAGCGTGAAAAACAAGTATGTTGAATCCTTAAAATAACAAACCATGAGACGAACCCTTGCATCTGTTCTTTTTATATTGCTTACACTGGCTGCAATCATTCCCCCGATGTCGGCGCAGCAGGTAGATAAGAAACTCCCCTGGTCTGTACGAATGACTCAATCAGAAATGATCCGTTGGCCGGAATCCTGGCAACTCGACTTTCAGCCCAAGCTAAAGTGGGATTATTGTCACGGTCTTGAATTGGGAGCCATGCTTGATGTCTATGATACGTATGGTGACAAGAAAATCCGCGACTACGCTATTGCATACGCAGATACAATGGTGCACGCCGACGGAACGATTACCGCCTATAAATTAACCGATTACAGTCTGGATCGCATCAATTCCGGGAAAATTCTTTTCCGTATTTATGAGCAAACCAAAGATCCGAAATACAAGAAAGCGCTCGATCTGCTTTACAGCCAGTTTGGAGGACAGCCCCGTAATGATGATGGCGGTTTCTGGCACAAGAAAATTTATCCGCATCAGATGTGGCTGGACGGACTTTACATGGGAGCTCCTTTTTATGCAGAATATGCATTCCGCAACAACCTTCCGAAAGACTATGCGGATATAATTAACCAGTTTGTCACTTGCGCCCGCCATACTTACGACCCGAAAAACGGACTTTACCGTCATGCGTGTGATGTCAGTCGCACCGAACGTTGGGCGGATCCGGTCACGGGGCAGTCGAAGCACTGCTGGGGACGTGCTATGGGGTGGTATGCCATGGCGTTGGTAGATGCGCTGGATTTTATTCCGAAGCACGAAGCAGGGAGGGATTCGCTGCTTGCTATTCTGAATAATATTGCTGTGCAGGTAAAGAAACTGCAAGACCCGAAAACTGGAGGCTGGTATCAGGTCATGGATAGAAGCGGAGATCAAGGAAACTATGTCGAATCGTCCTGTTCCGCCATGTTTATCTACTCCTTGTTTAAGGCTGTCCGCAAGGGATATATTGATAAATCTTATCTGGATGTAGCGTTGAAGGGCTATAAAGGTTTCCTTGATAATTTTATCAAAGTGGATAGGAACGGCCTGGTAACCATAACCAAGGCTTGTGCAGTAGCCGGGTTGGGAGGAAAAGTATATCGTTCCGGTGATTACGACTATTATATTAATGAAACAATCCGTAATAACGACCCCAAAGTTGTGGGGCCATTTATCATGGCTAGCTTGGAATATGAACGTTTACAAAAGTAATTTATGCCGATGAAAGGGACTATTTTTAAAGGGATATTGCTAATTCTCTTTCTTGGTGTAGGAGAGACGGCAGTTTATTCGCAACAACAGCAGCGCAAAGATACGTTGGTCGTCACACGCGACAGGACAGGAGATTACCGCAATATTCAGGAAGCAGTGGAAGCGGTCCGCGCTTTTATGGATTACACAGTGACAATTTATATCAAGAACGGCACGTATAAAGAGAAGCTGGTAATTCCCTCTTGGGTCAAGAACGTTCAGTTGGTAGGCGAAAGCGCCGAAAATACGATTATCACCTACGACGACCATGCCAATATTAACAAAATGGGAACATTCCGCACGTACACCGTCAAGGTATCGGGCAACGATATTACTTTCAAGGACTTAACGATTGAAAATAATGCGGCTCCTTTGGGACAGGCCGTGGCACTTCATACCGAGGGTGACCGGCTGATGTTCATAAACTGCCGTTTTCTGGGAAATCAGGACACTATCTATACCGGTTCGGAAGGGGCCCGGCTCTTATTTACCAACTGTTACATCGAAGGTACTACCGACTTTATCTTCGGACCTTCCACTGCACTTTTCGAATACTGTGAGCTGCATAGCAAACGTGATTCGTATATCACTGCCGCTTCTACTCCTCAAAATATAGAATTTGGCTATGTCTTCAAGAATTGCAAGTTGACTGCTGCTCCGGGAGTGAAAAAGGTCTATCTGGGCCGTCCGTGGCGTCCGTATGCAGCGACAGCTTTTATTAACTGTGAGTTTGGAAACCATATCCGTCCCGAAGGTTGGCACAACTGGAAGAATCCGGAGAATGAAAAAACAGCCCGTTATGCCGAATTTGGCAATACGGGCGAAGGCGCAAAGACTGAAGGACGTGTGGCATGGACCGAACAGCTTACAAAGAAAGAAGTATTGAAGTATACACCGGAGAATATCTTTAAAGAAGATAGCAATTGGTATCCTTATAAATAGGAACAGATAAGATGTCCGATCGGTCGGGGAGCTTGAAGCTTTTGTTTCCTAAGCTCGAAATCCAGGTTCCGAGGCGGGGAAACTGTAGTTTCTCTATGTGGGAACTGGAGTTTCTGCCTGTGCACACTACAGCTTCTAACGCTTGAAACTAAAGTTTCAGAGCCTTGAAACTGAACTTGTTCAGGTGCAAGACAAAATGTTGCAGGTGGCAGATAAAACGAAGAAGAACTAAAAGAGCGTGAAGAATATGAAAACACTAGGGGCTAAAATGATAGGATTACTGGTAGCAGCCTTTATCCTCTGTTCCGCATTTCGTGCGGATAAACCGGTCGTAACTGTCTTTATGATAGGAGATTCTACTATGGCCAATAAGAAACTGGACGGAGGAAATCCCGAACGTGGCTGGGGAATGGTACTTCCCGGATTCTTCTCCGAGGATATCAGGATAGATAATCATGCTGCCAATGGTCGAAGTTCCAGAAGTTTTATCAATGAAGGCCGCTGGGAAAAAGTCATTTCTAAGGTGAAAAAGGGAGATTATGTCTTTATCCAGTTCGGGCACAATGATGAAAAAGCTGATCCCACCCGCCATACCGATCCCGGAACCACCTTCGATGATCATCTTCGTCGCTACGTGAACGAGACTCGAGCCAAAGGGGGAATCCCCGTATTGTTCAATTCCATTGTCCGCCGTAACTTTGTTCAGCCTAAGGACACTTCCATTTCAAAAGATGTCCGCCGGACACCGGGGGAAAGTGAACCGCCCAAAGAAGGAACCGTTTTATTCGATACTCACGGAGCTTATCTGGATTCTCCGCGTAATGTGGCGAAAGAACTCAGAGTTGCATTTATTGATATGAATAAGATAACACACGACTTGGTGGAAGGACTCGGTCCGGTAGAGTCAAAGAAACTGTTCATGTTCGTCGAACCGGATCAGGTTCCCGCCTTCCCGAAAGGCCGCGAAGACAATACTCATCTGAATGTATATGGTGCACGTGTGATTGCCGGGTTGGCAGTAGAGGCAATCGGCAAAGCAGTTCCGGAACTGGCACCATATATCCGCCACTATGATTACGTGGTGGCACAAGACGGAAGCGGTGATTTCTTCACCGTTCAGGAAGCGATTAATGCGGTTCCCGATTTCCGTAAGAACATCCGCACCACGATTCTGATACGTAAAGGTACTTATAAAGAAAAGATTATCATCCCCGAAAGCAAGATTAATGTCTCCTTGATCGGAGAAGAAGGCGCGACGTTGACCAATGACGACTTCGCCAACAAGAAAAATGTATTTGGCGAGAACATGGGAACTTCCGGTTCATCGAGCTGCTATATTTATGCACCGGACTTTTATGCAGAGAATATCACTTTTGAGAACTCCGCCGGTCCCGTCGGGCAGGCAGTTGCCTGCTTTGTCTCCGCCGACCGTGCCTTCTTCAAGAACTGCCGCTTTTTAGGTTTTCAGGATACCCTCTATACTTACGGCAAGCAAAGTCGCCAATATTATGAGGACTGTTACATCGAAGGAACAGTTGATTTCATTTTCGGTTGGTCTACGGCTGTCTTTAACCGTTGCCACATTCACAGCAAACGGGACGGCTATGTGACCGCACCTTCTACCGACCAAGGGAAAAAGTATGGCTACGTCTTCTATGATTGTAAGCTCACCGCATCACCTGAAGCGAAGAAAGTATATCTCTCCCGTCCCTGGCGTCCGTATGCCCAAGCCGTATTTGTCCGTTGCGAACTGGGACAGCACATCCTTCCCGAAGGCTGGAACAACTGGGGGAAGAAGGAAAACGAGAAAACTACTTTTTATGCAGAGTATGACAGTCGTGGCGAAGGTGCCAATCCGAAGGCACGTGCCGCTTTCTCCCATCAGTTGAAAACTCTTAAAGGATATGAGATAGAAACAGTGCTGGCCGGTGATGACGGGTGGAATCCGGTAAAAAACGGAAATCATCTGTTAGATGTAAAACGTTGAACTCTTATGCCTGAAACTGAAAACTTGTTTTATTGAATAACCTGTTTCTGCTAAATAGCTGGTAAAGATAGTATTAAAATCCTGTTATTTTTCTATCTTTACGCCACAGAACCGAGTGATATGATGAAGAAAACTTTACTTTCAGTGATTCTCCTGCTAGCTATTGTGTTCACGGCACATACACAGCAGCATTGCTTTTTCACCCATTACTCTACTGAGGACGGACTGTCGCAAAATACAGTCATGAGCATTCTTCAGGACCATAAAGACAATCTTTGGTTTGCCACCTGGGATGGTATTAACCGTTTTAATGGGTACACTTTCAAAACTTACAAGGCACGACAGGGAAATTACATCAGTCTGACCAATAATCGGGCGGACCGTATGTATGAAGACCGTTACGGTTTTCTCTGGCTGTTGACCTATGACAACCGCGTTCATCGCTTTGATCCGAAAACGGAAACTTTCGAGCAAGTGCCCGCAGCCGGTGAGGAGGGGAGTGCATTCAATGTACATACCATTGAAGTAATGCCGAACGGAACTGTCTGGCTGCTGACTGAAAACGACGGTGCGATTCGCATTCTGACTCATCCCGACGAGAATCATCGGCTGACATGGGATATTTATTCCAATAAGACGGAATTGTTTCCCTCTTTACACGTGTTTAAAGTACATCAGGACAAAGCCGGTAATGACTGGCTGCTGACAGACAACGGGTTGGGCATGATTCGTCCAGGAGACAAAGAACCTGTTTCTTATTTTACGGAAACCAAAGGAAAGCTTAGCGGAATGAACCAGGCTTTTTATGCCGTGCAGGAACGTGATGAGGATATTTGCTTTGCTTCGGACCACGGACGTGTCTGGGTATATCAGAAAGGAAGCGGAGAATTTGTATTGCTCGAACTTCCGACCAAAGGGCGGATCACCTCCATTCATACGGTTGCACCGGATATGTCGGTCATCACTACGGATTCGGACGGTTTCTTTACCTGTAATCTGAAAACGAAAGCATCGGTACACTATTCATTTCTGACTTGCAAGGAGTTACCTGCCAAACCCATTCTATCGGCTTATGTAGACCGTTCTTCGGAAGTCTGGTTCGAACAGGAAGAACCGGGTGTGGTAGCTCATTTCAATCCGTTTACCGGAGTAGTGACGCGTGAGCAGATTCTTATTGAATATAGTAATCCTGAACGTTCACGTCCTGCTTTTCATATCCATGAGGATGTGAACGGCTATCTGTGGGTACACCCGTATGGAGGTGGTTTCTCATATTTTGATCCTCAGAAGAAGCGGCTGGTTCCTTTTTATAACGGACTGGGCAGCCGTGACTGGCGTTTCTCCAATAAGATTCACTCGGCTTTCTCCGACAAACAAGGGAATTTGTGGATGTGTACCCATTCCAAGGGATTGGAAAAGGTGACTTACCGTAATGTTCCTTTTTCGATGATGACTCCCGTACCGCAGGAATATGAATCACTGCATAATGAGATACGTGCCCTCTGTGAAGACAAACAGGGGAATCTCTGGGTCGGTGTGAAGGACGGTATACTTCGTATATATGACGCCGATCGAACTTATAAGGGATATCTGACGGAAAACGGCATAATTTCCACTGTCGGCACTCCCGTGAAGGGAACAGCCTATTTTATCATTCAGGATTCGAAAGGAGTGATCTGGATTGCGACAAAAGGTGACGGGCTGATCCGTGCCGAGGCAACCTCTCCTTCGGGAATGTCGTACAAGCTGACCCGTTATCTTCACCAAGAGGATGATATGTATAGCTTGAGCGATAACAATGTGTATTGTGTGTACGAAGATCATAACGGGAGAATCTGGGCGGCTACCTTTGCCGGTGGTATCAATTATCTCACGGAGAATGAGGACGGAAAGGTTTTGTTTATCAATCACCGTAACCATTTGAAAGGTTATCCTATTGATCCCTGCTACAAGGCTCGTTTTATCACTTCCGACAATAACGGCCGTTTGTGGGTGGGAACGACGACGGGTGCCGTAGCCTTTGACGAGAATTTCGAGAAACCGGAAGATGTACAGTTCTATCACTTCTCCCGTATGCCGAACGATACACAAAGTTTGAGTAACAATGATGTGCACTGGATTATCCCCACTACGGATAAGGAACTTTATCTGGCTACCTTTGGTGGCGGACTCAACAAACTGATCTCTATCAGTGAAGACGGACATGGGGCGTTTAAGTCTTACTCGGTGCAGGACGGGCTTCCTTCGGATGTACTGCTTTCCATTCGCGAGGACGATAAACAGAACTTATGGATTAGTACGGAGAATGGAATCTGTAAATTCATCCCCTCCGAAGAACGGTTTGAAAGTTATGATGAGCGTAGTATAACTTTCCCGGTACGTTTTAGTGAGGCGGCTTCCACATTGACCGCGAAAGGCAATATGCTGTTCGGTGCCAGTGGAGGGGTTTTTATCTTCAACCCGGATTCTATCCGTAAGAGTAGTTATGTGCCTCCGATCGTGTTTTCTAAATTAACAGTAGCCAATGAGGATGTTGTGCCCGGGGAACAATCGTTGTTGCAGGCAGATATTGATGATACGGAGCAGCTGGTGCTTTCGCACGATGAGAATATCTTCTCTGTACAGTTTGCAGCGCTCGATTATACCAATCCGCAGAATGTGCAGTATGCCTACATTTTGGACGGATTTGAAAAACAATGGACCTTTGCCGACAAGCAACGTAGTGTGACTTATACGAATCTTCCGAAAGGGGAGTATGTGCTTCGTGTCCGTTCTACAAACAGTGATGGTGTGTGGGTAGAGAATGAACGTGTGCTGGATATTGTCATTCTTCCCTCGTTTTGGGAAACTCCGGTGGCATACGTACTCTATGTGCTGTTGATTCTAGTTATCATTCTTGTGGCAGTTTATATCCTGTTTACTATTTATCGGTTGAAGCATGAGGTATCCATAGAACAGCAGATTTCGGATATAAAGCTGCGTTTCTTTACTAATATTTCCCATGAACTTCGTACGCCGCTGACGCTGATTGCGGGTCCCGTTGAACAAGTCTTGAAGAATGATAAGTTACCGGAGGACGTCCGTGAACAGTTGGTGGTGGTAGAGAGGAATACTAACCGTATGCTTCGTCTTGTCAATCAGATTCTGGACTTCCGCAAGATTCAGAACAAGAAGATGAAGATGCAGGTGCAACGTGTGGATGTCGTGTCCTTTGTCCGTAAGGTCATGGATAATTTCGAAGCCGTAGCCGAGGAACATCGGATTGATTTCCTGTTTGAGACGGAGAAACAGCATTTGTTTCTTTGGGTGGATGTGGATAAGTTGGAAAAGATTGTGTTTAACCTGCTTTCCAATGCTTTCAAATATACGCCGAACGGCAAGATGATTACGATTTTTATTCGTGAAGATGAGAATACCGTTTCGATCGGTGTACAGGACCAGGGAATCGGTATTGCGGAAAACAAGAAGAAGTCGTTGTTTGTCCGCTTCGAGAATCTGGTGGATAAGAATCTTTTCAATCAGGCTAGTACGGGCATCGGGCTTTCGTTGGTAAAGGAACTTGTGGAGATGCATAAGGCTACAATTTCCGTTGACAGCCGTTTGGGAGAAGGGAGTTGTTTCAAGGTTGAGTTCCTGAAAGGGAAAGAACATTATGACGAAGAAGTCGAATTTATCCTTGACGATGCGGAAGCTCCGGTAAGAATGGGGCAGGTGGTGGACATTGCCAATGCATCGCTTCAATCTGAAACTCTTGTAACGGCAGCTGGTCCGGAGTTTGAGAAATCGTCTTCGGAGGAAGAACCGTTAGCGGAAGATACTTCTAAAGAGTTAATGTTGTTAGTCGAAGATAATCAGGAGTTGCGTGAGTTTCTGCGCAGCATCTTTACTCCGGTATACAGGGTGGTGGAGGCGGCCGACGGAATGGAAGGCTGGAGTAAAGCGTTGAAGTATTTGCCGGATATTATTATCAGTGATGTGATGATGCCTGAAAAGGATGGTATCGAAATGACACGTGAACTGCGTGCGGATATGATGACCAGCCATATACCTATTATTCTGCTTACTGCCAAGACTACTATCGAAAGCAAATTAGAAGGACTGGAGTACGGTGCAGATGACTATATCACGAAACCTTTCAGTGCCACCTATCTGCAAGCCCGTGTAGAAAACTTGTTGATACAGCGCAAGAAACTGCAAAGTTTCTATCGCGATAGCCTGATGCATATCAACATGGCTGCTGTTCCTGAAGATCTGCCTGTATCGGCAGAGGGGGAATCAAGAGAAGAAAACAGGACTGAACCGGAGCAGGAAGCACAACCTGCTGTTCCCGATATGTCTCCCAACGATCGTAAGTTTATGGATAAATTGGTGGAACTAATGGAGCAGAACATGGATAATGGCGAGTTGGTGGTGGATGATTTGGTACGCGAACTGGCTGTCAGTCGTTCGGTATTCTTCAAGAAACTGAAAATGCTTACCGGATTAGCGCCTATCGAGTTTATCAAAGAAATCCGTATTAAACGTGCTACACAATTGATTGAAACCGGAGAGTTTAATATGACGCAGATTTCATATATGGTCGGGATCAATGACCCGCGTTATTTCAGCAAATGTTTCAAGGCGCAGGTGGGGATGACGCCGACGGAGTATAAAGAGAAAGTGGGGAGATAATACGAGTTTAGGCACAGAGTTCTTCCTTCATGTGAAGATACTAAAAAGAGAGGTCACTTCATCGGAATGAAGTGACCTCTCTTTTTAGTATCTATGTTGTTCGTGGTTTATGGCAGCCAGCGCGGGTCACCAAAACCATAACTCTGATAAAGTTCATCAGTGATAGTGAAATCAGCCTTGTCCGGGTTGGCGAACGGATTGTTCTCAAGAACATTTCCTTCTGTGTCGAAGCACGTTACTGTTGTGTCCGTATTGCCTTCAGCCAATGAGATCAAGTTCTTACAGTTGTAGTAATAATTGTTCGAGTAGGTTGGCTTTCCTACGGCACTTGAGTTGGCAAAGCCGCGTTTGTTGTTGAAGTTGGCAATTACGTTGTTGGTAAACGTGTTGGTGTTACCCTTGAATCGCAGATAGAAGAAGCGATAGTTGGCTTCACCGTTACCTACATTATAGAATGTACATTTATCAATCGAAGTTACCATGTTTGCAGTTACGCTGTTTGATGCGTCATCGGCACGTAGTACGTCCCGCTTGGAGGCGGAGTTATAGATTGTGGAACTTGAAATGGTGAGATTGTTCCAACCACCTTTACGGCTATCAATAAAGTCACCACCGTCACACACGATATCATGAATGAGGGAGTTTTCTATCTTGATAGTATTTGGTACTGCTGCAACATTGATGTAAATAAGTCCTTTAATATAGTTTCTTATTTCACACCCGTTAATGGTAAGGTCACCGAATCCTCCTTCCTTTTTGTATTCAATAGCCTGACTGCCATCAGTATTCGTTCCATCTAACACAACCTGATAGAGATAGAGTGAAGCGCCGTTATAGATATGGATACAAGTGTTGATTACCGGTGGCTCGGCAGAATTCTTAGCAGCAATGACTACATTATTATTAATTTGTAATTTGGCTGCTGTCAGCACATATTCACCGGGTGTAAGAGCAAATTTACTGCCTGGTGTTGCATCTTGAATAGCAGAAACCCAATCGTCAGCAGGAGTAAGTTCGATAGCATCACTCAAATCCAGATTAGTGGTGAAAGTAGAATAACCACGAGTCTTTTCACCTAACTTCAATGTAGCTCTGTAATTGGTTTCCGGTGTAAGACCTGTGATAGTGGCGGAGCCGGAAGATATGTCGGTTGAATTCAGCGTATACGTCACAGTATTGGCACTGGAGTTTGCGGTAGTAGGAGCACAGATGACAGCATCGACCTCAATACCCGGTGTCCATGTTACTTTTACAGAAGTGCTCTGAATGTCGCCGGCTTTTACCTTTTTCATGTTCTGTTCGGGGTTGGTTGTACGCTTGATGTCAACCCATTTGGATGTGCGGGAAGAATTGTTTTCATCAATGGCTCTTACGCGGATGTAATAATCAGTCTCTCCGATAAGATTGGTTAAAGTCTTTTCGGTTAAAGTTGTGGTATATGAGGCATCCGGTGTACGTTGGTCATAGTCGGGACTGTCCGCATAAACTTCAAGTTCGTAAGAGGTAGCTCCTGACATTTCATTCCAACTGACAATGATGTTTACTTCCTGTGAAATACGTGCAGTGATGCCGGTTGGCGACAAGACACGATTAAGAACTAAATCATTGATATCATCTGGTTCACTACATGATGTCACTGCAACACTACCCAGGCAAACGGCAGCTAATGTACAAATTGATAGTATATATTTTTTCATTGTTGTTTAATCATTTAGTTAGTTAATACCACTCGTAATTAGAAAGATTAGGATTATCATTCAAGTTGACGTTAAAGATAGGCCAGTATTGATATTTGTCTGGGTCGCGAACATAGAGATAGTCAATAACATCTTCCAGGGCATTATCTTTGATCCAAGTGGATGCTTCGCCCTTACTGTCTGAAAATTCGGTATAGCCTTCCGGATTAATATCCATTTCACCATAGTTCAGACCGTAAAGGTTCAGTTTTGCATCCTTTTCGGTAGTCTCTATACCATTACGAGTCCAGGTATATGCGCTCATTTTATAATATGCATGGCCTGATAGCTGGCTGTAAGGATGTTTAGAATCATAATCGGTCAAACTCACAATAGCTTTCATCTTGTTTTTTGTCTCGTCCATTTTACTTTTCAACATTCCCCAACGGATAAGGTCAGCTTTACGGATCAGTTCTCCGGCAAACTCATAAGCTCTCTCGTCAACAATTGCCTGGAACATCTTTTCTTTACTGAGAGCTGCTTCTGCAACATAAGCTGTAACTTCTGTTGCACGGTCGGAGGTCGCAAAAGCGCGGTTGCGAATCTTAGTCAGGTAAGGAACGGCAGCAGATGCACCATTCAACTCGTTTTCCAGTTCGGCGCGCATCAGTACGATGTCGGCATAACGCATATATTGTCTGTTGATACCGTCATCGTTTCCGGTAGGAATCATACGGTTCGTCCATTCATAACGCAACTTTCCGAAACTCCAGCTTTTGAAAGACTGAAGAGTTTGTACGCCTTTTGTCCATTGGAATGGGCAGCAAGTTATATCACGGCGCAAGTCCTTTACTGAATAGTCAAAGAAGAAAGTTGGTGTAGGACCAACCTGGCTTCCCTGAAGCATGGTTGTCATATTGTCGGCAGTGGTATGCTTGATACCGAAAGTGTACATGATACGTCCGCGTGCGGGGTTATTGCTATAACCTATCTCGAACAATGATTCACTGCCTGCATTGATAACATCTCCTGAGATTCCGTTGTTGTTGAAGATATCTTCAAAATTTGATTTCAAAGCCACGTAAGTGCCTTCCTGTTCCATTACATCTTTACAAGCTTGCAGTGCGATAGGGTAGAGACGTGCTTTGGATAGTTCCGGATCCGTACTTAAACGGTTTTCTCCGTCAAGACGCTGAGCGTAGCCGGATGCTTGCAGGCATACGCGGGCCAGGAGACCTTTTACGAAGACTTTGTTCACGCGTTCCACTGTTTTTGTGGCGTCTATCTCATTAGGCCACGCGCAAAGGTCTTGTGCCTCTTGCAAATCAATGATGAGCTGCTTGTAGATGACATCACGGTCTTCGCGTCCTGAATACATATTGTCGGCGTTTAATGAAGTCAGGCGTGCGGGAACATCTCCCCACATATTAATCAGGTCAATATAATGTAAGGCACGTAGCGTGAGCGCTTCCCCCAACAATTGTTTCATATTGGCATTTGTCAGGTCTGCATATTCACGAAGACCTTCAATAGCCAGATTGGCACGTTCGATAGCGGCATATATCTTAGCCCAAAGGTCGGTCCCGGTACTGGTGTTCATTTGATCGTTTCCGACTCCGGCATTGTATGTTGCCAAGTCTGCCTTTCCGTCGGCCTTGTCCGAACTGTTATAGTATTCTATATCTGTATTGTATCCATACCAAATAGCACGTGCACGATAGTTTTGCTCTCCAAATTCCTGATAGATATTGGCAATGGTGCCTTGTGCATATTCATAAGTACTGAAAATGTTCTTACCGTCTAAAGATGAAGGAGAACTTTGATCTAAGAAATCACTGCAAGAAGACAGACTAGCAAGAAGGGCGACAGCTGTCAATGATTTAATCGTTATATTTTTCATTTCTTTTTCGTTTTAGAAGTTTAAGTTAAGACCTATTACAAACTGGCGGCTCTTCGGGTATGCAGAGTAGTCTACTCCCGGAGTAAGAGCTGTTTTGTTTCGGGTGGAAACTTCAGGGTCGAAGCCTGAATAACCGGTCAGACAAAATACATTATAACATGTGGCGTAGAAACGCAAATTGTTAATACCCACTTTTCTAGTCAGGGACTGCGGTAGAGTATAACCTACTGTTAATGTAGACAGACGTAGGAAGGAGCCATCTTCAACAGCCCAGTCGGTCAATACATAACTGGTATAGGGTGACCACATGGTAGTATTGGCGTTTAATGCAGCCAACTGTGCGGGATCGTTTACCAAGTTTCCGTTGGCGTCAAGGTTTGTCCAACGTTTGCCTTCGGCCATAATGTCGATCATGTTACGGTAATAGTATTGATAGGACGAAGTATATTCAATCTTATTGGCATTATAAACGTCATTACCGATACTGTAAGTGAAGTTTGCACTCAAATCAAAACCATATACGCGACCTGAAAGGGCGAAACCACCACTGGCTTTAGGATTGGTATTACCGATAACGGTACGGTCTTTTTCATCAATGACATTGTCACTGTCGTCTATATTCTTCAGTTTTAAGGCACCCGGACGGAGATAACTGGCACCGATAACACCTGCATTGCTTGCTACATCTTGTTTCAATACCCATTTTTCACCGCTGGCATAATAGTCTTCAAAGTCACTTACTTCATAACGTCCGGCAGTTACATATCCGTAGATCTCACCTACTGAATGGCCTGGTTTCACGATGAAGTCATCCTGAATCTGTGTTGAGGCCCAACCGGATGATGCCGGATATTGTGATAATGTACCCAGGTTCTTTACTTTGTTTTTATTGAAACCTACGTTACCATTGAAGCTCAGCTCATAGTTTTTCTTGCTGATGATGTTCCAGGTAAGAGATATTTCAAAACCTTTGTTCTCAGTCTTACCGAGGTTGCGGTACTGGTAGTCATAACCGGAACCGGAAACAGGGAATGCGATTAGTAAATCTTTAGTCGTATTCTTATAATATTCGATGCTACCGGTCAGCTTGCCACCGAATAAGGTATAATCCAAACCAACGTTACGGGTAACGGTCGTTTCCCATTTCAAGTCCGGATTGGATGCGTAGGAACCACTTTGACCTGAGGCAATGCCGCTTGTCCAATAAGAAGGGAATTGATTGAGCCAAGTAGTAGAACCGGAAGACCATACGGGAGAAGTCTGGTCGGCGGGAATATTGTTATTACCTGCGGTACCATAAGAAAAACGTATTTTCAAATCATCAAGCCAATTCTGGGTCTTCTCCATGAACTTTTCTGAGGAAATACGCCATGCTACGGCAGCTGAAGGGAAATATCCCCAACGATTGCCTTTAGAGAATTTGGAAGAACCATCGGCACGGAATGTACCGCTAATCAAATATTTGCTTTGGAAATCGTAATTGACACGTCCGAAGTAGGAAAGCAAGTTGTCGTCTGCGTTAGTATATTTGTCTACACTATAAGGAGTACCTTGTGAAGACAAGGCCCAAGCCTGAGAAGCAGTAAAGCTGACAGGAAAGAAGCTCAGACGGTCATCATTCAATGAACTTTTTTTATTGATAGTCTCTTCACCAACCAATACATTCAGGTTGTGGTCTTTATTCTTGATGATATCTTTGAAGTTGTAATTTACTGTATTGGTATTGCGGAAAGTCTTACGCTGCGTGTCGGCAAAATAAGCCATCGGATGAACACCTTCTGTATCGGAACTGTTGGTACGTGCATTGTAAGTACTTGGACCATAATATTTCTTATCGGTATTGTAGTACCAGTCCAGACCGAACTCTGTTTTGAACTTGAAGTTCTTGAAGATTTCCCATGAAAAGCTTCCATTCATGTTGAAAGTCTGACGGTTCTGCTTGCGGTCTGTGTCATATACTGATGTAATCGGGTTTGTCAACTGAAAATCCGGGTCATAACTGTCACTCAAATCAGGAAAGTTAAACATCGGGTAGATCATAACGTTCTTCATGCGTGAGTCGGCTGAAGATACTTCACTCTTGCTTTCATTGGCACCTGCACCGTTTACTGTGGTATTGGCATAACGCATAGAGAAGTCGAGGCTGACTTTATCATTTACCTTGTGGTTAAGTTTTAAGCTTAAATTATCACGTCGGAAAGAAGACCCCAGCATGATAGCTTTGTCATTCATGTGGGCATATCCCATGTTGAATTTAGTTTTGTCCGAACCACCGCTAATTGTCAAGCTATGATTGAAGGTATTTCCTGTACGGCCGAATACTTGGTCTTGCCAGTCATTGGTTGGGGCGTTTTCATACAAGTCTGCATCTTGCCAGTTGCCGAAAAGACTGGTAAATTTGCTTTCATTACCTCGCAACAAGGCGTATTCTCTTTGCCATTTTACGTAATCAGTTGCGCTCAATGTCTCCAAGGTCTTTGCCATTTTTTTCCAGGAATAGTAGGTATTATAAGATACACTCAGTTTTCCTTCCTTTCCGCTTTTAGTCGTTACCAGAATTACACCGTTTGCACCGCGAGAACCGTAAATAGCTGTAGAAGATGCATCTTTCAGTACAGTCATATCCTCAATATCGGATGCAGGAATGTCGCTGATAGACTCTACCGGGAAACCGTCTACGATAAACAGCGGAGTATTGTCACCTGTGATAGAACCACCACCACGTACGCGAATCTTCATTTCTGCGTCAGGAGAACCTTCGGTAGTGGTGATTTGTACACCCGCCATTTTACCTTGCAAGGCTTCTGTTGCCGAAGCTACGGGAACGGCGCTCAATACTTCGGAACTAACCGTAGCAACGGAACCTGTGATATCTTTCCGTTTGGCTGTACCATAGCCGATAACAACGACTTCATCTAATGCTTTGGTGTCGTCAGACAAAGTTACGTCGATTTTGTTTTTTCCTTTGATTGCAATTTCTTGTGTCTTCATACCGATGTATGAAACAATAAGAGTGGCATTGGCAGGAACTTTGAGAGAGAAATCACCATTCAGATTGGTAATCGTACCATTGGAGGTATTTCCTTTTTCTACGATGGAAGCACCGATAATTGGATCTCCGGTTGCATCTTTCACATTACCGGTTGCGGTAATAGTCTGCGCTGATACGCTTAGCGAAAAAACTGCTAATATCATTAGCAGTAAAACTCGCATGTTTTTCATTCTTTTAGACATCATTTTTCTTTTAATATATAGATTGTTAATATTATAAACATTCGGTTACTTGTAAGGCTTTGTTTGTGCAAAAATAAGTCATCGACAGCGCTATCTATGTGCAATAATTGTTTTTATCATGGGAAATATTGTTTTTCCACCTCTGAGTAACAAAAAAGCGGAAGTATTGCTATATACTTTCCGCTTTCCTGTGTCTGTTTGGAAGTGTTATGTGTCAAAATTCTATTTCTTTGTGGGGAATAAATGATTGACCAGATTGTTCATATATACTTCCAGATTTGTGTATTCCGGACTTAAACTATACTTAGTACCATCGGCAGGGTCGTTCGGATCCAAATTATTTTTCTTTTCCCATTCATCCGGCATACCGTCACCATCGGTATCGACTAAAGTTACTTCCGATTTATATTCCGGCCATCCTCCTACATCCGATGGCTGGTCTATCATGCCGTTGGTGCTACCGTGGGAACCTTCATAAGTATAATTACCTTTGCGGGTTTCTTCTAC